>Ga0181414_1000059_pt1 | contig 29071 bp, 10 predicted proteins | sample 37SPOviralmetaG_FD_130139 | JGI IMG/M metagenome (GOLD analysis project Ga0181414, IMG submission 130139) | Marine viral communities from the oligotrophic San Pedro Time Series (SPOT) site, San Pedro Channel, CA, USA - 37 SPOT_SRF_2012-11-28 | ecosystem: Environmental > Aquatic > Marine > Strait... | reverse complement strand
CAAGTGTCTGCACCCTGTGCCTTGGCTTCTTTACAAAACCAAGTTACAAAGTCGAGACAGTCGCGGTTAAACGTTTGGCTATTACTTTTGTTGCCAAAGTGAATATCCGTGAATACGGCGGCCCGTTTGAACAAACTCATGTGTTAAGTATAGTGCCTTTAACTATTGTTGTCAAGTTTTGCATAGTAATCTGTAAGTTGATTGAACAAATTTTTATTTGCTATAGGCCCTGGGTGTGAGTTGTCATCTGCACGATCGTCAACTGGTCCTATTTTAGTAAATGGTTTTGAGTTAAAATTTAGCCAAGTTAGACTTTGACTTTGTTTTATTAGATTTTGTATATCGGACAGTTTTTCTAATACCAAGACATCAGTGTTATTTTTTGTATCAAACATGTCATCAAAATATGTTGTTGTATCATCTTTACCTATTGTGTCAGTTTGTGCTGGTTTGAGTACACTGTTCTCAAAGCCAGTGTTTTTATTATAGGATATTTTTGGTATAGTATCAAGATAGTTTTCAGTACCACGAATAAAAACAAACTTTAAATTTCGAGATTTTAAAAAAACTTCAAGTGCAATAGTGTATAAAAGCCATTGCTTTAGTGCTACATACTCGTTGCCAAAATAACCATGATGTAATTTTTGATACATTTTTACATGATCGCTATCACTATGTAGACCTCCGATTCCTGTTGCGTTTACCATTGTATAGTCATCAATGTTTTTATCGTTATGGTATACCCACAAGCGGTGTAAACTTGTCCATTGCACTGTGACAAAATCATAATCTGCACATGTAGAAATCGCTTCTACTGTACGGAAAAAAATTTCAGCATTTGAACAGCCGGGTAGTCCTAAGTTTGTTAATTCAAAATTGTATTTTTTGGCAAATTGTGGCAACCAATGCTTGTGTATATTCTGATCGAACCCACAGTGTGCTGTAAAACTACATCCAACTGATAATAGTTTTTTATTTTTCATTAGATAGGATCAGAACTTTTCTTTAGTTCGTTTTCAGTTTGTCTTGTGTAACTAGGATTAAGTCCTGCACTTTCTAGTATATCATCACGGATGCTCTGATTTTTCTTTTCCAAGTTTAGTACTCTCGTAAAACTGTTTGTAATTGCTGCAGTGTAGTATGCAAATGGATTTTCACTTTTGCTTTCATCAAACTGTAAGCCAATCTGTGCAAGTTGTAGCAGTGCTTGACTACGCATCTCGTCATTGTATGTATAGCCACGCCAGTTACTTCTAGTGCCATAGCGTTCGCACAATTTCATATACATGCGGGCAAGTTTATTAGTAGTCTTGCCATGTGCTTTACTAAAGTTTCCGTTTTCTAGTCCGCCGTCCCAGTGACTTTTGCCAACGCATACTGCAACGTCAGACTCATCCAACCTAAAGTGTTGAAAAGGAGGGAAGTTACACTGTACATGATGGTCTGCCACAGTCTTTGGTGACTTTTTGCGACCTGGATGCAGTGGAATATGGTCATGCGTCATAATGCGAAAAACAACATCCTGCTTGTCAATTTTCTTCCAATCAACAGCAAAGTCTGCTTGCTTTACTTTTTGTCCTTCTGCACGAGCTGCTTCATATGCTTTCTTTTGTAATCTATCTGCTTGATTACGCTTGGCTTGTGCAATAGTACGAATGTTAATTTTCTCTACGTTGGGTAAGATAATGTCATAAACATCATCATTTTCATTAACAAAACTACTATATGTATTTTTACTTAGGTGGATTTCTTTCAACAAATCTCGGTTGTTGAGATATTTTTTCCTTTTGATCATTTAATGTGATTCCTTTTATATGCGTATATTATACAGCCTATAAATATACTTATCAAGTAAAAAAACAAGGATTTGATAAATGGCGTTTAATTTAGGTAGTATCTTCCAGCGAAAAGCACAGCAATTTGTGAGTGATGCTAGTGGAAGGGCACTTCCGGGTAATGACCCACTTAGTAAAATTGGTCGCAATCTATTAGATAGCAGTGGTAATAGACTTATCCAAGCAGGGTTAAACTTTGCAGGTGCAAACATTCCTGGATTTAGTGACGTTGCTGCTACTGTGTTCAGAGACGGTGATATCCGTGTTAGACTTAGTATGAGTCCTAGTAGTGGAAATTACTTGTATAAAGACGCAAAAAATAAATTGCTGGAGCCACTGCTTGACACAGATGGCGTGCTTTTTCCCTACACACCCACAGTAAGTGTTAGTCACAGTGCGCAATACGCAGGAGCGCATCCAACACACAGTAACTATATTCAACACAGTTACAATGCTAGTAGCGTGGATACAATTAATATTGATGGATATTTTACAGCAACTAACGCAGATGAAGCACGTTATGTTTTCGCTGTACTACATTTTTTCCGCAGTGCCTATAAAATGTTCTACGGAGCAGATCAGTTACGAGGCACACCGCCACCAGTTCTAAGACTAAGTGGATATGGTCCGTTTAACTACAACAGTATACCTGTTGTAATTACAAACTTTACAGAAATTATGCCAGCAGACAGAGACTATATTGAAGTTCCTCTTGCAAGCAGTCCTGATACTGCAACTAAAACTATGATACCAAGTTATATGAATATGACAATCAGTCTATTGCCTATCTACAGTAAAAATCAAATTGGAAACTTTAGTTTGGATAAGTTTAGTAAAGGCGGACTAATTGGTAATCCAGGCAAAGGTGGAGGATTTATTTAATGGCTGAATACAATAGTGATAGTCCCTATGCTAATACCAATCAATACAGTTACTACTTGGATGTGCTTAGTCCACGACGTATTCCTCCTTTCAGAGACGATGTACTACATACACTTACACTAGTGCATCAAAACAGACCTGACCTACTTGCTTTTGACTTGTATGGCAATAGTAATCTATGGTGGGTGTTTATGGCTCGTAATCCAAATGCATTTGAAGATCCTGTCTGGGATTTTCGTGCAGGAAAGAAGTTTTACATTCCCAAAAAGGATACAGTCGAAACAGCATTAGGAATCTAATATGCCTAGTCCGCACTATAAAAACAAGTTAAACAATCCAGCACCAGAGGACTTTTCACTTTATGAGCCTCCTCAACAGAATCCTACGATCTCAGTAGAAGAACCACTTACTGTGCCTGCAGTGGCGCCGGGAGATGTTGACGTTATACAAGACGCTGCTGGAAATTTAGTAAGAGTACAAGTTACACCAGGCAGAACCCCCCGAACCAGTTCAGATCGTGCTGAGGCAGGATTCGGCCCTGTTACTAATGCAATAGCACCCGAAGAAGTCTATGGCATGGATGATGAGTATGATGATGGAAAATATACTAATTTCCTTGCTACCACAGACGGCAGTGACACAGGTCCTCCAATTGGTCTAAATGAAAGTGCAAGGATACGAACAAAAATTGGTCAGAGTAGCAGCGTCAAGGCACTAAACAATGGCCCGTTTACGCAGGATTTAAGTAAGATACAAATTAATCCCGTAACAAACGAACTTAATAAATTTACAAGTTACACATACAATATTGCACTTTATTTGATGAATAGCAAAAGTTATGTAAACATTCTTAGTCAACCTAGAACTCCACAGGCTGCACTTAGTCCACCTGCTAGTTATTTGCTTATGCGCAGTGGCGGAGTTGGCACAGAGGGAGGCGGCACTGATTTTAGTAATGATTTCTTTATTGATGATTTAGAAATCTCTAATGTTGCTGTTGGTCCAAGTAGATTTAAGTCAAACACAAACGCAACTGATATACGTTTTACTATTACAGAACCACGTGGTGTTACACTATTGGAAAGACTACAACGTGCAGCAAGTGGTGTACTAGCAAGCACTAGGGAAAAGTACATACATGCTCCTTATCTATTGGAAATAAAATTTAAAGGGTTTGATGAAAATGGCGAACCCATGGGAGCACCTAGCACACCAAAGTATATTCCTATTAGGTTGACTGATATGAGTTTTGACGTCACTAGCAGCGGCACTCAGTATAAATGTCAGGCGATTCCATTTGCTAATCATGCAATGGGTAGTATAATGAGTACTATACCCTTTAACGTAGAACTTAAAGCAACAACAGTAGGTGACATTTTTAGTGCTGGTGTTATGGTTGAAGAGACAGTGCAGGCAACTGAAACTGTAAGAATAAGAGCTCAAGAGACTACTACCCGAGAAAGGGTTGTGAAGAAAAAAGTAAAAACAAAATCAGCAAATCTAGGTGAAGTGCTTACTAACCATCAACGTAAACGTACAAAACCATCCAAAGCACTAGTAGAAAAAAATAATGAAGTTTCTGAAAAAGAGATTCCACCAGCAGCAGAAAAACATGATACCTACAAGTTTACTATTGCAGCAAATATAGCAAATGCCAAACTTAATTTAACTGATCTATATGATGCACTTAATACTCCTGCGCCCACAGAAGAAGGCAAAGAAAAAGAAAAAAGCAAAGGCGATAAAAAACAGTTTGATGCATATGTAAGAGGTATTGCACAGGGCATTACGCTTGATAAGGATACACAAACATTTAAGATAAACGCAGGTACAGATATTACAAAACTGCTAAATCTTGTAATACTACACAGTGACTACATGGATAAAAATATTGTAGATAATCCAAGTCCTGATGTAAATGACAGTAGTGGAATAGACTGGTTTAAAGTAAGACCTATTATTGAAAGTGCAGATAGTCCTGGTGGCGGCATGGATAATAAAGATGGAAGATACAAGTATCTTGTTAATTTTGCTGTGGAACCAAATAAAGTTTATTATGAGGATTTTCCTTGGGCTAAAAAAAGTAAACCTACAGGTATAGGTGTACACAAAGAATATGATTACATTTTTAGCGGTGCAAACACAGAAGTATTAGATTTTGATATGAAGTTTAGAACTGCGTTCATTCAAGTAATGACTGCAGGCACAGGAAAACCTTTTGGTATTAACACTGCAGATGAAACACTGGGAGGTACTATGGTAAAAGAACTTCCACAAAGTGTAGAGGGTAATTCAATAAACAGTCAGGATAATGTTAAACGTGCAAGATCAAAGGACTTGTTTAGTAGTGTTATGAGTGATGGTGTTGATATGATTGATCTTGGATTGCAAATTGTTGGTGATCCTGCCTTTATTCCCACCAGCGATGCATACTGGCAAGATAAAGTTCGTCAAGGAGAACAATATACAGAACCATTTATGCCTGACGGAACTATAAATTATAACTTGACACCTCCCTATATTCAAGTTAATCTTAGAACACCAGTGGACTATGATGAAACAAGTGGTCTTGCAAATCCTAGTAGATATGGCAACAGTAGTTTTAGTGGAGTATATCAAGTTACAAGTGTTGACAGCACTTTCAGTGGCGGTGTATTCCAACAAAGACTTGAAGGATTCAGAGCTAAATTGCAACCTAGTCGAGGTGGTTTAACAAAAACAGGAGTTCAAGCAGCCACAGTCCGTGCTAGTGATGAAGTAGAAGATGGCGACTTTGAGATTAATAACCGTGTTAGACGCAGTGGCAACAAACCCAGCACTGATGCAGGTGGCGCAACAGTAGTAAACCCGCTAGTGGATACAAGCAGCCTAGACTTTTTTGACTATGAGGATACCCCTTATACAAGTCCTACTGTAAACAATGAAAGAACAGCCGAAATAGCAAGAGGCGAAGATCAAAGTATAGAAACATTTCAAGATAACCCAGCAACTCAAAGTGAAGCATGGGCAACCAGATATATTGGGACAGTATAATCAATGGCTACAGATATTACAAGAACAGGAAAACGAGGCGGTGATCCTCAATATAATACCGCAAACATAACTGGTGTTCGAGAAGAACGTGGTATTGTTACAGGTATTGTTAAAGCAAATGTACATGGCGCACACATGGGCGTTATCCAAGTGTTTATACCCACGTTCAGCACAAATCCTGCTGATAAGTCACAGTGGCGTACTGTGCGTTATTGCACGCCTTTTTACAGTAGAGTAGACAACCAAGGACCTCAAGATAGTTATTACAGTACTAAAGTGAGCAGTGGTATTGTAACCCCACCTCCTGATCTAGGCACAAAAGTACTGTGTTTCTTTCCAGAAGGTCGCAATGCTGAAGGCTATTATTTTGCATGTGTGCCTGATACGTTTATGTTACAAACTGTGCCTGAAGCAACATTAACAGTGGACGGCGATCCTGGTGGTGAGTTTAATGATAATCCCAAAGGAGACAAAAGCAGTAAAAAAGTAACAAACTTTAAAAAACAACCAAGACCAGTGGATTTCTTTACACAGAATTATCTGCGTCAACAAGGACTGCTTGGTGATACTGTGCGTGGTATTAACAACAGTGGATACATGCGCGAATCACCTAGTGAACTTATAGGTATTAGCAGTAAAGGACGTAGAATAGATGGCAATGGACAGGATTTTCTCACAGCAAATGCTGCAGCGGTAAAAAATCCGGACACAGCAAGTAAAGATATTGTTGAGGGATTATTAGCACCATATGCTAGACGTAAAGGACACAGTATTACGCTGGATGATGGCGATATTGATGGTAACAGTAATCAGATACGTTTTCGCACCAGTACTGGTCATCAAATTTTGCTTAACGACACCGAGGGTGTTATCTATATAGGCAATAGTATAGGCAGTGCATGGATTGAACTAAGCAACACGGGTACTATGGATGTGTATGCACAGGATAGTATAAATTTCCGCAGCAAAAATCTTAACTTCCATGCTGATGAAAACATAAAGTTTCACAGCAAAGGCTACACACAAATAGTAAGTGAACAACAACTCGCACTGGAAGGCAAGCAAGAACTTACTGTTCAAAGTGACGGTGAACTAGGCATAAACGGCAAAAAGAATCTACACTTGTCAACAGATAGCGAACTATTTGCATCGAGCGGAGGCGCAAGTTTCTACAACGCAGGTGGTAACATTAGTGTTGCAGGTAGTCTAGTATTGCTACAAGGTCCAAAGACAAAAGCAAAACAAGCAAAAAACATTAGTGCTGGGCAAAAAGAAGATACGACCTACGATGAAGCACAGAATCAATTTATACTTGATGAAGAACAGATGCTTACTACCAGTGTTGATAGACTTACAATGCACGAGCCATTTATAGGTCATGGAACAACAAATACTAGTACACCTTTTAGTGGTGGACTAGCAGGAGCAAGCGGCGGGCCTGTAGGTGGATTTGGTATTGTTAGTCCAGCACTTACTAGTGCAATAGGCGGACAACTAGTTCAGCAAGCAATAAGTATTGGAGCAGGAGCAGCCCTAGCATCAGTCACTGGAGGCGCAAGTCTTGGATTATCACCTGGTGCTCTTGGAGGTTTTATAGGTGGTGGTGCTTTGCCTGGCGGTCTTGCAAGTAATGTATTAAGTCAAGTAACTGGAGGCGGTGCTGGTAATATATTAGGTCAACTATCCGGAAGCGGCGCACTAGGAAACTTAATACCAAGCAATATTGGTAGTATAGTAAGTAATTTGCCAGTTAACCCAAGTGCATTTGGTGGACTTAGTCCTGATTTGGGATCTTTTACCACAGACTTTCAGGGAAAGATTACAGGCATGGCAGGCGAAATGCAAGCAAAACTTCCAGGTGCTCTAAGCGAATTTCAAAATAAATTGCCTGGTGCACTAAGCGAATTTAACAAAGTATTACCACAAGCACAGGACCAACTTGGCACTATACTTAGTAGTCCACAATTATCCAAGTTTCCTATAACAGATATTGTACAGCAAACTAATACTGGGTTTAGCATAGGCGCACTGGATAGTTTTGATACACAAGCACTTAACGCTGCAGTGGTAAAACAAGCAGGAAGTTTAAATAATAACCAGTTTGTTGACAGCGTAACAAAAAGTGTTGGAAAGTTTGGTGTTAACGTAGGTCAATTACAAAAACAAGGGTTTGTGCGTCCAGAAGCAGTATTTAACGACCAACTATCAGATACCAACGTTTGGACAGGCAAAGGCGGTGCAAGCAGTTTGAACAAGTTCCTTGGCAATGCGGGACTACAAGAAAGTGTACAGCAATCAATTATAGCAGAGGATTACCAAACACTAGTTAACAATGGTGGTATTAAACTTACAGATGGCAAAGAACAAATACTTGCACAACTTACAGCAAGTAATAATGCAAGCCCAGAAATTGTTGCAAAAGTGCGTGAAGGATTTACCCAGATTGAAGGTGTACTGCAAAATACAACAAACATACCAGGAGGTGCTGACATTTTTAGCAGTGTAAAAAATGATATGCTGACTGGTGCTGCCGCAGCAAAGCGGGCAGCGGGATCTAGAACAGTCAGTGACGCTGAAAGCGCACTTGCAAGAGAAACTAGATTATATGGTGGTGCAGTAAGTAAAAAAGCAACAACACAATCCAATGCTAATATTGCTGCATTACATGCACAGATGTTTGCTAATCCTGAAGCACAAAAGCAACTGGAACAAACATTACTAGCAATCTATGCGGGCGTGGATAACCAAGGAAAGTAAATACATTATGGCTATAGCAGTATACAAAGGATTTAGTACTATTAACAACAACTTTGGTGGTTCAAAGATAACTGACACTGATCTTATTAAGCGAGACTTACTGAACCACTTTGCAATCCGCAAAGGTGAAAAGTTAATGAACGGAAACTTTGGTACTAGTTTGCGTGATTTAATTATGGATCCTCTTACAGAACAAACCAAAGCAATTGTAATTCAAGAAGTAAATGCAGTGATTGAAAATGATCCTAGAGTACGCAGCGAAGGCATTACGTTAGATGAATACCAAAACGGACTACAAATCGAAATGAGTTTACGATATGTTGTCAGTAATGAAGTAGAAAATCTAATGGTTAAATTTGATAGACCAGATACAAGCACACAATAATATACATACTTTATTCTGCAAATAAATACTGCAATAGAATAGGAATGTTAAAACATGGCTGCTAGTACAAGACAATCAAACTTATTTGCTGCGGAAGACTGGAAGAAAGTTTACGAGACCTTCCGTGAAGCAGATTTTCAAAGTTACGATTATGAGACCATACGCAAAAGTATGGTCGATTATTTGCGTAACTATTACCCAGAAGATTTTAACGACTTTATTGAGAGCAGTGAATATATTGCATTAATCGACATGATTGCGTTCCTAGGGCAAAGCCTTAGTTTCCGCGCAGATTTAAACGCCCGTGAAAATTTCCTAGAAACAGCAGAACGCAGAGACAGCATACTACGCCTGGCTCGCATGCTAAACTATTATCCAAAGCGTCAACAAATTGCCCGAGGTTTACTTAAAGTAGACAGTGTTGAAACAACACAAGCAATTACAGACAGCAACGGAAACAACCTTAGAGACACTGAAATTAGTTGGGGCGATCCAAGTAACAGTGATTTTCTAGAACAGTTTACTACTATCCTTAATGCAAGCATGGTCAGCACACAACAGTATGGAAATCCTGCACTTAGAACCACAGTTGGTGGAATTGCTATTGAGGAATATCAAATAAGATTAAGTGCAGGCACAGTGCCTATCTATGATTTTAGCAGTGATGTAGGCGCACAAAATTTAGAATTTGAAATAGTCAAAGGTACATACAGTGGCACAGATTTCTTGTATGAAGTAGCACCTCAACCCGGTAGTACAACTAATATCCTATATCGAAATGATAACAGAGGATTTAACAGTGCTAACAACGGATTCTTCTTTTACTTTAAACAAGGTAACTTGCAAAGTGCAGACTTTAGCATTGCTGAAAAACTACCTAATCGCACAGTAGAACTTGACATTAACAATATCGACAACAACGATGTTTGGCTTTATCAACTTGATGATGCTGGCAGAGAAACTACACGCTGGGACAAAGTACCTGCTATAAGTGGCAACAACGTTATCTATAATAGTTTAAGTGTAAACAACAAAAATTTGTTTACAGTGCGCAGTCGTGCAGACGATCAAATTAGTCTAGTATTTGGTGATGATGTTTTCTCAAATATTCCAACAGGAAACTTTCGTGTTTATTTTAGGACAGGAGTAGGCACAACATATAAGATTAGTCCTAATGATATGCAAAACCTGCAAATTGTTATTCCTTATATTAGTCAAAGTAATCAAATTGAAAATTTGACAGTCAATCTGAGTTTACAAAGCACAGTTGCAAATGCAACCGGCAGAGAAAATCTGCGGGACATTAAACTAAAAGCACAGCAACAATACTACACACAAGATCGTATGATTACTGGTGAAGACTATCAAATTCTTCCTTATACAAAGTTTAGTAACATTCTGAAGAGCAAAGCAATTAACCGCACTGCCAGTGGTATTAGTCGGTACTTGGATGTGCGTGATACCACAGGCAAATACAGTAGCACAAACATTGTAGCGGAAGATGGAATAATTTATCGCACAGAGGATCTGCAACAGTTTCAGTTTACTTTTGTAACAGACAGTGATATTAGTAATATTGTGGCACAGCAAGTAGAAAAAAACATTATTGATAATGATAGTCTACATTACTACTTGAAAAATTATGGTGGTATTGATACTACAAGTCTCACTGCAAGTTGGAATTTGACAACAAGTAGTAGCGGAACCTGTACAGGTTACTTTAAAAATGATGTTGCAAGCCCACTCAAAATAGGAGAGTTTGCAACAAGTAATTTGAAATATGCCAAAGTTGGCGCACTGCTTAAATTTACTGCACCAAGTGGACAAGTTTTTGATATTAATAACAATCTAATTACTGGCACTAGCGGCACAATTAATACACGCGATTACATCTGGGCAAGTATAAGTGCAATTGAAACTGATGGTACTAACCAAGGTGTAGGTAATTTAGATACAGGTATAGGGCCTGTTACACTTAGTGAAATTATTCCTCAGGATGCAATTATTAATCAAGTTATTGCTCCATGGAACACTGCCCTTACCGCTGAGATTAGAAACAATGTAATTAACTATATTGGTGACTTTAAAACTTTTGGATTGCGCTATGACAGAGATACACAAGCATGGGCAATTATTAATGCCCTTGATCTAGATCAATCAACTACATTTAGTTTAGCATATGCAGGTAATACTACAAACACAAACTTGGACAACAGTTGGTTTTTCAAGTTTACAAATGATGGCAGTACATACACAGTCAACTTCCGTGATACCAGTTATATATTTGAAAGTAAACTAGAAACACGTTTTTACTTTGATAATAACCTTAAGATATTTGATCCACGCACAGGTAAAACAATTAAGGATAAAATTAACATCCTTAAAGTAAATTCATTGCCAGACAGTGTTAATAGTCTTGCTGTTGATTACGCAATGCAGATTGATGATGTTATAACAGAGACAGATGGTTTTACACTTACAAACAGAATAAAGGTTACATTCCCTGATATTGACAGCGATGGTGTTGTTGATAACCCTGAGGTTTTTGATATAATTGTTGCACCTGACACAAATTCTACAACTAAAATAGTGTTTTATCAGACTAGCACAAGCACAGGCGGCTACTTAACCTACACTCCAGTTACAATTACAGACATTGAACAGCGGTATGTTACACAAGCAGCAATTAACGAAGTAATTGCACAGTTCAGTAGTGGACAAGTATTTTATGCAAGCACAGATGACAAGTTTTACATACTAAGCATCAGTGGTAGTAATGTTAAAAGTATTGCAGAAACTACTGACTATGTTAAGCGTACAGGACGCAGTGACTTGTTATTCCAGTATACACACAATTCGCCAAACAATAGACGTATTGATCCTAGTCCTAGTAACATTATAGATCTATTCTTACTTACAAGACAGTATGATACAGATTATAGAAACTATGTTACAGACATTACAGGTACTATTAACAAACCTGTTAAGCCAACAACAAATGAATTGCGTGATCAGTTTGGATCACTTGAACAATACAAGAGTGTAAGTGATACTATTATTTTCAACAGTGTCAGTTATAGACCTCTATTCGGTGATAAGGCGGATGAAGAATTGCAAGCAACATTCAAAGTAGTCAAAAATACAAGCACTCTCATCAGTGACAGTGAAGTTAAAGAACGTGTAGTTGCAGCGATCAATGCTTACTTTAGTGTTCAAAACTGGGACTTTGGAGACAGTTTCTTCTTTAGTGAACTAGCAGCATACTTATACAACTCATTATCACCTGATGTTTTAAGTGTTGTTATTGTTCCAAAACTAGCAACAAGCAATTTTGGTAGTTTGTTCCAGATACAAAGTCAGCGTGATGAAATATTGATAAGTGCAGCAACAGTGAATGACATTGAAGTTATTGATGTTATTACTGCAAACAGTTTGCAAGCAAATGGTAGCGTTGTTAACACAACAACAACTAGTCTAGCAAGTGAAAGTGCAAGTGCAGGCAGTACAAGCACTGCAGTAGCAACATCTACAAATGTATCAACTAGTTCCACTACAACTTACAGTAGCAGTAGTAGTAGTTCAAGTAGTAGCAGTTCTAGTAGCAGTAGTTCTAGTAGCAGTAGTTCAAGTAGTAGCAGTTCTAGTAGCGGCGGCGGGGGATATGGTTACTAATGGCACTTCGTAAAAGTAAAGTCTTATTACCTGACGTATTTCAAACCAATAAAAACAATAAGTTTCTTAATGCTACTGTTGACCAGTTAATTAGCGAACCTAATTTAACAAAAATTAATAGTTATATAGGTCGTCAGCAAGCCGCTAGTTTTCAAGTAGGTGATAGTTATGTACAAGAGATAGACAATGATAGACAAAACTATCAACTTGAGCCTGCTGTAGTTTATCGCAATGCAAATAAAGGTATTGAAAATTTAACAGGTTATATTGATTTTATTAATCAATTAAGATACAACAATGTAAATGTTGACACACATGCTGATCTTAATGATCAAGAATATTACAACTACAGTGGTTTCAATGATTTAGACAAACTTGTAAACTATGGTGAATATTTTTGGTTGCCAGCAGGCCCAGACAGTGTGCAAGTTTTCAATAGTGTTGTTGATATGGAAAAAGATTTTGCTGTAACAAGACGTACAGTTGCTGGTGTAGATGAATACAGTATTGACGGCAGTGACAACGAAAATCCAACTATTACAATTGCCCGTGGTGGTAGTTACACATTTAGTGTACAACAATCAGGCAATCCATTTTGGATACAAACGGAACCAGGCATATCTGGAATTAGTAATTATGGCAGTAATGTAAGCACAAGAAAAATACTTGGACTTACTAACAATGGCGAAGATAATGGAACAATTACTTTTAATGTTCCAGCAACAAACGCACAAAATATTATGATAAATGCAACGCAGGCTGCAAATCCTGACTTTGCTACTGATCTTGGATACAACCAAATTCATAATGTGCCTTATCAAACACTGATTGACACACATGGCGGCATTGATGTACAAACAGAAATTAACGGAAAAAGTCTAGTATTTGTAAGTCCTAGTACAGTAGCAAGTGACTGGGAACAGGGTGCACCATTTGACGCATACGGATATGATGATGACGATCATCCTTGGGACGAAACAACTACGCTCAGTGTAGATGTACGCTATGATGTGTATGATATTGCAGTAAACACTATAGGTGGAGTTGCTACAGTTCAACTTACTCGTAGCACTGATTGGCCCGTTGCAGAAAAAGTTAAAATTAAACAGGGTAACTTATATGGCAATAGAGAATTCTATAAAAACGCTAGTGGTGTACCAGAATTAATAGAGCCATATACAGCAGGATTGAATACATTATATTATCAAGATGCTACAAATCCTTTACAGTTTGGTAAAATCCAACTTGTAGATCAGGATGTCACAGCCGCTATAAATGTTACAGAAGATATACTCAATAGACAATCATTTACAAGTGCAAACAGTGTAACATTTACAAACGGGCTAAAAGTAGAATTTAACAGTGACGTTACACCAAGTACATATGCAGACAGAGAATACTATGTTGAAGGTGTAGGGCAACCAGGCGGTATACAACTTGTTCCAGTTGATGAGATGATTACACCTGAAAAATATACTAACAGTACTAGTGATGGATTTGATACAGTAGCATATGATGCTGGTGGATGGGACGGTACACTAAATGCTCCTAAAGATCAGGATTACATCACTATTAATCGTTCAAGTCCAGATCGTAATGCCTGGAGTCGTGGCAATCGCTGGTTCCATAGACAGGTCATAGAAGCAACAGCAACCTATAATAACTATACTGCAGATTTGGATGACACTGCAAGAGCAAAACGTCCAATAATTGAATTCCATAGTGGACTAGAATTGTTTAACATGGGAACAACTAGTGTTGCTCCTGTTACAATCGTAGACACAACACAAACAGATGCACTTAGTAATGTAAATGGCACAACAGGTTATTTTTCTGATGGCATTGATTTGCAGCAAGATAGCACTGTTATTTTTAGTGCAGACACAGACAGTGATGTAGCAACAAAAATTTATCGTGTAGATATAATTATTGCAGATGAAAGTGCAGCAACTACTGATAGCCTACAAATTTTTGCAGATAGTACAATTGTTGGCGCAGATGGGGGAAATGTCTCAGGTAAACAAGAAATTATTAACCTAGTAGAAGTTGGCACAGTAGTAGACACTAACTGTGTGCTTAGTACACTTGGTGCAACCAATCAGGGCAAGCAATTTTATTTAGATGGAACCACTTGGACTGAAGCACAACAAAAAACAACACTAAATCAGGATCCATTGTTTGATATATTTGATCCAGATCATGTAAGTTTTAGTAACACCACAACATATCCAAGTAGTAATTTTACTGGAAACAAACTGTTTAGTTATAAGCGTAACAATAACAATAGTCCAGATGCAATCCTAAACTTTGGATTAAGTTATCAAAACTTTAGCACAATCGGTGACATTGTATTTGATAACAATTTTGATAGTGATTTGTTTCAATATACAAAAAGCACAGGTAATACAAATGTAATTGTACGCAGTGGACACGCACATCAGTTTGATATTGACGGAAATAGAGTACTATACAATGGCTGGACAAAAACTATTGAAAATAGCACCCAGTATCAGATTGTTACATATGAGGTTAGTGCAAATGAACTAAACAGTTTTGAAATAGGTGCAAGCGTTGATACAAGTAGAATTAGAGAGCCACTACAGGTAAGTGTAAATGGACAGTTTATATATAAAACTGATTACACTCATTTAATACAACTTGATAGAGAATATGTTGTGTTTACAACCGCGCTTAATGAAAATGATGTAGTTGTTATTAAGTTTATTAGTACAACTAAAGCAGCAAATAGTTTTTATGAAGTACCAGATAATCTACAAAACAATGCAGGTAACGCAACCTTTGAAACACTAACACTTGGACAAATGCGTAACCATGCTGTGGAAGTTAGTAGACAAATTAAAACACTAACAGGTGTTGCTCCAGGCAACAGTAATCTCCGCAATAACAATTATCGTGCTTATCCAGGTAATATACTACAACACAGTGCTGGCATGATATTGCCAATGCACTTACTGAGTAATACAGAAGCAAACACTATTGATAGTATAAACTTTGTTAAGAATGAATATACTAAATTCAAAAATAGATTTTATGATAACATTAATAAACTTGACCTTGACTTAACAGACCCTGCAAAGTGTGTTGATGATATTCTGTTGTTTATGGCAGGCACAAAAACTAGCACTTTCCCATTTTACTACAGCGATATGGCACCCTGGGGAAATCAAAAATCACAACTAGTATATACTATTGATGACGCAAGTGAAACTGAATTTGAATTTACAACCCAGTTTGATCTTACCAGTGTAGACAGTACTGGTGTACTAATATATCATACACCAGCAAGCACAAATGTTGCTAACTTACTAGTTGAGGGGCAGGACTATAGTTTTGATACTACTGAAGCAAAAATAATCCTTAGTTCAACAAATTTGGATGTTGCAACAATTGGACTTAGTGTAAATGACAAAATTACAATTGTAGAATATACAAATACACATGGTAGTTTTATACCACCTACACCTACTGCAATGGGATTGTATCCAAAGTTTATACCAAACAAGTATACTGATGACACATATACTGTAAGTAAAACTGTTATCCAAGGACACGATGGTAGTGTATGGATAGGCTGGGACGACATCAGAGACAACGTTGTACTAGAACTTGAAAAACGTATATTCAATAATATTAAGACACAGTATAACAAAGACTTATTTGATATTGCAGAAGTAATTCCTGGATATTTCCGTAGTACTCTTATTGATTTTGCAGAAGCAAATAACATTATCCGTAGTTACTTTGGTGAATGGGCTCTGCGTAATAAAGTAAGAATGCAGAAAAATGATACAGTTGAAGCAGGTAATCCATTTACTTGGAACTATAGAAACAGTGTTTATAAATTGGATGGAAGTAGAATCCCAGGTCATTGGCGTGCAATTTACAACTGGTTCTTTGATACAGACACTCCTCATACTAAGCCATGGCAAATGTTGGGCATCAAAGAAAAACCTATTTGGTGGGATTCACGCTATGGTGTTGCTCCTTATACAAGTGGCAACACAGTACTATGGGAAGATTTGCGTGATGGAAAAGTATATAGCGACGCAATAGGAACAACATTTACTACTGATACAAGACGCCAGCGTCCAGATTTAATGAGTATTATACCTGTCAACGAACAGGGTCAACTTCGTAGTCCTGCAGAATTCCTAGTACAAGATGCGTTTAGTACAAATGTTAGTGACGATTGGGCATTTAGTGATGGGTCGCCTGGCGAAACTGCATGGACGCGCAGTAGTGAATATCCATTTGTAGTGCAAATACTTGCTGCAACATTAAAAGCAGCAAAGTACGGCACACTTATGTTCGATACTAACTTGTTTGAAAACAACGCACAGTATGACCAAATACTACAAAAGTTTAAGAGCTACAGACCTGGCATTGCAGACTTTAATCTGCATTCTCAAACAAGTGGCACAACTATTAAACAAGTAGAGGGTTACAATCAATTTATAAGTGAATTTTTAAGATACAATGGCTTCAGCGTTGATGATGCTGTAAACAAAATTAATAATCTAGAACTTAACCTTTGCTATGGTATGGCAGGCTTTACAGATAAGCAATACCTTAAGGTTGTTGCTGAAAGTGTTACCCCAAGTAGTCTTAGTGAAAATATTTTTATACCTGACGAAGACCTTAACATTTATACTAAAAAGAGTTTACCTCTGGAGCGTGTTGTTTACAGCGGCGTACAGATTATCCAACGTGAAGATGGCTATGAAATACAAGGGTATGATATAAAGAATCCTTTCTTTAAAATTATCCCTAGTAGTGAAGGTACAGATCCTGCTCGTGTTAGTGTTGGCGAAACAGTATACCTAGAGTATAAAGATTTTGAAAATCGTATTGTAAACATACCCTATGGCACAGTAATTACAAATCGGCAACAAGTATTTGATTTTCTTGTAAGTTATCAAAGATACTTACTAAGTCGTGGATTTGTATTTGATGGCACAACAGGCGTTGGTGCAAAGAACGACTTTATCAGTGCAGGCAAAGAATTTGCTTTTTGGACAGATCAAAAATGGCCCATTGGTAGTGTTATTGTTATTAGTCCTTACAGTGATACGCTTACAGTAAATCGTGCATATGCTACTATTGATGACGTTAGAACCAATGGTGAAATAAAAGATGCAAATGGAAGTATTATTAATCCAAAGTTCTATGATGTAAGCAGAATAGATAATGTAATTGAAATTAAAGTAGATGCAGAAAATACACAGTTATACAGTGTGCAATTGGATCCTATCCAACATGAACATGTACTAGTATTTAATAATACAACAATCTTTAATGATGTTATATATCAGCCACAACTAGGAAATAGACATAGTAGGTTAAAACTTATAGGTGCTCGCAGTGGCGACTGGAACGGAACACTGCATGCTCCTGGCTTCTTTATTAACGAAGATAAAATTAACGTTTGGGCAACCTATACTGATTATAAGAAAGGCGATATTGTTAGTTTCCAAGGCACTACTTATGTAGCAAAATATGCAGTAGATGGTAGTACTGTATTTGATTATAATAACTGGACAGTTGCAGACAATATTAAGACAGGACTTGTTAAAAACCTTTCAAACAAAGCAACCCAGTTTAAAGACTTTTTTGAAACTGATAATCTTAATTTAGAGGATGGTGTAGACAAACTAGGCAAGGGAATAATTGGATTCAATCAGAAAGATTATCTTGCAGGACTAGGGTTAGATGATGTAAGTCAGGTTAAGTTCTATCAGGGCATGGTAAAACAAAAAGGCACAGGCGCAGCAATTAACAAACTAATTGATGCTAAACTTACTAATCTTGATCAAACTATTGACTATTTCGAGGAGTGGGCATTCCGTGTTGGTGAATATGGAAGTATAGATAGTAACCAAATTATTGAAACAATTATTCCAGAACAACAAGCAACTAATAATCCTTTTGTGTTGCATTACCATGCAGATGGTGATTTGCCAAGTAGCACTGAACTTGGGCATTATCATGTGCAGGAAAAAGATCTTTATAAAAAACCAAACAACTATAACGGAGATGTATTCTCAACGCGAGATTCTAATACAAATACACTAAGCGATTTAGACAGTGCAGGTTATGCACGTTTAGATGATGTAGACTTTACAGTATTCAATACTACAGAACTACTTGGACTAAGCAATAGAATTGAAGAACTAGGCAAAGGTAAGAAAATTTGGATTGCTACTGATGATTCGAATACCTGGAGTATCCGTAGAATTGATGAAACACTTAGCACAGTTACAAGCGTTGAAAGCACTGGCAATGGATATTTAATTTATACTACAGATGTCAATCATGGACTTGTTGAAGATGATTATGTTATTATCCGCGCTGCGCAGCCAATTGGCAAGGTAGCAAAAATTTATGAAGTATCAGCACCTAATAAGTTTACAATAGTAGATGCTGAAACAGAAGCAGAAATAAAAGATATAAACATTCCTATGTACAAACTTAGTAATGTACGTTTTGCTCAACCAAGTAGTTTAAGCACATACACTCCAGTTAGTGGTTGGAATAATAAAGAACTTGTTTGGATTGATAAAGACAATAACGGCAAATGGCAAGTATTGCAAAATACAAGACCTTGGACAACAACGGGTGTAAAAACTGCTGCTAGTATTAATGCAGACGACAAGTATGGTACAAGTGTAGCACTTAACAGAGGCGCAACTGTAGCAATTGTTGGTGCTCCAGACAATGGTTATGGACTAGTTACTCCATATGTTCGCAGCGAAGGCGGAGTTCTAGTAGAGGGTAACCCATTTGCAGTTGCAACTATTGGCAACACAGTTGATAGTTTTGGACACAGCGTTGCTGCAGGTGTTGACTATGTAGCAGTAGGTGCACCTGATTCAGAAAGCGGCAAAGGCGCAGTATTCATTTACTACGTTGATAGTAGTGGACAGTTTAATAGACGTCCTGCAATACGTCCTGCAGGTGTAGGATCTAGTGATAAGTTTGGCACTAGCCTTGCAATGAGCGGCAATGGTAGATATTTGTTTGTTGGTGCACCAGGCGGTAACGACATTTATTGTTACACACAAGTTACTATACCTGTATCAAGTCAGGAAGTTAAAACTGTAACAGGCGATGGTAGTGAAAAAACTTTTGCTCTTGGCTTTACACCAATTAATATTCTAGCACTTAATGTGACAGATGAAAATGGTAACGTGTATTTGCCTACTAAAGATTTTTCAATTAGTAGCCAGAACATTGTATTTGTTAGTGCACCTGCCAATAATTTAGATGTTGTTGTTAGACAAGAAGATTATTACGCACTAAGCGATATGCTTGAGCCATTTGATTCATCAAGTGGTGACAACTATGGTTTTGCTATAGATTGTGATTATGAAGGTCGCACAGTAATTATTGGTGCACCTAATGCAAGTGTTGCAAGTGCGGATAGTACAGTGTTTGGTGATGCTGGTGAAGTTAGTATACAAAGTCAGGTTGTACAGCAATTTGCAGGAGATGGTACAACAAAAGCCTTTACTACAACTGAAGATTTACAAACACAGATATTTGTTGAGGTAGATGGCATACTACAGACTGAGACAAATAATCCTGATGTTCCAATTGATAATGATGGATCCAGTGATGGATTTTATACACGTTCAGGTAAAGTAATTACATTCAAATACACACCAGCAAGTGGTGCAAGAATTGTAGTATACACTGGAACATTTATTGAAAAACAAAAAATAGATCAAAATATTACAGGACAAACTGTTACAGAAGGTGAGCAGTTTGGATATAGTGTTGCTATTGATAACGATGCTACCATGGTTGCTATTGGAAGTCCAGGCGAGGATGAAACAAATCCAAACACAGGCAGTGTGTTTATATTCCAGGATACAGGAAAAAATTATGGCACAGTGACTACCAATGTTCCACATGCACAAACTGCAGGCGATACGTTCTACTTGAATAATAAATTAATCACTGTATCTAGCAGTGCAGACAATCCAGCAAATCTAAGTGACGATATACTTAATGCTGCAGTGCCTGGAGTTACTAGCAGTGTAAACAGTTTGGGACAAGTTGTTATTACTACAACTAGTACAGAGACTAATAACAAACTTACGCTTAATCCTGGTAGTGGACAAATGTTCCTCAGAGACGATGTATTTGAAATTTATAAGTTTACACAAAAAATTAACCATCCACAAGCATTTGAAAATGAAAATTTTGGACGTACTATTGCGTTTGATAAAAATGTTGAGATAGGAATAGGAAGCAATCCTGGAACACGCAATCTTGTAATTGCAAGTGACAAAGCAAGTACAATGCTTGCAGTTGGATTTGATGTTGAGCAAAATAGTAACAGTGAAGACTACCTTGAAGCAACCACAACATTTGATAGCAACGGCACTACATTTACAGACAGACGCACACAAAGTGGTGCTGGATATTTGTACGAATTACTGGAGAGCAATGCTCCAACACTAGCAAACCCAAGTCTAATGGTGTTTGGACAAGCACTTAAGAGTACAAACGTAGCAACACTAGATCAGTTTGGTGCAAGTGCAGCGTATAGTGATAACAGAATATTCATTGGTGCTCCTCAGGATACAGGAACATTTGATAACAGTGGCAGTGTATATGAATTTAATAACAATACAAGAGATAGTAGTTGGGCAAGTTTGCGCAGTGAAGGCGATCGCGTAGATGTGACGCAGATAAATCGTGTAGCACTTTACAACAAAAAAGATGGGCAAATAAAGGTATTCCTAGATTATTTGGATTCAACCAAGGGAAAGATACCAGGAGTTGCACAAAGTGAATTATCGTTTGTAAGTCATAATGATCCTGCACTATATGATAACAACAAATGGAACTACAAACAAAATAATACACTTTGGTGGGATACTAGCACTGTACATTACCTATTATCAGAACAAGGTGAGTTGGATTTCAGAACAAACTATTGGAATGTTGCTTTTCCTGGAAGTAGCATTGATGTTTATGAATGGATAGAAAGTGCTGTACCGCCTGAGCAATACACTGGCGAAGGCACAGTAAAAGACGTAACCAAGTTTTCAACTGCAGTAATTTACAACTCTAGTCAAAATAATACACAGACATACTACTATTTCTGGGTTTCAGGTAGAACTGATATTCCAGTAGAGGCAGAGTTTAGAACAATAAGTGCAGACAGTGTAACAAAGTTAATAGAAGATCCAAAAGCACAGGGCGTTCCTTACATTGCAATTGTTGACAAAAATGCAATAGCACTATACAACTGTAAACAATATTTTGCGGACAGTGATGTAGTGCTAAGTGTAAACTATGATGTAGTGAAAAACGAAGGTGTGCTTCACAGTGAATATGAACTGTTTGGCAGAGGCAATGTTGACCAAGACATTCCTACTAGGATGTACACAAAATTAGTTGATAGTCTAGCAGGCAGTGACAGTGTTGGCAATCTTGTGCCTGATCCATTCCTAAGTGATGTTGAAAAATATGGAGTACTTACCCAGCCAAGACAGGGCATGTTTGTTAACCGTGCTGCAGCACTAAAAGTTTTAACACAATATTGTAATGGTATACTAGTTAACGCACCTTTTGCTAGAAATAGTAGTGTAAGCAGATTACTAAGCAGCGAGAATATTCCTACTGTAAACAGTGGTGAATATGACATTAGTGTAGATTCAATTGCTGAAAGAGATTACTTAAACACTGCAATTCTTACAACTGGATATAAAGTACTTGTTCTTGAAGATGAGACCCTTAGTGACTACTGGGCAATTTATACACTACAAGCAGATAAGAGTTATCAGTTAACTAATGTACAGGGTTATAACACAGCAGACTACTGGGATTATGCAACCTATTATTCAACAGGTTATGACGGAACAACTGTTCCAAAATATCAAGTTACACTGGAAGCAGACTTGCTTACACTTACCGATGCAGTTACAGGTGATGTTGCAAAAGTAACAAGTAATGACGAAGGCAACTTTAGCATGTTTGCTAAAACAGATACAGGCTGGGACGAAGTAGTTATTGAACGAGGTACACTACAGTTTAATGATAGTTTGTACAGTTTTACAACTGCTAATAGTAACTTCCAAGCAACTGGTTTTGACAATGATGGATTTGATTTTGCAGCATTTGATAAAGTACCTGCAGATGAAATTAGACAGATTATTGATGCACTGAAGAATGATTTATTCATAGGTGACTATGAAATTAATATGAATGAATTGTTCTTCCGCTTGATGGAATATGCCATTAACGAAAATAACTTTAGTCAGGATTGGTTGTTTAAGTCAAGTTTCATTACTGTAGCACACAAGATTCGTAGTTTAGATCAATACAATACGTTTAAATTTGATAACACAACCTTTATTGAAGATTTTATTAATGAGGTTAAGCCTTACAAAACTAAAATTCGTGAGTATGTCAGCAAGTATGATAAAGTAGATACCTATGGAAGTGATACAACTGACTTTGATATACATTCATTTTATGATGAAAACAATTTATATTTCCGCAAGGCAAGTGGTGATTTTGCAGGTGATGAAATATTGCAAACCCAGGGACTTAACAAGCCATGGAGTGAAAACTACGGATATAGTTTAGACAGTATAGAAATTGTAACCGCAGGTACAGGATATATTACTGATCCCACAATTACAATTAGTGCGCCTGATTTAACAGGTGGGGTACAAGCAACTGCAGTTGCTATTACAAACAGTGTTGAAATTGTTAATGTCAATATGACAAACAAGGGCAGTGGTTACACTAAGGAACCTACTATTACTATTGCTGGCAGCGGAACAGGTCTACTGCTAAGTCCACGACTTGTTAATACTACAATAAGAAGTTTTGATACTACAATTAAATTTGATCGTATTACATATAGTAGCGCAATTAAAGATTGGACTAAGAACACAGCATATGCAGTTGATGATATTATTGCATATCAAAATACAACAACAAAAACACAGGAAGTATACACATGTACAACTGCATTTACTAGTGGCGCAACCTTTAGTATAGAAAACACCAGTGGTGTTACAGTGCTTGAAATAAAAGCAGATGCTGATTTTACTAATGCTGCAGATAGAATTGCTGCTTACTACTACCCTACATCAGGTATGATAGGGGACGATATTGAGTTACTACAAAATGGCATTGGCTATGGTGGAACAAAAGTAACTGGGCCTGGCTTTGACCAAAATCCTGGATTTGACAGTGCCAATTTTGATGTACTTGGATTTGATGATATACAAATTGACGATGATGGTATTGCTGTAATAAGTGGATTAGACACTGTATTCCGCGGCACTGATTTTGATCAAGCAGGCATTATAGGAGATGTATTTGTAGAGCCTGGTTACTTACCGCCTGGATACCTAGTAGAACTAGCACTTGGTGTTGCACCTGAAAGTATTACAGTTGATGGCGCAGGATTTGTTGATACATACAACAGTCATGCACCAGAGGAACTAATACCAGGTCGTATATTTGATACACTGGACATGGAAGTATATACCCATAGCAGTAATGACTATGAAGGTGACGGCAATGGTGCAGAGATACAGTACACAAGTTATACAGATCCTACAGGCACACTGCAGACATTTAGTTATGGCGATCCAAATAAAAGTGAAGATGATTTTGTATCGTTAATTGTTTATATAAATGAGATCAGGCAATATACATTTGCAAGCGACTTTAGGGCTAATACTATTAGATTAACAAGTCCGTTGGCTTCAACAGATATACTGCACATTTATGCTTTTAGTCAAACTGGCGAAAATATGATAGGCAACTACACCTATATTGGTGATGGTAGTACAGTAGGTTTTGTTTTGCCTAACATTCCTGACAGGACACTTCAAACATTAATTTATGTTGATGGAGCGGAAACAAGTGCAACGTTCAGTACTCAGGACAACAGATCATTAATGACACTTAGTAGTCCACCTGATAATGATGCACACATTCACGTGTTTGTGTTTAATCAAGCAGATACAAGAACTGCTCCTACTAAATTTGTTACACAAACGTTAGAAACAACAGGTACTACTACCCTATTTGGACTAACAATGATTGTTGATGATTATGTTGAGGATGGCTATGTTTTCGCCGGCGCAAGAACAGAGTTTGCTCCTCCTATGAGTGCTAATAGTGTGCTAGTAGTTGACGATTTAAGAGTACGTCCTGAAAACAGTGTTTATCATACAGCAGATGGAAGTAGTTTACAGTTTGCAACCCCGCAAACGTGTGGTGAAGGAAATATTGCTTTTGTAGGTGCAATTAGCGTAGCAATTTTACGCAAAGATGGTACACCAGCTCTTAGTGCAGTGCGAGATATAGATTACACTGTATCAACAGGTACACAGTTTGTTACAATGATCACAGCACCAAACGAAGGCGACATAGTTGTTGTTACTGATAATACTTCAGCAGACTTTACTATAGGTTTAGATGGTGAAACTTTATCAATGTCAGCAGATGTGCCTCAAACAGCAAGTAGTGATATTAAGTTACAGGCATTTAGTAATCATGACCCATTGCGTATACAGACAAAAGTATACGTTGGACAAGGTACTGGTAGTGCAACAACTGAAGATGCATTTGATGAAGTGAATTTTGATACAGCAGGATTTGATAGACAGGTTACTACTGGTACAGTAGGAACTTATGCAATAGATAGATCAGCAACTAATGTTAACCACTTCTGGATCACAGTTGATGGTAGAAGGTTACATCCAGGCGATTACACAGTGCTAGGAAAAAATGTAACTATGAGTGAGGCAGTGCAGGATACTATTGGCGGTACTTCTATAGTGGTAATTACACACTTTACAGAAAATGTAATACAGTACCCAGTTGGATTTAGAATATTCCAGGATATGAACGGAAATGTGGAATATTTAAGACTAGCAAAAGATAATACTACTGTAGTAACAGAAACAGTTAATATTACAGATACAAAAATCTATGTAGAGGATGCAAGTGTACTGCCATTTGTTAATGTTAATGGCAGTCATCCTGGCGTTGTGTTCATAGGCGGAGAGAGAATTACCTACTGGGAGGTAAGTCTAGAGGACAATTACATAACCAACTTGCGAAGAGGTACTTCAGGTACAGGCATGTTGCAGCGCATTACCCCAGGCTTTATTGTAGTAGATGGCAGTAAAGATCAAACTTTACCAGATAGCACTACACATACTAAAACATGGTATGATACAGGAATACATAATACTGCAGCAAATGGGTTAGGTATACAGCAAGCAACTACAATAAATGCTAACTTCCTTAAAGCAAGTCAGGCACAGGTACCAAATTATAGACTTGAACTGAATGAAAAGAATTATTTTGCATTAGATTATGTAGACCCAGATTATGCAGAGGATCTAATATGATACAAGTTTTGCGAGCGATAAATAATGACATGACAAGCATATGCGGAGAATATGAAAAATGGCTATAGTACTAAGAAATACGAAGAGCACTGCTCTTACGTTTAATGAACTGGACGGTAACTTCAGTGATTTAGATGGGCGTACCACTACAATCGAGGGTGCCTATGTAAAAACTGTTAACAGCGTCAGCGCAACCACTAATGCAATTACGCTAACAACTGCTAACATTGCAGAAAACACAAACTTGTACTTCACAGATGCAAGAGCGAGAGCAGCAATTAGTGTCACAGGCGGCAACGCTGCTTACGATGCTTCAACAGGTGTTATTACACTTAGCGATGCAGAGATACGAGATGCAATTAGTGTTACAGATGCAGGCGGAGACGGAAGTCTAGCATATAACAGTACCACAGGTGTTATTACATACACTGGACCAAGTCTTTCAGAAGTGCAAACGAGAATAAACAGTATTAGTATTACCCAACTAAGCGATGTTTTGACCACAACGTTGAATAGCCCAACAAATGGTCATGGACTTGTTTATAACAGTGGTAGTGGAAAAATTGAACTTGCTGAACTTCCAGGTGCAGCAGGTGGTGAAGCCAACCAAGGTGAGAGTCTCCAAAATGCAGACGGTAAAGATGTTTTTGCAGGAAAATCAGGTGTTACTTTCCAGTTTAGACAACTAACACAGGGAAATAACATTGTATTAACGCAGAGTACAAATGGTATTAGTATTGCATCATCAACAGCACCAGAGTTTGGAAACTTAAAAATTAATAGTGCAGCCAACACTATTGAAAATATTAGTACAAACGCAAATATTATTTTAAAGCCAAACGGTACTGGTGTTATACAAACAGTTGGTAGTATTGTCCCAAGTGCAGATAGCACATTTGATATAGGCACAAACACTGTAAGATATACAAATGTTTATGCAGACAACCTAGTAGGTGCTATTTCAGGTGCACAAGTTGGTATTACAAGTGTACTCAACGCAGGACTTAAAGTTGGTAGAGATGCAGACAACGACATTGATTTTAGTACAGACAATCGTATAATATTCCGTGCAAATGGCGAAGATCAATTATTCTTTAAGGATGGAATTATTGAGCCAAATACAGATAGTAATGTTGATATTGGTACTGACGCTGCTAGGTTTAAGCAACTGTTTGTTGATAGTGCAGTAATTGATGAAGTAACAATTAGTGCAAACAATATTAGTACAAACTCTACAAACGCTAACCTAGTCCTACTAGCAAGCGGCACTGGTGTAGTGGAACTTGATAGTAACCTTGACATGAACAGTAACAAAATTGTTAACGTTACTGATCCAACTAACAACCAAGAAGCAGCAACAAAAGCATATGTTGATGCAAGTATTAGTAGCCTCAATTCAGATAAAATTATTGAAGGTGACACAAGTGTAGAAACAATTGATACTGGCACAGGCAGTATTGTTATGAAAGTTGATAACACTGCAGAACTTACTATTATTAGTGCAACAGCAACATTTGGTACTAATATTGTATTGCCTGATGCTGCAACTATTGGTAGTGCAAGTGATGTAGATGCACTTTCGATTGGCGCTGATGGTGATATTACACTTACACAAGATTTAGAATTACAACATGATGCTGCAGAATTATCTTTTGGTGCTAATGATGAAATTAAACTAATACACAACCATGATAAAGGATTAATACTAAAACACACTGCCACTGGTGATGATAAACCAGTTATATTAACATTACAAACTGGCGAAACAGATATGGCTGCAGATGATGTCATAGGTAAGATCGAGTTTCAGGCGCCAGATGAAGGCACAGGCACAGATGCAGTATTAGTAGCGGCTGCAATACAAGCAGTATCAGAAGGTGATTTTAGTTCTAGTTCAAACGCAACTAAATTAGAATTTATGACAGGTGCTAGTGAGGCAGCAGCCGCTAAGATGACATTAAGTTCTGCTGGAATATTGACAATTACAGATGATCTTATTATTGGTGATGGAAAGACTATAGGTTCTGCCTCTGACGTTGACGCTATTTCTATTGGTTCAGATGGTGATGTTACACTTACACAGGATCTAGAGATGCAACATGATGGTGCTACAATTAGTTTTGGCGCCAATGATGATGTTGTTCTTACTCATGTTGCTGACACAGGATTAACACTAAGCGTTCCAGCAACCGCAGATAATAGTTTCCCAACATTTAATTTAAGTGCAGGTGATAATGATATTGCTGCAAACGACGTACTAGGACAGATTGATTTTCAGGCACCTGCAGAAGGTGCAGGTACTGATGCTATTCTAGTAGCAGCAGGCATCGCTGCAATATCCGAAGGTGACTTTAGTGCATCCAACAATGCAACCAAGTTATCATTTAAGACAGCAGCAAGTGCTGCTGCTGCAGAAACAGCAAGTTTAAGTAGTATTGGAGACTTTACTGTAGCAGGTGATATAGTTATTAAAGATGGTGGACTAATAGGAAGTGCAAGTGATCTAGATGCAATATCAATTGCAAGTAATGGTGTTGTTACATTTAGCCAAGCAATAACTGGTCAAGCATCGTCTGCACTGTACGCTGACTTGGCTGAGAAATATACCACGGATGCAGAATATTCGCCAGGCACTATAGTAAGTGTAGGCGGAGATGCAGAAATGACACGGGCAACTAGTGAAGATGACTACATTGCAGGTGTTATATCCACACAGCCTGCTTTCCTAATGAATAATGCTATAGACGGACAGGATATTGCACTAGTTGGTCGTGTGCCAGTTCGTGTTGTAGGAAGTGTTAGCAAAGGACAACCCGTGTTTGTAGCCAATAACGGTTGTGCAAGTGCAAACGGACAAGGAAAAATTGTTGGAATTGCATTAGAAACAAATAGCGATTTAGGCGAAAATCTTGTAGAATGTATGCTTAAAGTATAATGGACGGTCAGGAACAAGAAATGAACGAAAACATCGAACAACCACAACAGCCTGAGAGTGCGCTTAAAGACACTAGTGGCGTTATGATGGAAGGTCACATTCGTATCTTTGATCCAGACACAGGCGAGGATTATGTAAACAAGCGTAATGCTAT
>Ga0181414_1000058_pt1 | contig 29107 bp, 26 predicted proteins | sample 37SPOviralmetaG_FD_130139 | JGI IMG/M metagenome (GOLD analysis project Ga0181414, IMG submission 130139) | Marine viral communities from the oligotrophic San Pedro Time Series (SPOT) site, San Pedro Channel, CA, USA - 37 SPOT_SRF_2012-11-28 | ecosystem: Environmental > Aquatic > Marine > Strait... | reverse complement strand
TATATAATATTTTAAAATGGCAGAAAAAGAATTAAACGAAGAAACAACGTTAAAATTAAGTTTAAAAACACTAGGAGGTATAGCAGTGTTAATTTTTACTCTTGTTGGTATGTGGTTTACGTTGCAAGCTGATATTGCTGAAGCGAAAACATTACCAGAACCATTACCACCAGATATTACTCGTATGGAATATGATATGAAAGACCAATTAATACGTCAAACTATTATGACAACACAAGAAGACGTTAAGGAGGTTAAAGAAGATATCAAACGTATTGAGGAAAAAATTGATAAATTAAGATAATGAAAAAAATATTATTAGTACTATTGTTTTTAGGGTTATGTTTAATAGCTAAATCTCAAGACATACCTCAAGATGGATTAGCTGTTGTAGAATTTAATGCTCCCTTTTCAGGTACTAAATGTGAATATTTAGAAAAATTAAGTGATTGCGAAACATCAAGAATTGACATTTCTAAAAATACAAAAGCTCAAGGAACATATAAAATAGTAGTTGTACCTACTTTAGTTATATTCCAAGATGGAGAAGAAGTAGCAAGATTTCAAGCAAATATCATGATGCAACTTGAAGCTACTAAAAAAGAAGTTCAAGAAAAAATAGACGAAATATTAATGGAAGATTTTTAAAACATGAAAAAGTTATTGTTATTTATAGTATTATTACCAACATTTTTACTAGCACAACCTGGATTAGGTTTAGATTCTTTAAATTTAGGAACTCTTCCTTTACCTCCCCTAACCCCACCCCCATGTCCTTGGGTAAATAATAGTTTTCCAGAAGTAACACACTTTGATGGACAAAATAGTCCATTAATAGTCCCTGTATTAGGGTCTCAACCATGGTCTTTTCAAGTAGGATCAACACCATCAAGTAATACAGGACCAACAACTGATGTTTCTGGTATAGGAACCTATGTTTTTACAGAAGCATCAGGACAACAACCAAACACTTGGTATGCTTTTCAAACAGAATGTTTTAACGTAGATAATGATCCTGGGATGGAATTATCTTTTTGGTATCATATGTGGGGATCTGATATGGGTTCATTAGAAGTATTTTTAATAGAATCAGATACTGCGACTGGAGATACTACAGAATTTTTTACTTTATCAGGTGATCAAGGTAATTTATGGCAATATGCTGTATTTGATTTGGATTCTTTAGGAGTTAGTGGAGATTTTTATTTACAATTTCATGGATATAGAGGACCTAGTTTTCGATCAGATATGGCTATCGATAATATAAGAATAGGTTCTCCTTTAGTTATAACTTATGGATGTACTGACACATTAGCTTTAAATTATGATTCATTAGCAATGATAAACGACAGTACTTGTATTTACCCTCCATGTACAGGTATACAAAATCTTCAAGGTTCAATTCAATGCTTTCCATGGGCACCTAATCAAGGACAAGTTGATATTAGCTGGTCTCCACCTTCTAATCCAGGATGTTCTCCTATAGGATTTTATAGAGGTACAGATTTAAATAATTTACAATATCAACCATACCAAATATGGAATGGTAATAATTTTTATGGTTATACTAATTCGGGAGCTGCTGAAGCTTCAAGCAATTATTATTTTATAATAGAAACGTTAGATGGTTCTATGGACACACTTACATTACAAAACCAAAATTGTGGTGTAGGTTGTGTAGATAGTTTAGCATTAAATTATAACCCACATGCAGCATTAGATGATGGTAGTTGTATTTACACTGCTCAAACACCTTGTCTTGACACTTTATTTCAAGAAATAACTGTTACTGTAATACCAGATACATACGCGGGAGAAATAAGTTGGGAAATTGAATCAACTGATACATTAGGTATATTGGCAAGTGTTCCGATAGGATTTTATCAAATAACAGGAGTACCTGTAGATACTAAATTGTGTCTTCCTATTGGTACTGAATTTACATTTAATCTTCAGGATGATTATGGTGATGGAATGTGTGGATCATGTTTTGGAGGTGTAGATGGTCAAGTAGTTGTTACAGATGCTTGTGGTGATACTATATTTAGTTTAATACCTTCTCAAGGTGATAACGCTAATTTTGGTTTCATTACTACTAGTGACCCATATACATTAGACGAGTGCCCACCTATTAATCCAGACTATGGGTGTAAAGATCCAGCTTACTTAGAATATAACTCATTAGCTACTAGTAATGATCAGTCAATGTGTTTAACATTAGCTGTCCTAGGATGTGTTGATTCCACAGCATTTAATTATGATCCTAATGCTAATGCAATGGATCTTATACCAAACTGTGATTATACTTTAAGAGTATTTGATGGTGGTGGAGACGGTTGGGATGGTTCTTATATTGGAATAGTTCAAAATGGATCATCTATTGGAGCATTTACAACTAATGGTATGCAGAAAGATTATACTATTAATGTAAGTGCATTAACACACATTGAAATAACTTTTTATGAAATATTTAATCAACAAGGTAATAGCACAGACATTACACAATGTGGATTTAAATTAATTGATCCTTTTGGAAATATAGTTTACCAAAAAGGAAATAATCCTTGGTTAAACCCAATACAAGCAGGTGTAACTTATACTCCTATATTAAATTGCGGAAATTATTGTATACCTCACATTTATGGTTGTATTGATACTTTAGCTTATAATTTTGATTCTAACGCAAATACAGACGATGGTTCATGTGTTTATGATCCAGGTTGTACTAACCCTTTATATTTAGAGTATCATACTCAGGGATTTATAGCTGATGTGGATGATGGTAGTTGTGTAACATTAGTAGTTAATGGATGTACAGATTCTACTCAATTTAATTATGATCCTTTAGCTAATTTAGACAATGGAGGTTGTGTACCTATTATATTTGGCTGTACAGATACATTGGCCTTTAATTATGATTCAGGAGTTAACACTGATAATGGTTTATGTGTACCATTTATATATGGATGTACAGATGCTGCAGCTTTTAATTATGATGCCTCTGCAAATACAGATGATGGATCATGTGTACCAGTAGTATTTGGGTGTACAGATAATACACAGTTTAATTATAATTCTTCTGCGAATACTGACAATGGTTCTTGTATTCCATATATATACGGATGTACTGATAGTACTGCGTTTAACTACAATTCAAATGCGAATACTAGCGATGGTTCATGTATACCTGTTTTATTAGGATGTACTGATAGTACTGCTTTAAATTATAATGCATTAGCAAATACAGATGATGGAGGTTGTATTCCAGTATTATTAGGGTGTACAGACGCAACAGCTTTAAATTATAATTCTCTAGCTAATACTGATGATGGAAGTTGTATCCCTTACATCTATGGATGTACAGATATAACTGCTTTTAATTATGATCCTTTAGCTAATACGGATGATGGTAGTTGTATACCATTTATTCATGGATGTATGGATCCTACAATGTGGAATTATAATGTATCAGCTAATACAGCTGACACTTGTATACCTTATATTTATGGTTGTACAGATTCTACAGCGTGGAATTATGATTCATTAGCAAATACAAATGTAGGATGTATATCTTATGTTTATGGTTGTACAGATCCATTAGCATTTAATTATTTACCAAGTGCAAATACTGATGATGGTTCATGTGTGCCAGTAGTTATTGGTTGTACTGATCCAACAGCACTTAATTTTGACTCGACTGCAAATACAAATTCAGGATGTATTTATACTATTTTAGGATGTACAGATCCAACGGCATTTAATTATGATATAAATGCTAACACAGATGATGGATCATGTATTCCAGTAATAATAGGATGTACTGATTCAAATGCTTTAAATTTTGACTCAACAGCTAATACTAATTCAGGGTGTGTTTATCCAATTTATGGTTGTACTGACCCTTCAATGTTTAATTATGATCCAACAGCTAATGTAGATGATGGTTCATGTGTACCTGTTATTATTGGTTGTATGGATCCTACACAATTTAATTTTGATCCAACAGCTAATACACCTTCAGGTAACTGTATTCCTTATGCTTTTGGTTGTATGGATTCAACAATGTTTAATTATGATCCACTTGCAAACACAGACAACGGATCTTGTATACCATTTATTTATGGTTGTACTGACCCAACAGCATTAAATTACGATCCTTTAGCTAACACAAACGATAATAGTTGTATACCATTTATTTATGGATGCACAGATAGTACTATGTTTAATTATAACCCTTTAGCTAACACAGACAACGGATCTTGTATACCATTTATTTATGGGTGTACTGATGCAAATGCTTATAATTACGATCCTTTAGCTAATACTAATGATAATAGTTGTTGTTTAATTGCTGGTTGTACAGATTCAACAGCATTAAATTATAACGAATTTGCTTGTTTTGATGATAATTCATGTATAACAATAGTAACAGGATGTACAGATGTTTCAGCTTATAATTATAATCCAGCAGCAAACGTAACAGATTCTACAGCATGTTTATATGATGCTGGTTGTTATGGGGGACCTGGAATACCATATTGGTTAAATGATGGGTGTTATGCTTGGGTGATTGATGTAGATGATTATTGTTGTAATGTAGATTGGGATGCTTCATGTCAATCAATGTATGATTATTGTCAATTAGGATGGCCTACAAGTATACCTGATGTTTCTGCTTTAGGGATCGCTGTTTATCCAAACCCAACAAAGGATGTATTAACTATAGAAACAAGATTAGATATACAAATAGAAGTACACGATTTGATGGGTAAATTATTAATAAAAACTAAAAATGTTAATAGATTAGATTTATCAGACCTATCAAATGGATTATATAACCTATCAATAATTCACGAAGAAAAACGATATAATAAACAGATAATTAAACAATAACCAGCTTCCAAGATAATCTTATATTTATTACAGAATAATACATTACAGACATGGCAAACGACAAATATTACGGATATTCTCCTAAAAAAGAAAAAAGAATACCTTCTACAGGTGTAACTGATGTAGGTACACGTTTAGATAGAGTAAACCCATACGAATTTAGAAAAGGTATGGATGTTGAATTAACATCATTAGGTGTTTCAAGATTAGCAGAATCTACACCTGAAGAAAGAGAAAAATGCACAGAAACTGTACTTAAAAATCTAGAAGAATATAGTGGATATTATTCAGCTTTAGTTCATTATATGACTGAATATCGTAATAATGATAGTAAGCCTACTTTTAAGACTTGGTTAAAAGAATATAGAGAAGAACATGGTATGAAAGAAATAGATAAGTCGTTTAAAAATGATAAAATGGAAAAACTTAAAGAAGCTATTAAAGCTGAAGTAAAAAATATGTTAGTTGAAGCTAAAGATGATGATGATGCTAAAGCAGAAAAAAAAGCATCTAAAGGTGCTAAAGGTAAAAATAAAAAATTAAAAGCTTTAGAAAAAGAAATTGAAAAATTAGAAAAAGAAAGAGAAAAAAATAAAGAAAAACTTCAACCAGCTTTAAACAAATATAAAGATGGTAAACTAACTGCTGACGAATACAGAGAAAAGTCTAAAGAATTAGTAGATAGAAATAAAGAAATCGTAGCTAGAGTTAAAGAAATTGAAAAAGAAAAAGAAGAAATTTCTTTAAAAGAAAAAGCAGACAGAAGAGCCGTTGCTAAAACTATGATGGAAAGAGACACTCACATGGAACTTTTAAAAATTGTTAAAGAAGCAGGAGTTTCTTTAAAAGAAGGATCTGAAGGTGTAAAAATGTACTATGAAATTGCAAAGGTAGCCTACCAAGAAGGGTTTATGGCTGGATTAAAAAAATAATTAAAAAACGTTATGGATAAAATTAAAAGTTACTTTAAAAGATTGTGGAATGCTATTTGGGATTCAACTGACATTGATGAAAAAGCAGAAGCAGCATTAAAAGAAGCGAAAGCTAGAATCGCTGAAATGAAAAAAGAACTAGCAGATGTTAAACATGCAGCTAAAAACGTTGTTGAGCAATCAAAAGATGTTGTAGATGCAGCTAAAGGAAAAAGAAGAAAAGGACGTAAACCTTATAAACGCAAAACCAATAATAATAACTCTAAAAAAGTAAAAAAATGAATTTAAAAGAATTACAAACAATGATCAAGGAAGAACTTGATGCTTACGTTAACGAAGCAGAAGTAGACGTTGATGTAGATGCAGATGATGTAGATGCAGGCGCTGAAGGTGGAGACGATTCTATGGAAATGCTTAAAAAAATCTACGATATGTTAAAGCCTAAATTTGAAGATATGGATGGCGATATGGGAGACATGGACGAAGCTGAAATGGAAGAAATGTCTGATATGGAAGAAGAAATGGTCGACGAAGCTAAAAAAGATGATGACGATAAAATGGAAGAAGCTAAAAAAGACGACGTAGACGAAGCTAAAAAAGACGATAAAGATGACGTTAAAGAAGCTACACACCTTCAAGAAAGATTCCAAAGATTAGCTAACATTATTAAGTAATATACTTATGACTCTTGATGAGTTATTATTAGAATGGTCTTACAGGTCAGAAAAGGGATATCCGTCACTGGGTAACCCTTCTGACATGTTAGTTTTAGAAAAAATTCTTAAAGGGTTAGATATACCTTCAGAAGAAATAATTCAATATCTAAAAGAAGAAGACGAAAAACCAAAAACAACTAGCGCAAACACAGAATATGATCAACTCATAGCTACTGTCTTCGACGGAGAAATTCCTAAATCTAAAAACACATATAAATTTACTAAATCTACTTTTGACGAACAAGTAAAAGCAGATGATTTAGAAATATGGAAAAAATTATGGACTATTAAACCTAAAAAGAAAACAGGAGACCAAACAGAAACATTAGGAGTAGGAAAAGGAGAATTATCCTTATATTGGCTATATAATCATTCTAACTCATCTACAGCTGGTAAATTAGCGGAAGGTAGGGGAGATGATGCACCTGACTTATGGTTTGGTGGAGATGGTTCAGATGGTGTAGAAGTAAAAGCTTATGGTAAACCTAATGGAGTTATAGATTTAGGTAGATTTGGTAAATTTAGAGACAATCTAAAAATATTAAATTTAGTATTTGGTATAAAAGGTTTATCATCAGTATTTGATGGTAAAATAGAAGATCAAAAACAAATAAATGCTTTATCATGGGCAGGTAGTGATTTAGAAAACGCATTTGAATCCGTTTACACTTTAAAAGAAGTAGATTTAAAATCTTTATCTAAAACTTTTCCTATATTTGGTCAATTTTCAAATAATATTGATTTTATTGATAAAGCCTTAGGAGGTTTTAGTAGTGCAGAAGAAGGTGCACAAAAATTAGCTAGAAAATTTATTGGTGATAAATTAGCAAGAAAACCAGGTTATGGTGGTCATTTAGCAGATATGAGTATTAGTGGTTTTATAAGATTTTGGCACATAGACAAAAATAAATTTGATAGTTATGATGATATTTTAGGTAAAGCTACCATAGGAGCATCTCAAGGAGCTATGAAATTACATTTTAATAAAATTTTCGGTTAAAAAACTTGGATTATATTAATATTTTACGTATCCTACAACTGTAGGGGTTTTTAGGTCGAAAAGGTCGCCCGGTTATGAATCAATACGATCCCAAAAATATAGATAAAGCATTAAAACGGATGGAAAAATCCGATAACCTAAAGGGTATATACCGTTCAGGAACTAACATAATGTCATTTTTTGATGACAATGATAAAGAACACAAGTTACAAAAACAACAATCCGCAGCTGAATTAAAAAAACAAGAATATTTAAAAAGTGTTGAATTACTTAAAAAACTTATTGAAGAAAATGGAACAAAAGAACACCTTACCCGTATAACAGCAGTAGGTTATTTAATTGAAACAACAGACTTCCTTAATTTAAAACCAGATCGTAAAAAAATGTTAAAAGAAAATATGATTTGGTGTAATCAACTTTATAAACAATATACAAATGAAGATTAGAGATATTGAAAAATTCTCAGAGGATTATTATCCTAAAAAAGAAAAAATCAAACGTACAAAACCCCGCAAAAATGATTTGGATGGTATAAAAAAAGGTCGTACGTTTAAATCAACTAAAAATAAATAAATATGGCTTACGAAAGACAATTACAAGGAGCAATGGAAAGATTAGATCAATCTTTAGCTACTTTAAGAAATTTAATTAAAAGAGGACAAAACGCAGATGCGATTTACTTTATGGAAAAAGGAGAATTAAAAGACCGCTATGATGAACTTCAAAATATAATTACTATATCAAATACAGGTAATTATGGAGCAAGAGGAGTTCAAAATACACGAAATTTATAATATGTTATCAGCAGAAAAAATCCAATCAAATTGGGATCGTTATTTAAATGAAATAAAAACTAATATATCTAAAGAACGAACAGATATATTAATTCCATTTATGGAAAAATATAAAGAACGTTTTATGATGATGCCAGCAGCAGCTAAAAATTGGCATCATTCAGCATTTGCTGGTGGTTATGTTGATCATGTTTTACGTGTATATGATTGTGCAAATGAATTATATAAAACGTGGAATAAAATGGGTGGAGACGTATCCACATACTCTGTTGAAGAGATGCACTTCGTTGCTTTATTCCATGATTTGGGTAAAATGGGTCAACAAGAAGGTGAATATTATCAACTAAATGATTCACAATGGCATATTGATAAATTAGGCCAAGTATATAAGTTTAATACTGACATACCTGCTATGAAAGTGCCAGAACGATCTTTATTTCTACTACAAGAAATTGGTTGTAAAATAACCCAAAATGAATTTATTGGTATTAAAATTCATGATGGTTTATATGATGAATCAAATAAGTTTTATTTTATGTCTAGTATGAAAGAAACTAAATTAAGATCTCATTTACCATTATTAATGCATCAAGCAGATCATATGGCTGCTCAAATAGAATATGAAATTTGGAATAGTGCTACAAATGCAGTACCTAAATCTAGTAAACCTAAAAATGCTAGTAAAGGTGATAAAACTTTAAGAACGGCTAAAAAAATAAACACAGAAAATAATCCAAACTTATCTAAAGCAACTATTGATGTTATAGATTCGTTTTTTAAAGATTAAATATGATAACACTTAGCATTATATTAACAGTAGTAATAGTAGCTTCTTTTTTTATTATTAGAAATTTAATTTTAAGAAATGAAAGATTAGAAGATTTTATTACTAAACAAAGTGAGGCTATAGAAGCTTGTGATAAAAGATTAAAACAAATAGATGATAAAGGTATATTTTATGCTGATGATCAAATCGGTTTTTTCTTTAAAGAAGTACAAAAAATACAAGAAGCACTTAACGAATTTACATTAAAATAACTCTTAAATGTCAAATGAAACCAAAAAAGAACCGGCTACTACCGGTTCTCTTACTCCCGAACCAGTTGTTAAAAAGAAAAGAGGTAGAAAACCATCTAAAAAACAATATTTTACAGCAGATGTAGATGTAGCTATACAAGAATATTTAGCATCATCTAACCAAGCAGAAAGAAATGAAATATATCGTACTCGTATAGCGTACGCCTTTTATAAGTTAGCGGAAAATTTAATCCATACATTTAAATTTTATTATACAGAAGTTGAAACATTAGAAGATTTAAAACATGAAGTATGTTGCTTTTTCTTAGAAAAATTAGATTATTGGAAGCCAGAAAGAGGTACTAAAGCATTTAGTTATTTTTCTATTGTAGGTAAAAATTATCTTATACTATATAATAATAACAACTATAAAAAGAAAAAAGCAAAAGCAGACCCCTTAGCTGCTGATGAAGATGAAGGAGTATTACGTCAATTAGGAAGGGACGAACGTAAACAAGAAATTAAAGATTTTATAGATTATTTTACTGAGTATGTTGATAAAAATATGTTTATTATGTTTAAAAAAGAACATGATAGAAAAGTATGTGACGCAGTAAATATACTATTTAAACGTAGAGAAAACTTAGAAATATTTAACAAAAAAGCACTATACATTTATATAAGAGAAATGACTGGTGTAGAAACTCCTGTTATAACTAAAGTAACTAAAACTCTTAAAAAAGTTTATAAAAAACTTTATAATGAATATACAGAAACAGGATACATAAAAATTTAATTTTTTTCCATATTTATAATAAAATATTATGGATCCATTAAACCAAATATTATTTGATGATAAATCTTTTTCGGATTTACTAAAGGAAATTCATGGTAATCAAAAAAAGAAAGCCAAACAACTAGCTCAACTTATAGCTGAATTACGTCCTTTAGTACAATCATTAGGTGATGCTACCGTTGTAGTTCCATTAATTAAAGAATATATGGAAATTAGCGTTAAAAATGATGACGCTTTATTAAAAATGGCAGCTATTGTACAACGTTTATCTACGGGTAATACAAATTCAGGTGATGGTGGATTACTAACAGAAGAAGAAATGGCTCAACTTCAAGATTTAACTGAAGAAATAGCTAAAACTGTTGAAGAACCTAAACAATTAGAACAACCTAAAGAATAAAAATGCCTACAGTAACTACAAACCAAAATGCAAATTATAAAAATAATTCTGGTCAATTTATACCCGTAAAAGTAGTTGATGTAGTATTAGATTTAAATTTTCCTGACATAGATAAAATTGGGGGTTGGGATGCTTTAGGTACTATTTTATTTATAAAAGTAAGTGATATTGTAAAAGATCCAAAAATTGAATTTAATAGAGGTAATGCTTCTATAATAAATTCTAATGATATAGCTAAACCATTATTTGCAAATACTAAATATTATCCTTTAAAGGGAGAAATAGTATTAGTACATAGTACTTTAGGTAGAGATATAATAAATGATGATAAAGAAAATTATTATATTCCTAACATTAATATTTGGAACCATCCACACCATAATGCGTTACCTAATCCTGATTTATATAGTGATGCTTCGAATACAAATAAAACTCAAAAAGACTATGTAAATGCTGTAGGAGGACTTGTTAGACAAGTACAAGATTTAGATTCTGAAATAGAATTAGGTAATTATTTTCAAGAACAATTAAATACAAAACCATTATTACCGTTTGAAGGTGATCATATAGTAGAAGGTAGATTTGGAAACTCAATAAGATTTGGAGCAACAGCTCCTGGTCCTAATGATTGGTCTACCACAGGTCAAACAGGTGATCCTATTACTATAATTAGAAATGGTCAATCAGATGAATTAGATAGTAAAGGGTGGGAACCTACTGTTGAAGATGTTAATAGAGATCTATCATCTATTTACTTAACATCAACACAAAAATTAGATAAATTTGTGCCTGCTTCTTTAAATTGGCAGTCATGGGGAGCAGAACCTACAGTAATTGAAGATCCTATAGAAGCTTTAAGCTCACCACCAGCACAAGAATATACAGAACCAGAACCAACAACAAATGAAGAAGAAGCAACAAATGCCTTAATAGCTGGTTTACCTACATCTAGTGCAGATCCTATTACAAATGAAGAAGAAATTGAAAGTCAAGATAATACTCCACCACCCCCTACACCAGTAGAAGAAGAAACGGGTGATGAATTATCTTTATATGATGAATTACTTGCGAGTGGTGATTTTGATGAAGAAGATTTTGAATCATTTGAAAACCCAGTTATATCAGGTCAAGATGTTGCTGTTAGTCAACTTGAAAGATTAGAAGAGGGAGAAATCGATCTTGGTAGTAGTGGTGAACCATCAGATAGTACAGGAAATGCAGATTGGCAAAAAATTAGAGCACAATGGAAAGTAAAAAAACAAACAGCATATAATACAGTAAACGGTGCCCCACAAAGGGGAGATACTTGGAATTACCCTGTTAAAATACCAGGAAAAACAGGAATAATAACTACAGTTCAGGCTCCAGCTCCTTGGAGTACGGTTAAACAAAATTTAGGCCCTATAGCTTCTAATAAAAAATATTTAGTAGTACATTGTACGGCAGGTTCTTTTAAACCTCCTGTAGAATCAATATTAGGTCAAATGTTTGGAGATAGAGGAGTTAAAGCTTTAGGAGGATCTAGGGGAGGTTATCATATAATGATAACAAAAAATGGACATTGTTGTAAAATATATGATGATACTTTTACGGCGTATGGTGCTAAGGGTTATAATGGAAATGGAATTCAAATAAATTGGATGGGGGGAGCTAGAGGTTTTAATATGACAAGTGCCCAAGCAAAAACTTTAGTAGATATAATTAAAACATATGTAGCAAGATATCCAAACATACAAGTAGCGGGTCATAATCAGGTAGCAAATAAACCTTGTCCAAGAATATGGATGCCAAGATTAATGACTAATTTAGGATTTGGATCTAAAAATATATTTAAAACAAAAAAGACAAATCTAGAAAAATATGCAAATGATTCAGATGTATACCAAGGTGATTATAATAATATAAAAAATGCAAGATTAGCTTAATATGGAAAACCCAATACAACCATATGAATATGAAGGTAAACAAGTAATAATTAACTCAGATAGATTATTATTTAATGCTAAAAATGATTCTTTATTAGTTTACTCTAATAAACACATGGCTTTTAGCGCTAATAACCATATTCATTTTGACACAGGAGATGAAGGTAATTTTGTAGTTAACGCTAATTTAATCCATATAGGGTTAGAGGGAGACAAAAATTCCCCAGCTGAACATGCTGTTTTAGGAGATAATTTAGAAAGGATACTAAATGATATGTTAGAAATGTTAGAAAACTTATTATATACCTTAGAATACACTTATCCACCTTACTGTGTAGCTCCTCCTGTAGGACCTAATGTACCTAGTGGAGTACCTATATTTGAAGTAACTAAACAACAAATAGCAAATATACGAAATAATATACCTTTATTTAAAAGTGATAGAGTTAAACTACCCACAGATAATATGTATGGAAAATAGATAAATAATGCAAGCAGCAATTCAAAAATTATTAATAAAAAATCAAGTTATACTTGAAAAAGCAAAAAATAAATTAAAGGATGAAGGGGCAAAGTCTGTTTTAAAATATAAAAATAAACTTCCAACTCCTGATACTTTAAAAGATAAGTTTTCAACATCTCAAGTATGTACTAAATCTGCCGTAAATAAAGCTGAAAAAAATTATAAAAAAATAAAAAATTTTGCTAAAAAAGTTCAAAAGGCTTTAGAAAAATCTCAAAAAGCATTAGAAAAACTACAAGCACTAGTAAATAAAGTATTATCTATTATAGCAAAGATAGCAGCATTAATAGCAACAGTAGATATATTAATAAGTATATTACAAAAAATAGTAATAGCAGCTAAAATATTAGTAAATGGGGTAGGTTTAATACCACCACCAGCAACAGCACCTTCGGGTCCTATAATTCTAGCAGATAAAGCTGCAACATTTGCTGAGGGTAAAATATCAATATTAAAAATTATAGCTAAATCTTTTGTAAAAGCTTTAGATTTTCCTAGAAATAAAGCAAATGAACTATTAGCATTAATATTAAAAGGAATAGCAGCAGTAGTAGCATTATTAAATTTAGTTAAAATGCTTATTCAAATGCTTGAAACTTTATTTTTATTATTTTTAAATAATTGTGCTGTTTCTAATCCTGGGAGAAATGGTAATCAAACACAAAATACTGTAAATGGGCAAACACCAGAAGAGTTTTTACAAGGTATGGAGTATCCTGGATACTCTTTAAACACACCTATATCTATGGGTAATGATCCTTTTAGTAGCTTAAATGATAAAGATGTATTTGATTACAATGATCCTTTAGCAGAACTTTATGATTCTATATTAACTAATTTGCAGTTATCAGGCCAACAAGAAATAATCGAAAAAATCTTTAATGCAAGATTTGAAATGGTTGGTTATAGACGCTATAAAGTTTAATTTATTTATATTTATAACAAACACTAATTTATAACATGAAAGCAAAAACATTTGAAAATCTAATTAGAAGAGTAGTTAGAGAAGAAATCGATTATGCATTACGTAGAGAAATTAAATCACTTAAAGAAGATTTACGTGATGAAATTAAACCATCTATAGTAGAACACACGGAAAGAATGGTTGAGGTTCCACAACAAAATTCTTTAAAAGAAAAGATAATGGGTAAAAAGCCATTTAAAAAACAAAATTTTGTTGGAGATAGTACCCTAAATGATCTTTTAAATGAAACAGCAGCAGGTGATACAAACACACAATCAGCTATGGCTCCTGTAAGTCTATCAGAGCCATTTTCATCAGGAGCCCCATTACCAATGGATACAGCAGGTATGCCCGCTGAAGTAGCAAGTGCTGTTACAAGAGATTATAGTTCATTAATGAAAGCAATAGATAAGAAAAAAGGATTATAATAAATGGCAGTAACACAAAACATAGGAGAAGAAATAAATATAAACCCTATTGATTTACAAGACAGTAGAGCAGTAGGTGTTATATTTCCTTTTAATGCTTCTGCTGTTTTTCGTTCTTCATATACAACACAGGAACAAGTTAAATCAAATTTAATAAATGTATTATTAACAGAACCAGGTGAGAGAGTATATGAACCTAATTTTGGAGTTGGTTTAAAAAGAAAATTATTTGAAAATCAAATAAACGAAGATGAATTAGAGACAAGAATTAAAGACCAAACTGCCTTTTATGTACCTGAAATAGAAATAACTAATTTAGTATTACAAGTTGTTCCTGATGAACATACTTTATATATAAGATTGACTTATAAATTTTTAATAGATAATACTGAAGATTCAATACAACTTAATTTTAGATAATGGCTTATACAAAAACATCAAATAAAAACCAGGATAAAGATGTTAGATATCTAAATAAAGATTTTAACACTTTTAAACAACAGTTAATAGAATTTACAAAAGTTTATTATCCAAATACATTTAATGACTTTAGTGAGGGATCACCAGGTATGATGTTTTTAGAAATGGCAGCCTACGTTGGTGATGTTTTATCCTTTTATACTGACACACAATTACAAGAAACTTTTTTAACATTAGCACAAGAAAAAGAAAATTTATATAATTTAGCTTATGCTTTAGGATATAAACCCAAAGTAACTACTACTTCAGCTACAAATTTAGATATATTTCAATTATTACCCTCTAAATTAGCTAATGGAACTTATCAACCAGATTATGATTATACTTTAAAAATAAATCCTGGATCTACTTTTAAATCAACAGAAGGTCCTGTATTTAGATTAGAAGAAAGAGTTGATTTTGCAATGTCTTCTTCTATAGATCCTACTGAAGTTAGCGTATATCAATTAGATAATAATAATAATCCTCAATATTATTTACTAAAAAAAAGATCAAAAGCAATTCAAGCTCAACCTAAATCTCAAAATTTTTCTGTAGGAATTTCAGAAAAATATCTAAATATAGATTTAAGAGACAACCAAATTATAGGAATAGAAAATATAATAGATTCAGATGGTAATATATGGACTGAAGTCCCTTACTTAGCTCAGGATACTGTATTTGATGATATAGAAAACATAGCTTCAAACGATCCTGATTTATATCAATATAATAACCAAACACCATATTTATTAAAACTAAAAAAAGCTTCAAAAAGATTTATATCTAGATTTTTATCAGATGGAACTTTACAAATATCTTTTGGTGCTGGTACTTCAGATAAAGATGATGAACAAATTATCCCTAACCCTGATAATATAGGATTAGGCCTTAAAGACGGAAGTAGTAAGTTAAATTTAGCTTTTGATCCTTCTAATTTTTTATATACCCAAACATACGGAGAAGCACCTTCAAATACAACTTTAACAGTTAATTATTTAGTAGGAGGTGGTATAGCATCAAACGTCCCCGCTAATACAATAACAGCAAATGAAACTTTAAATTTAACTCAAAAACCTAATTTAGTATTAGGAACAGCTAATTTTATTAGAGAATCAATCGTTGTGACTAACCCAGAAGCTTCAACTGGGGGTGGTAGTGGTGACTCAAATGAAGAAGTTAGAATGAATACAATGGCTGCTTTTTCAGCTCAGCAAAGAACAGTAACTAAGGAAGATTACATTGTAAGAACATATTCTATGCCTTCTCGTTTTGGTAAAATAGCAAAAGCATATATAACTCAAGATGATCAATTAACACCATATACCTCAGAGGCTAATAGAATACCTAATCCTTTAGCATTAAATTTACATGTTTTAGGATATGATGGTAACCAAAATTTAAAAAATTTAAACACAGCAACAAAAACAAATTTATCAACTTACTTAGAACATCATAGAATGCTAACAGATGCTGTTAATATTAAAGATGGATATATTATTAATATTGGGATTGATTTTGAAATTACAACATTTAAATCATATAATAACCAAGAAGTTTTATTAGAGTGTATATCAGAGTTAAAAGAATATTTTGATATAGATAAATGGCAAATTAACCAACCACTTATAATAAATGAAGCAATGAATCTTATTAGTAATGTAAAGGGAGTAATCTCAGTACAAAAATTTGAAGTAAATAATATAAGTAGTGAAGATAAAGGATATTCAAAATTTAAATATGATATAATAGGTGCTACAAGAAGTGGTGTTATTTACCCTTCATTAGATCCTAGTATATTTGAAATAAAATATCCAGATATTGATATTAAAGGACGAGTAATAACATACTAAAATGGCATACTATTCTATATTTCCTGAAAAAGACGCTACAATTTATAGTCACCCTGATAGAAAAAAACTAAATACAGGTGGGGATGAAATTTTAGAAATTGTAAAAGAAAAAGGTAATTCTGATCAAAGATATTATCCTTCAAGAGTACTTATACAATTCAAAAGTGAAGAAATTAAAGAGATAATCACAGATAAAATGGCAAATGGACCTGCTTTTTTTAGTGTAAGTAATACTACTGCTTTAAATAATTTTGTTAATGTATCTTTAGAATTATTCACAGCACAACATAAAAATTTAGCAAATGTTATAAATTTGGAGGCATATGCTATATCACAATCATGGCATGAAGGCTCAGGAAGATTTTCAAATCTACCAACAAGTTCAAATGGGTGTTCTTGGATTTTTAGAGATAATGATATAACAAAAACACAATGGCTAACAGGTTCAGTAATAACAACAGGATTAACTTTTGGTTCTTCATCTATTAATATAAATACATTACCCTTAGGATCGCAAATGGAATTAACTATTAATGGTGTAGATTATGTACCTGTTATATCTGCCTCATTATTTGATAACAATGACTCAGAATTTTTTGTAGAAATAAGTTCATCAATAACAGCATTTGGAAATAATTTAGCAAACGTTATAAATTTATCTTCATCTTTAAATAATGTAACAGCTTCATTTAACGAATCAACTAATACATTAATTTTATCTGGATCATCTTTAGGAACTAACGTAACTGTAACAACAAGTTCCGTAGCAGGAAATAACCAAGCTGTATTTACTTCTTCTATAGGAAATTTTTCAGTACAAGGAGCAACAAGCACAACAACAACACCTTTTAATAGTGGAACATCAGGTTCAATAATAGCAAGTGGTATAACAGAAGGAGGAGGGGTTTGGTACAAAGGAGTAGGATATCAAGCAACCCAACAATTTAAAAATGGGGATAAATTAGATACTAGTTTTAATGTAACAGACATAATTCAAAAATTCTCAGCAAGTTTATTTGCAGGAACTACTTATCCTAATGGTATAGAAAACCATGGATTTATAATTAAACAACCTGATTCTGTAGAAACAGATACATCAAGTAGTACGGGTGAAATGCAATATTTTTCAACAGACACTCATACAATTTATCCACCAAAACTAACATTTAAATGGCAAGACGCAGTATATTCTACAAGTGGAGGTACTGTATTAAATAGTGGAGATATATTTTTATCTTTATATGATAATAAATCTGAATTTCAAAGAAAATCAAAACATCGTTTTAGATTAACAACAAGAAAAAGATACCCAGACAGGACTTTTGTAACAAGTTCAAATTATTTAAACATACAATATTTACCCGAAACAAGTTACTACAGTGTTAGAGACGCAGAAACAGATGAGGTAATAATTCCTTTTGATACTAAATTTACAAAAATAAGTGCAGATAGTGATGGTATGTTTTTTGATTTATTTATGGAAGGTTTACAACCAGAACGTTATTATAAGTTACAATTTAGAGTAGATAATAATGATGGAATTAATATATATGATGAAGATTATTCATTTAAAGTAGTTAGATAATGGCAGACATATATAATACAGAAAAAATTCAAATTCCTGAAAACTTACCTAAAGTTTTAACACCTAATAATAATCAAAATATTATTATTGAAAAAAAACTATATGGTTCAGATGGTTTTAGAAATAATTTAGACTTAAGCTTTTCAGAAATTAATAAATCTGATCCTAAAAAAAATATTGATAATTTTTTTAAAGATTATGATGAATTGTTTTTTGATATACCTGATGAAGGTGAAGAAAAATCACATCGTGCTATATTAGAAAAAAGCGGAGAATATTTAAATATATTTGCTCAAAAAGATGTTGAAATTGAAAAATTAGAAGATCAAATAGATGAACTACAAGAAAGAATTGATGAGTTAGAAAATCCAGAAGAGCATCCATTCTACAAAAATGGAACAATTATATCTATAGATAAAGGAGGCTCTTATTTCTATATGGATAAAGGTAAAAAACGCCCTATAGTAGGGGGTAGACCAGGTAGTGTTTATGCAGCTTTAAAATTAGCTTTAGGTTTTAAAGAAGATGATGACGACTATGAAATGAATATAGTTAAAGCAGTACCAAGAGATATTATTAATCAAATTGATAATGGTCCTTCTTTTGATAAAGAAGATTTAGGAGGAGGTTTGCCTTTAAGACCTAAATCAATAGCTGTAATGTTGGATCCTTCCGATTTTAGAGCAAATCCAGACTTATATAATAGTGTAAAAGAATACAAAGTACAATTAGAAAATGAAATAACACAAGCTTGGGATTTAGAAAGAAATATGGAAAACCAGTTCTTTAAATACAGTAATGATTTAAATACTCTTCCAGATGGTCCAGAAAAAGATCGTTCAAGGGGATTAAGAGAAGAAGCAAGAGAAGAATTAAATGATGCAAGAAGAAAATTAGCAGCTTATAAAATAATTTATCAAAGAATAGAAAGTGGAGATGAAATATCTATTGAAGGACTATCAGAATTATATGATAATCTATCAGAAGGAGATTTTGCATCTCAAAGATCTAATACTCAACAATTTAATGGGTGGGAAAAAGGAAAAGGCGATCTAGAAGATATAGTAGGAACATATTATAAAGAACGAAACGTAAGATTTTCATAATAAATGAAGTCATTTAAGAATAAAATATCACAAAAAGGTAAAAGGATAAAAACCAATCAACCATCTACAAAAGATATAAATAAAATTGTAGAACAGATAAATACTGGTAAAATCAATATCCCTAAAACAGCTGATCCTATTGAAGTAGCTAAAAATATTATTAAACAAAATTCAAAAAATGCTGAGTTACTTTCACAAGGAGGATCAGGAGCTATATCTAGAGGTGAATATGATACTATAGAAAGAATAGAATCTAATCTTTTAGGAGACACAGCTAATAGGGTAATAGGAAGAAAATTTGGATCAGAAGAAGATTATGTAGAAGCACATATTTATAACCTTAAAGGTCAACTACTACAATCTATAAATGACTTCCAAGATTATCAAATCCCTACTAACCCAGATTCATATGGTAAGACAAGTAATATAATAGTTAATCCTGTAGAAGTTTTAAATGATTTAAATTATACTTCTGGACAATATAAATTAATTTTAAATATTCATAAGAAACAAATCCTTAATAGTTTTAATAGGATTTTTAGTATTAAAGAAATATCTCCTTCAAGAAGAGAATTAAAAATAGCTTATAATGATGATGATACTGTAAAAACACAATTAAATATACTTGTTAGTAGGTTAGAAGATGCAGTATTCTATAAAGATTTTGTATTAAACTTCGATAGAAATAAAAACGAATTAGCTATAAACTTAGCAGTTAGTAATATTCGATCTGAAGCATTAATAAAGTTATTTGAACCTCTAGACCCAGAATTATCTGTAGGGGATAAATTTAGAATAGCTCTAGAAATAACAGATCCTATTTCTATGGATGTAGATTTAGGGGAACCTCTTCCTAGAGATACAAGTGTACAACTACAAGGCCCCAACTATAATATAGATACTAGATTATTAAACAGTGTACCTTCACAATTTAAAAGTTTTGATAGTGCCCTAGAATATTCTTTAACATCCTCATACCAGCATTTATTACAACAACTAGAAAATAGTGAAGTACCTAACATACAATATGATTATATTAGATCACAAGATACATCTTCTTTAGAAGTACCTTACCATTTTGAAAATTTTATACATTTTGGTAGTGCTACTGAGAGGTTAAGAAATTTTAAATATAAATTAAGTTTAATAGAATTATATGATAATCAAATAAAAGATATAAATTTAATTATAGGCCCTACTTCTGCTAGTGCCGCTGTTTTATCTAATAAAAAGGTTGTAAGTAATAAGAAAACAAACTTAATTAAGGGATTTGATGGATATGAACGTTTTTTATATTTTGAATCAGGCGCCTATTCTTGGCCTAAAACAAATACTATATCACCATATACACTAGCACACATAACATCATCAGCAGCAAAAGATTGGTTAGGAAGTGATATAGAAAATGCAAGTTTATATGGTGGGCAATTATTATCAGCTTCTTTATTTGATAGACAAAACCCACATAATTTAACAAACTTAATACCCAGACATATATCAGATAATCCTAATAATGACCAGTATAAACTGTTTATTAATATGGTAGGTCAACATTTTGATCATATATGGACTTATGTACATCATATTACTAAACAAAAAGATACTCACCACACAAACGGTGTTTCTAAAAATTTAGTTTATTTAGCTTTAAAAAGTTTAGGAATAGATACTTTTGATCAATTTGAAAATTCTAACTTAATAGAATATATATTAGGAGAGGGAACAGCAGGAAGCCCTTTTTATGATACTCCCGTTTCACAGTCTTTAATAACATCTTCAAATGCGGGATCTATACCTAAAGGAGATATAACTAAAGAAGCATTTAAAAGATTATATCATAATGCTCCTTATCTTCTAAAAACAAAAGGAACAGAAAGAGGAATACATGCATTAATGAACTGTTATGGTTTACCTTCAACTGTTTTAAATATAAAAGAATATGGGGGTGCTGTAAAAGATAGAACAGGATATAAAACCTTTAGTTATGATAAATATGCTCACTCATACACAGGAGATTCAGGCACATCAGGATACTTTATAAAAACCCACTGGTCATCTTCACTAACAGACGTAATATCTGCTTCAAATAGCAGTAATGTGATGGAGAAAACAGTAGAATTTAGAATAAAACCATATAGATCAGTAAATACATATCATTTATTTGGTTTATCTGGTAGTAATGCAACCAAAGATCCACATATAATATTAACACCATATACAGGTAGTGACATATCTGCTTCTAATGATGCAAATAATTTTGGTAGGATAGATTTACTTATTAATGGTGATGTAAAAGCTTCTACTAAAAATTTTCCTGCATATAATGGTAATTTCTGGAATATACACATTGGGACATCACTATTTGTTGACAGTACGGGATCTGCAAACATCCAGTTTGGTGCTTACCAAACTAATTATTTAAAAAATACATTTAAATTTACAGCAAGTCATGAACAAGATAGAGCAAGTAGAACATTAACATTTGGGGATAGTAATATAGGAGGAGCATCCTTTGCTTATTTTGGAGGAGTAAGTCCAAACCCAAATAGTGCATATAATGAAATTGATACTCTAAGTTATTCAGGTTCACTTCAAGAAATAAGATACCATTTTTCAGAGTTTTTATCTGATAATACTCTTACTAAACATTCTTTAGAACCCTTTATGTACGCGGGTAATACTATTTCTTCTTCTTTTAATAATATAGTATTTAGATTACCTTTAGGTAGTAATAATATATTAGATTATCAAATTAGTGGAAGTTACCACCCAAACCAATTAACAACCTTTTTTACAAGTCAAAGTATCTCTACAAACATGAGTTCACAAACATGGGTATCAAATGTGGAAAAACACCATTTAGTTACCCCTGATACCGTAGGTGCTTCTATGTCAAGTGAAAAGGTAAGAATAGATTCTGGATCTATTGATGATAATATTATATCTTCAATAATAAAATCTGAAACATCTACTTTAGATAGACAGCCACAAGATTATGAAGATTTAGGAATTTTCTTTTCTCCACAACATGAAATAAATGAAGACATAGTTTATACTTTAGGAGGATTTAGATTAGACGACTATATAGGATCCCCTTTAAAATCAGCTCAATCTTCTAGTACATATCCTGATTTAAAAACTATTAAAGATCAGTATTTTAAAAAATATAAAAACCATCAAAGATATAATATTTGGGATTATACAAAATTAATACAATATATTGATCATACTTTATTTAAAATAATAGAAAAACACGTACCTGCTAAAGCAAATTTAAAAACAGGACTTTTAATTGAACCTCATTATTTAGAAAGAAATAAATTCTCTATCCAAACTCCAACAACAGATGAGTTTACAACTATGTTAACAGATTCTCATCAAACATTTTTGGCAAATGAAGATGTTTCACCAAGTGGGTCTGGATATTGGGGACAACTTTCAGCATCTATTCAAATATCAACATATGCTGGAGAAATTAATAGTGAACCTCAATTTGGGGCTCAGGCACCTATAGAACCAGTATCAACAACCGGTATTCCTTTTCATTACAAACCTTTTCAATCAAGTGTTTTATTAGGAAATGCAGTGAAAGGAAGACCCTCAAGTATTTATTTCCGTAGTTTACAACTAGGAAGAGAAACAGATTATTAATTATGGCTATATTTCCAAATAATTTTGCACCAGTATCAGTAAGAAGTAGAGTAGCTCATTTACCAGGCCAAAAAGATGGTGATAAGGTAAAAGATGGAAGAGACTATTCAGTTGAATTTGATGATGCCCTACTAAGTACAGAAGGATGGACAAATCCTCGTTTAGATGGATGTGAAATAACTAGTTTATTTCAAAATAAATTTTCTCCAAAAGGCACCCCAAGACAGTATGGAGGTATAAAATCCGAAAATATTCAACATTTAATTAATATAACAAGATCTTGGGATGGAGATAGTGGTAATTTAGATGCAAACCCTGTAGTAGAAACTTTTACTAATACTGTATTTTTTGGGGCTACTTTAATAGGTCATCGAGAAGATAAAAGATTTCCTAATGTAGGACCTGATTTTTCTTATATATTTTTAAGTAAGGCATATACATTTGACCCAGAAAATGATTCTTTCTTTATAACAGAATTACTAGGACCAGACGACGATGTATTTGAAAGAGTACTAAAACAAGACATGTCATATGCTTCTAAATTTACATTTAGACTACTAGACGAAGGAACAGAACATGATATCCAAGATGAGTACAATGTACATTTTAATGCTGGTTTATTTGCAGAATTAGCCACATACATTTCATGTTCTGAAGCCCCTTTTAACCAAGAATTACAGTTAACTACTCAGTATGTAGCAAACAATACAACAAAAGATTATTACGGGGTACAGTATAATCCTTTTTTAACAAAAAATCCTTCACAAAATAATGTTCCTTTTCTTTTCAACACAAACAGTAGAACAGTAATAACAGGATCTTTTACAATAAATAAAAATATAGATACTTGGTGGTGGAGGAGACCAAAATCTAGTTCTTTCTTTTACCGTTCAGGAACTGCACCAGCACCACATAATTCAGCTTCTGGTACTACATCTTTTCCTAATGGAGGAAGTCATTTACATACTACAGGAGATTTATCTACTAGTGTATGGGGATTTTTTCATAGATTAATAGGACATAAACCTGTTGGTAGTGATTTTGCAACTACGGACGATGAATATAGATTTGAAGATGAAAATGAACAAAGACAATATGGAATTGCTCCTGCTAAAAAAGACTTACATATTATAACTTTTAATGAATCAGCAAATTGTATAAGAGATATACAAACAGAATTAAGATATGGAAAAAATACAACTCAACCTTTAAGACATTTTGGTAGTTTATCTTTATCACCAGGTAGATTAATACCAGTTCCTGGTGTTGCTACTACTCAAGTATGCGTATTAAGTTCTACTGCTTTTTCTATAAATTCAAAAGCAGTAGGTCCAGCATTTGAAGAATATGTAGTACAAAGTTCTTATGATTCAGCTGTTCAATATGATTACTATACCTGGTTTGTTGGGGGAAAAGATCCCGAAGGCGCAGCAAGTTATTATAAACCCCTAGGAACAGTATCTGGTAGTGGTAATTTTGCTGGAGCTCCTACTTTAAATAAATTTACAGTTTCTAAATTAATTAAAAGAAAAAATGTAATTATGACTGACATTAATAAAGCTAATCATTTATTTGATGGGATAGGGGGGCAAGGATTTTTATGTATTCCCGAAAATATAAATCCACAAATAAAAAATAATTTAGATTACTTTTTAAAGAAAGCAGAATTAATAGAAAAAGGTCCTAATAGAAAAGGAGTAGGAGCTAAAAGACCAAGAATTATAAGAAAACCTAAAAAACTAAAAGGTAATCATTTAAATCCAGGTTTAGGATTAAAAGATTAATATTTTTTAGAAAACTATATATTTATAACAAAATAAAATAAAATGGGATATTTAGACAACACAGTTATTACAGTAGATGCAATTTTAACTAAAGCAGGAAGACAAGCATTAGCAAGAAATGATGGCTCCTTCAGGATTACACAATTTGCTTTGGGTGATGATGAAATTGATTACACATTATATAATGAAGACCACCCAAATGGTTCACAATACAATGGTGAAGCAATTGAAAATATGCCTATATTAGAAGCTTTTCCTGACGAAAATAATATAATGATCCATAAATTAGTTACTTTACCAAGAGGAACATCTAAATTACCAGTAATAACAGCTAATTTATCAGCAGTACAATTATCATTGGGTGCTACTACTACCATTAACCCAACTACTTTAAATTTCTCAGGCTTATCAAATTTAAAAGAACCAGGAGGATACTACTTCACAGTAGCAGACAGAAGATTATTTACACAAGCAGTAGGTGTTGGAGCTAGAGGAAAATCAAGAACAGCAAGACCTTTTACACAATCTGCTCTTAGTGAAACAATTAAAGGACAATCTTTATCTCTAACAGCAATCAATAGTACATCATTATTTGGAACAAATAGTGTGTTATTAACTACTTTAACTATTGAAGGTGTTGATTCAGGAGCAAGAGTAACAGTTCCAGTTAAAATAACAAAAGAAGTAATAGTTACAAAAGCAACAGGTGAAACTGGTGTACAAATTAGATAAAAAATAAAACTAAATGGCAACAATTAATAGATATGGAGAAGGCGACGTAGTACTAAGTACAGATAAAGTTGTAACATCAACATGGAGTGATAATACTAATAATTTAACAACATTTGAAACATCTTCTATCCAAGCAACACAAACAGATCCTAACTCACAAGGAAATTTCTTTATAGAGGTATATAACATGCATACAAGTTCTGTAAGTGCATCAGTTCAATTTTCTGTAACTTATGGACATAAAAACGGTTCAGGATCTAAAGATTTTACAAATGATACTGGTTCATTTGGGTTTAGTGCTACTAAGGTTATATATAACCAATATCGTCAATTAATATATGGAGACGAAACACAAAACTTTACTTTTAGTACTCATACACCAGATGATATTTATGTAATAAATGTAAATAGAGCTAGATATAGACATAATTTAAAACCAGGATCTTTAAACTTAAGATTAAAAGCAGCAGGAGGCACTCTCCAATTAACAGATGATTCAGTTACAACTACGGGTTCTGCAGTTATTACTAATGCTGGTAGACAATTTAATTTAGTATCTGGTTCTAGTGGTGTGATGTTAGGATCATCTATAGCTCAAGTAGGAACAACTTCTTCTTATGGTTTATTTTACCCTGATGCAGGACTAATAGTTTTAAATCCTGATGCTGTAGGAACTACAATATCACAGTTAGTTCCAACTAAAAATAGTAATGCTAATGGTGAAAATATTCAAAAATTATATAATGCTATAGATAGTGCTACACCACAATTTATAGTAGATAGTGAAGAAAGAATATCATCACAATATTATTTTACAAGAGTTAAAAACTTTGAATTTAATTATTCTACTAATCCTTCTTTTGTAGATGGACAAGGAAATTTAAATCACACAACTATGATAGATATGCCTAGGGTATACATTTCAACTGTAGGATTATATAATGATAATGGAGATTTACTAGCAGTAGCTAAATTAAGTCAACCTGTAGCAAAAGACTTTACTAAAGAAGCTTTAATTAGAGTAAAATTAGATTACTAAAATAATGTTGTTTAAATGTATTCAACCTACAAAAAATTCTCAGCCCAAGACATAGGTCAAGTACCATTTAATGCTCACAAACAATATAGTTTTATATCTTCTTCCTTCGAACAAAATAAGCTAACTAAAACAAATGCACAATGGACATCAGCTTCTATTGATACTCTTAGTTCTGGTGCTAAAGGAGGTAATTATCCTACTTTAGATGTAAATAATTCTTTAAAATATTTTCAACTAGATCATTTATTTTATAAAAATTATAAATTAAGTCTTAATGAAAAATTAGGAAGTGTTCATTATTTAAAACATAAAAGAGAATTATATAAAAATGTCCAAATAATATCTGTCCCTAATGGGTTATGTGGTAGTAATATAAAACCAGGATCATTCTTCTTATCAGCCAGTAACCATAATATATCAGGAGCAGGAACCCCTTACAATTTAATAGTAGATGATTCTTATGGAAATTTATATATAAGTGGATCAAATTTATTAAATTACTCTACAGATATTAGAGCTAATGTTTTAAGAATAGGACCAGAAAAGGGTTTTAAAAAATATGATTTAAATGTTATAAATGATGAGTTTGAAGCAGGAGTTTATTATAGAAGAGGTAAAAAAAATATAAAAAGTATTACTTCATTTACAAAAGAAAATGTAATAGATGATAGTTATTTTTTTAATTTATTAAATTATAAAGATACTACTTTTACTCCTATTAAATTACGTAGTGGAGAATTTTCTCAAATAAATTTTAATGGTACTACTTCTGAAATAAAAATAGAAAATGATGAAAAATTTCATTTTAATCCAGGAGATGATTTTACAATATCTTTTTGGGCAAATATATCACAGTCATCTATAGATACCTCTTATTTAGTTTCAAAAAGCACTACAAAAACAGTAATTCCTTCACCAGCAACAAGTAGAAATGGTTTTAAAAATTTATTTGACACAGGGTCAAACCAATTAGTAGATAAACCAGCGGGTAATAACTACCCTTTTGAAATATATACTACAGGGGATGAATTATTTTTTAGAAGATCAGATGGTGATCAAACATTTACTATAAGTTCATCTTTAACATTACATACCCACCAACATATAACATGTAGAATGTCTTCTTCTAATATGGAGATTTTTATAAATGGTATAGGAAGTGGAACATCAGGATCAGAAGTTCCCCTTATTAAAAGAAATACTCAAAATAGTGCTAATTTATATATAGGTAATAAAGGAGGAATATCTAATTTTTTAAGTGGGGCTTTAAGTCAAATTAATATATATGATGATCCTTTAACAGATACCCAAATATTAAACCATTATAGTAGTAGTAATGGTTGTCCTTATATAGGAAATATATTTTATGAATCTGGTTTAGTAACAATAACCCATCCTAATTATTATAATGAAATTAATTTAGATTATATAGGTTGGGATTCAAGTGAATTAGCTTTTACAAAAGAAACACCTCTTGTAAACGTAGGGGGAGGCCCAGCTAATTCAATAGAACCTTCGGGTTTATTTTTTAAACCAGACGGAAATAGAGTATATGTAACTGGTAAATTTGGTACAACAACTACAAATATTGGTAAAATAATAGAACTTAAATTAAGTTCTTCTTGGGATATAGGCTCTTTAATAGTAACGTCTTCAGCTGCAAATTTATTCTTAAATACTTCTGAATCCTTAGCAAATGGTGTAACTATTAAAGAAACTGACCCACATGGTGTGTTTTTTAAACCAGATGGGACTCGTATGTATTTTGTTGGTAGTGAACAAAATAAAATATATCAATATGATTTATCTGAGTCTTGGGCTATAACTTCTTCTGTATTTAATGCTAGTTCAAGTATAACTTCTGACCCTAGAGATTTATTTTGGAAACCAGATGGATCTCAACTTTATATTTCAGATAATGCTCTTGATCAAATAAAACAATATAATGTCCCTACACCTTGGGATATAACTAGTATATCAGGTTTTAGTGGGGGTTCACTAACAGAAACATCAAATGCAGATTTTTCTACAGCACCCGGAGCTCCAGCTATAGGTACTGTAGAAGCATTTAGTGTAAAACCAGATGGAAGAACTGTATTAATAGTAGAACAAGCAGGAAACGATAGTATTCATGAGTTTTTACTAAACACACCTTGGTCTTTTAAAACAGTAAGTGGTAATCCTGATGTAACTTATGTTAGTACAACTACAGTTATTAATCAAAATGAAAGTGGAAATAGAAGTATATTTGTTAGGCCTGATGGGAGGATTTTATACGGGGCTGGAATTGGTAGTGATGATATTGAACAATACAATATAACGAGTAGTAATAGAAATGAATTTAATTTAAAATTTCAAGGAACCCATTTAATTTATGAAAATGAATATCAATGTACTATTAATGAGCATGAGTATAATTTTACCTTAAACCCATCTGCAAGAAAAAACCGAAACACAAATAGTCAGGATATAGCTAATTTCGCCACAGGTTCTACTTTTAAACCTTATGT
>Ga0181414_1000052_pt1 | contig 29965 bp, 35 predicted proteins | sample 37SPOviralmetaG_FD_130139 | JGI IMG/M metagenome (GOLD analysis project Ga0181414, IMG submission 130139) | Marine viral communities from the oligotrophic San Pedro Time Series (SPOT) site, San Pedro Channel, CA, USA - 37 SPOT_SRF_2012-11-28 | ecosystem: Environmental > Aquatic > Marine > Strait... | reverse complement strand
TCTGCAACTCTCTTTGATAAATCTTTACCTGCTTTGCTTATATAACTCTTTAGCGTTTTTGATTTAAGTTCATCAATCTGTTCTACATCTTCATTAGACATTTTCTTTTGAACTAACTTACCAATCGCTCTACTAGCACCTTCTTTTCTTTTCTTAGCAAAGGCCTTTTCTCTTCGTGTAACTGGATTATCAGTAGAATTAGCACCTATTGCCATATTTGTATTCATGGTTTGTCTTTGTGCTTTTTTAGCATAAGAACCTAAAGTCTTTGGTGATAGTTCATCTAACTGTTCAACTTCTTCTTTAGATAATCTGTTTATCGCTTTTGTCAACCCAGACCTTCTCTTAGCCATTTTTTGAAAAGGTTTGCTTGTTTCTGGATCCACAACTTCTCTATCTCTTTGTGTTGCCTTACCCATGGCCCTATCACGTTTCTCTAAATCTCTTACAGATTTTTGAGCATAAGACCCTAGAGTCTTTGGTGATAGTTCATCTAATTGATGTCTTAAATCTTTAAAGTTAGAGCTCTCGTTTTGCTTTCTCAACTCTTTTGCTACAGCAGGGTGTTGTGCGATACCTTTATTGACCTTGTCCATAGCCTTTACAGCACCAGACATATTACCTTTTGCATATCTTTTATCACGAGCTATCCCAATACCCTGCTTAACTTCTTTTTTTGTGGGAGTGGCCTCCTCTATTTGCTCAACTTCTTCTTTCACAGATTTCCAACCACCACCTCTCTTCTTATACCATTTGGCGGCCCAACCATTTGCATATGCTGATGGGTATACATCAAACTTAGACTTTGCAGCTGCCTTTGCCCTAGCCCATAATGCTGGATTTGTTGGTTTATTCTTTTCATCTAAAAGTTCAATCTCTTCATTCATTTGTTTAATGAAACCAAGACCTTTTTCTTGATATGACTCTAACATAGCGGTAAAACCAAAACTCTCATTCACATCTTTACCACTTACTCTGGTACTGCGAACTTTGTTTTGTCTAGCACCATAACCTTTTCTCTTAGTGCCCTTTGGTCCTTCTGCCTCACTATCTTCTACATTCTTTGTGAAATCAGTTACACCATATTTTGGACCTTTTGCTAATTTAGCTCTGTGTATAAGACCAGTTGATGTTTTCGTAACATTAGATGGTCCATCTTGTATGCGAGAACCACCAGCTCTTAACTTTGCAAAAGCATCTGCCATAGCAGGCGATGGTTTGTTTGCTTCTTTCTGCATCTTCTTATTCAGAAGTTTTCCTAAGTTCTTCTTTGATGACTCTCTATCAGACTTTGACATAACTGGTTTCAATGGGTTAGTTCTAAACTTAGCCTCTGGATGTTCATCAGATGCCTTCTTAACTGCCATCTTATTTAAGTCAGCCTGTGCCTTCTTCATAGCTGTATCAAATGAGTGACCATCGTCCATATGTCCTGTGACCAAGTCTTTAAGTTTACCTTCTTCTAAGCTCTCATCTTGTTCTTTAGTTAATTTGTTTATTGCTTTCTTTACACCTGCCATACGTTTATCACTTTTATCTGCTTGTTGTTTTGCCTCTCCCGTTGAGCCCATCATGTAAGCACCAGCTCCATGAGCGGCTCTACTTCTTGCATCCATACCGGCTTTTGTTGCATAAGAACCTAAAGTTTTTGGTGATAGTTCATCTAACTCTTCAACTTCTTCTTTAGAAACTTTCATACTAACTAGACTATCAGGTCTATCTGAGTGAACAACACGTTTTGCAGGCTTTTTCTTGCGAAGCATTTTAAAATCTTCTGCATCTATCTTACCGTTCTTATTCATGTCAATATTCTTTTGACCACCTTTAAGCTCTTCTTTTACGGTGTCAACAGCATCAACATTACCTTTAGCGACCCTAGCCTCATCTTCAGGAGATTTCTTCGTAGAAGCTTTGACCTTGTTCTTTTCTAGCTCTTGAGTAAACTGCTGGTTATCTGGCTCTTCTCCCATCAATACCTTGAGAGCCGCATCAGCTACGTTTCTAGTTACTTTATTATCGTGTTGCATTACTTTCTCCTATGTTTAGCAGTTCCATTTTCTTAATGATTTGTTAATTCGGCTATCTGGATCTCTAGCTGTTTTGGCTGAGGTTAGCTTCTTTTTCATCCCTTTCATTCTCCGGCAGAATGATAATCTTCTTTTAGCAGCTTTAGAACCTTTTTTCAATTTACTTGGTTTTGTTGTAACTGCTGTTTTTAATTTTGAACCAGGGTTTTCACGGCGATAAGACTCAACACCCTTTTGATTTAAACCACCTTCTGGATTTTTACCAGCGGACCTTGTCCACGCAGGTGATTTATCTTCATTTATAAATTGTGCAAATGTTTTCATCCAATTGGCCTTTTTGCTCTAAATGTTTTTAAATTTATACCTTTTTTCTTTAACTCATCTTCTTTCTGTGCCCCAATTGAGGCTGTAGTGGTGTCGCCCGTTAGTTCTTTGAACGGCACCACTTTTCCTCCTTTGCGCCGATTATTATACTCTTTAGAAAAAGAGTTCAGAGCCATACCAGGTTCTATACCTCGATCGATTGATTCTTCGATTTTCTTTGTCGATATTGCCTGCGTTTTCTCTGTGATGCTGTGTTCGCTGTTCTCCTCCGAGAGTTCGTCCGGTTTGAAGTATTTGCTAGTGTTGGAGCCTGCATACCAGGCGTTAAAATCTTTGTTGATATTGCCTTTCTTTTCTCTGGAAATATTTCCACCAACATTTTCACTAACTCTTCTTTCACTAATTTGCGAATCATATTGCCTATCATCTACTGCCTCCTTTGTCAATTTACCTTTACCAAAATTGGAAACATTTATTGGTTTACCACCTTTACCAGCTCTATTAGCAACTGGGTCATGTTTGCGTTTAGCTCTTACAGCAGCTGCACGTTCACTCTTAGAAAGTTTAGCTCTTTTTGCCTTTGACATACATTTAGGCTTTGGTTCACCTGGTTCCCTTGCACAAGGGCCTGCTACGTTGCCCTTGGAATCGATCCTCTTCCAATCACCAGTAGGGTGATCTTTAGAAAACCATTTTCTTAAATCCTCATCAAAATAATCTTCAAATATTTCATCAATATCTTTTATATCATTTGACATTCTACTCTCCAACCATTCTTTGAGGTCGATAATACTCTCATCAGATATTTCATCTGAATTATCAAACTCAATATAATCGTCTTTAAACACATCTTCAAAATATGGTTTGACCATATTTACGAGGTTCCATTTCTTAAATCTTAATTCTTCATTCATCATTCTTTTTCTACTTTCATTTCTCTGCTTTGATACTTCATCAGATGTAGAAACAAGAACCATCGCTGTTTTATAACCTTGTTCTTCCAATCTTTCTTTTATTTGTTCTAATATTTTTATCTCATGTGCATTGCCGTTGATGACAATGTTTGTTCTTTTATGTGTGTTATAACTCTCTGAGATAAGATACTCAAAGGCCTTATCTGTATTCATTTCTGAAAGACCAAAATCTTCCATTATGGTTTTAAATATGAAATCTTTACCTGAACCAGGTCCACCAATCAAAAATACTGCAACATCTTCTGCAATCTTCATACCCTTACGAGTATCATTGTACATATGTTTTACATGACTATCACTCATACCTGATGGTGCACCAGACTTAAATGCCTTGTAATTACCTGAAGCTGCATGACCTCTCATCTTTGTACCTGACATACCAGATGTACCATGACTATCTGGGTCTCTATCACCAGATGAGTGTACTTTTATATTTTTAAAATTATATAATGCTTTTGAATGTGAACCATTATATCTATTGAGAGTGTTTTTAAACTCTGAAACACGGTCTGAACCTGCGACAACGTGTAGGTGTGATACACCTTTCTTATGTAACTTAGCTGCCTGTGTTAGGTAGTTTGGACTTTCTTTATCTGAGGTAGATAGATTGGCACGTGGAAATGCCTTCTTGGCGTGTTTTAACTTATCAGCTGGTTTAAGTGGGTTTTTATTCTTGTCTTGACTATGAGATAACACGATATGATGAGAGCCACCAACTTGTCTGGCAATTTGTTGTGCCTTATTAACAAGTTTTTCATGCCCTTTTGTAATCGGATTCATTCTACCGAATGATAAAACGGCGTGTTTATCTTTGTTTTCCTGTATGTAGTCTAGGAATTTCATAAGCCTCTGCAGCTGTTAAGTTAAATTTCCTGGTATTTATACATTTAGGTTTTTATGGTGAAATCTCCCATATCTGGCGCTGAGTTTTTAGCTTGTTCTAGTTCAGGATTAGGTGCATAATCCATCGGTGTGTTTTTACCAAACTCTAATGGTTGTTTCCAATGTATCTCACCTCTTTCAAATACAATTACACTATCATAAAATGTAATTGATTGAGTAGACCTAGTGAAATCATCTGGTTCTACTTGACCTCTTGTATGGTCTGCATTAAGTTTATCTACCAAGTTTTTAGATACATTTATAATTGATTCTGGCTCATTTAAACCACCACCATGAGTATCTTCCCAATAAGCTGCGTGTGTATCTTCAACAAGATAAACTCCGTTCTTAGACATTCTAGGGTACAAATACTGAAATGTTTTGTTTACATGAGCGACTTGATGACTACCATCATCTATGATAATATCAAATTCACCAAATTCATCTACTAACTCTTGTAAAAATTTTTCATCTGATTGGTCACCTATACGAACTATTGTACCAGGTATCTCATAATTTTTACAAGATGGTGTTATATCTATTGCAACTATCTTTGAAAGTGGGCCAAAATATTTTTGCCACATTGGTAAAGACCCACCATTTAAAACACCAATCTCTAATATCTTTACTGGTTTATTTTTAAACCTTTCAAAGTGTTTTTCATAAATCGGAAAGTAATGAGTCCATCTTGTAATTTTATTACCATCATTTTCTAAAAAGTATTTCCATAAATTCATATCAATATTCCTCTTTTTTTCCAGTTCCAGCCATAATACCCTCAACGTGAATACGTCTAAGCTCTACTACATATTTTTTATTTGTTTCTTTAAAGTGTGCGTGTTCTGTATCTATACCATGAGTCATACAAGTGTTTAGGGCCTTATTTAAAGTTCTAATATAATCATCCACCAAAGATGGACATAAAGAAAAAAATCTAGTAATGAATAAATGATCTGTTATACTCTTATCTGTCCAACTTGGTAATCTTTCTTTAAAAACATATTTACCATATAATTTAGCATTGTCATAAATGCTGATTTTAAATTTATTTTGTAGTAATGATCTAGCTGAATACTTAAAAATTCTTTTTACAGAATACATTAACTTACTTAAATCTGGATGTTGTTTTAATAAGAAAAGTGTTTTGAGTAATAGAGCAATTTCAGCCTCACTCTTTCTACCAGTTTGAGATAACTCTCTTATCTGTTCATCATGGGCCCAATATACAGCACCGTTAATAAACTTAGCAATCTGTTTCATACTATTATCATCACAGGCACCTGGTGAACCATCAGAAAATAAGATAAAGGCGTTTGGTACTTTCTCTCTTAAATTTTCTAAAGTTGCAATAGTTTGTTTAAATCTATCTTCTTTACTTATCACACCAATTGTAGGTTCTAAAGCTGAAGTTACAATAAATAAATTCTTATCAGGTACTATTGATGCCATTCTATCTCTGGGTACATTTTAATTGTTTTAGTTTCTACATTATAGTGTTGTTGTGAGATATAGTAAACCATATCTGCTACATCTTCAGGTCTCAATAACTCATCTAACTTATCGTGAAAATCTACATTGTCTTTCCACATTGGTGTATTGACACCACCTGGATGTATACTTGTTACTTTAATTTTTCTTTCTTTTAATTCTTTACCAAGAATACCAGCAAAAGCTGTAAGACCATGTTTTGTTGCACAATATACAGATTGATTTTCTAACTGTTCAAGACCTGCAACTGAGTTTATAAAAAATATTTTAGAGGCATCATTCATCAAAGGTAAAAAATACTTAGTAACATACATAGCACCTTTTAAATTAACATCTACCATGTATTGTATTTCTTGCCAATTCATATCAACAAAAGGTTTGTATTCAAAAACAGCTGCATTGTTAACCAATATATCAATCTTCTTATCGGATAATCTATGAGATAAAGCTTCAACCATATCTGGAATTCCAATATCGGCAGTACAATGCTGATAACTTTCGTGAGTTAATTTATTAGCACCACTTCTAGCAAAACCTACAACCTCATAATCTTCATTTAAAAATTTTTCTGTTATGGCTCTACCAATACCTTTTGTTGAACCCGTAACTAAAACTCTTTTCTTAAATATATTTGGTTTTATAGTCATGAAAGTGCCTCATAAATTTTTGTAACCTTGAGTATATCTTGTTCTGAAAGGTCGTTTATAAATTTATAATTACCAATACTCACAGGTACCGGTATTCTTTGTTTATTATTTCTATGTTTCATAGTATCAGATAATGACTCTTTAATCTCATCACTATTCATAAAAGCTGGATGTCTTGTAGGTAATTTTAGATTTTTGGCTAAGTTAAATATTCTCATCAAATCTGTATGTGAAAGTAAGTTTCTATGATATGCAATACAAGAACTAAACAAACAATCTAATGTTACGGCTTCACCATGTAACAAATATTCCATGTTTCTCATTTCTATAAGTGGACTAAATGTATGTCCAAAATCTACACAACGATCTAAATTCTTTTCCCATAAATTAGGTGATAACTCTTCTATCATTTCTGTTATAGCAAGATTGATTACACGAACTGGTACAGCGCCATATTGAAACTTCTCTTCAATTAACTGATGACTATTTTCTTCCATCAAATCAAATAATTCTTCAGATTTGATTACAGCTAATTTAAATATCTCTGCAAGACCATTTACTATTTCTCTTTCATCTTGAGTCTTTACAAACTTTTTATCTATGAGTGTTGCAATTGGTGGGTAGTATGCACCTAGTCTATTTCTTCTTTCAAAATGATTTGTTGCAACTTTTACACCAACTGAGGCATCTACAATGGCCAAAAGAGTTGTTGGTATTTTTATGTAAGGTATCCCTCTTCTGAATATACTACAAGCAAAACCAACAATATCTAATAAAACACCACCACCTATTGCAATAATTGGTTCTCTTCTTGCTACTTCATTTTCTTCAAAGAACTCTAATATTTTATTTGTTGTGTTCCATGTTTTATTTGCTTCAGAACAACCAATATTCAATAGATCATAATCTTGTTTTATCGTAGTAAAATAATTTGTGATTTGTTCACCATACAAATCATATACAGTTTCATCACAAATAATCAATGATCTTTTACCATCACTATAATTGATTAAGTCATGATTTTTAGGATCAAAAATATCTTTTGAATAATGTATTGTAAATGAGATTGGTAAGGAGGCATCTACTTGCCAAGTTCTTTTTGATTGATTAAAATTCACTAAAAGATTATTCACTAAAACAATTCCCCAATAGTTTACAGGCATGAAGATAAAAATATTTAGCGTGTGATAAATGACCAGCTGCACATTTAAATGGTAACATACGAATGAATTGTGTAGCTTCTAAAATATCAACAAGTCTTTTATCTTCTGATTTCAAATCAGATTGAAACAAATGATTAAAATGTTTTAATGGTTCTGGTATGACACCATCTATAATTATCATTGGCATTTCATCTTCATATCTAACAAAACCCTTATTATATATTTCATAATGACTACGACTACTTTGAAGAACCATTGCATAATCCAAAAACTTAGTATCAATTATACTCTCTTCATATGGGTCTATGAATACAACTTTATCATCTACGAAAGAATACATTGTATTTTCAAGGGTAGGATTACCATGTATTTGCTCTTCACTTTCTAATTCTAATTCAGTAAAATAGTTTCTAAGTTCATCAAAGTAATTAGTGATACCATGAACTATCCGGCCATCATACTCATATGTTCCTAAATTATAGAAATTAAAAAAAGCTTCAAATTTATTAGCATCATCTATTTTTTGTTCTACCTCTTCTTTGAAATATAAAAGAGGTGCTCCTGGATTAGGTGCATATGAAATTTTATGTATTGCTCTAAGACCAGTTACAAAGGCATGGTATATTTTTTCAACCTCATATTCGGCTAAACTTGCATCTGATAATATTTCAGATATGTTTTTGTAGTTTTGAAGATACTCTAAATCAAAATATGCGTTGTGTTCATCACAAGATACATTTAAGATTCTAGGAAATAAACCTGGTAAATCAGATTCAAACTTTTGTAGTTTTTTAAGTTGGCTATACCATCTCACATAACCATACTCACGGTCTTTAAAAAGAGATACTTTTTTTCTTACAATCTTTTTGTCGCCATAATCAATTAAAGTTGTTGAACTTAACGACCCGCCTTTTAGTTTCGTTTCTTTATTTGCCATTTTGTATATTCCATGCTATATTCTTCAGGTGAACCAAGAACAATAGTTTCTTGATTTGTTACTAACTCATTTGTCATAACTTTACTATTCATATCCAATACACTAGATATTATATCTGCTATGTATATCTCTTTAGAATTATTTATATTCTCAAAACAATCTTTATATTCCCAAGCTGAATGAAAACAATATAAACCAGAACTTGCAAATGGTGAAATTACATCCTTCTCTACTATACCTAAAATATGTTCACCCTCTTTTTTGACATATGAGTAATTAGGATTATTTGCAACAAATATATCAACATAAGCTCTCGCACCAGTTATGCCAATTAACTTATCTTCTATATCTTTAAAATCTCTATTTGTTAGAAATGTATCTGCATTATGAATGTATATTGGTTTTTGTTCATCTTTAACTAATGTCGCACCAATATAAGCTGTGTGTGCTTGACCATTTGTATCACCAACATAATGTATATTCTTTTCTGAAAGACCTATCTTTTTTATTTCTTTGACTAAATCGTCTTTAAAATATTCATCTCTTTTATTTGCAAGTAATATTACATCATCAAACTTATAATCTTTTTGAAACTCATCAACAATTGCGGCTACAATACAAGTATCACGCCATGGTAATAAGTATTTTGGTACATCAAAACCAACATCATGAAATCTAGTATTTAAACCAGCCATACATATAATCAAACTGCCCATTGTTCAAAATCCTCTCTAATCAAAGAGTGCCAAGTTCCGTTGTATTTACCTGGAGGAAAAGGATGATTGATGTTACAATAAACTAAGTTTTCACCAATCATGTCATGATATTTCCAATTAGCACTCATTAAATCTTCACACATCATTTGTGTGCCTTTGTCATAATGATAATCAATATAATCAAATGCTTTAGTATAGGCGTTCATTACTCTTGAACCAGAAAAAGCAAACTGGTCATTACCAAAATCTCTTTCGGGTGTCATTCTACAATTTGGTATATGTAATTTATTATTATCTAGTTCATCAAAAGGTATAGGAACATTAATTGCAAAATCAAATCTTGAACGTATGACCCAATCATAAACTATTTTAGTTTTAATCTCTTCTTGTACTTTAAGTTGATTACATTTTTTAATTGCATATAGTTGTGCATAAGTTGAAAGAGCTGGATTCTTAACCTTCCAATTTGGTTGAGGCGGTGGTACCCTTGTATATTTTGATAAGTTTGGTTTCACCGACTCTTCTATCATACTACCTTTTGGTCTGTAAAGGTCTATCAACTCATTTAAACTAGCAGATTTCCATGTATGAATAAAAACATCAACATCATTATTTTCTATGATGTTTTTGTAGTGATATTCATAACCTTTTTCAAAACATCTAGGTTGCCCAGATATACATAAAGCTATTTTCATTTTGCATATTTCATTTCTATTATGTGACGCCATGCTGGTACCCTATCATATTGATGAACAATTGTAAAGGGTTTTCCTGTAGAAGTTTTAACTGTGCCCGCTTCCATTATTGGTGATTTCTCTAATAGTTTCGGTTTAAAATCTTCTATCTTAGCTGGGTCAACAGTCGTGCCTAATTGGCAAGCCCAACCATCTTCGGACTTATAATACTTTGAAGTTCTTTTGTAAGGGGGTTGTGAGATCATAAAGTTAAATGTAGATTGGTCACAAATTGATATTGGTTTACCCATACAAGCTGAGAATATATTAATCATCAAAGATTTCATAGCCTCACCTGTGCCACCTAAAACACCTACATTATAGATTTCATTCTCTTTGAAAATATCGTGAACATAAGGACCAAAAGTATCAAGTAGATTTTGATTACCCCATGGTTCATCTTTATATAATATACTTTCTGAGGCAAAAGCTAAGTCGTGTAATACACTCATGATGTCACCATTTTCATAGCTTTTTGAAAGTTCATCTTCAAGAAACTTACATGGATCACTTTGAAAGATTACATCTTTTACATCAGTTGTAACAACCCAATCATATGGTTCTGCTCTTCTTAGGTATTCGTAAATATGTAAAAATCTCTCAACATGAGGTGGCATTTTTGAGTCATGCACTAAATTACCATCATTATCTTTGTTGAAGCCTATGATTTTAAAACCGGCCTGTTCAACTTTGACAACTGTATCTTTATCACAATTCATCAAGACTAAAACTTTGTCACCTTTAAAGCCAGATTGATTGATTGAGTTACACCAATATTGTAAAGTAGACCAATCGTAGTTGCTAGCACAACCTATAATCAAATTTCTCATAATAAACTCCAGTTTTTTATTTTATATAGTTCTTAAATTTTTTCATCTTTGAGAAAGGTGTATCACTCATATATTTTTTTACAACCTTGTTTGTGCCTTCTTCACCTGCACCATATTCTTCTTCTACTGATCCTTCTTTGTAATATGGGTTCTTAGGGTCTGCATCTTTTGTTTCATCTGGCCACCAATCATTTGTGTATGTCTTACCAGTTTCAAACATCTTTCTCATTTCTAAAATTCTTTTTTCATACTCTTTCTTACTTGGTTTTACTCGACCTGCGACTACATCTAAAACATAATTAAGTGTTACTGCATTTGCTGTAAGTGAACCACACCTTGCACCAACTTCGTTTTTAAGAAAGTCTAAAAGTATTGACTCACTACTGTTTACCATATCTTCTGCAAATTCATGTGGTACTTTTAGATCAATGTAACTATAAACAAAATCATAATGTGGTGCAGGAGAACCATGTAATATGTGTTCGTCTAATACCACAATTCTTTTAAATCCATCTTTACCATACCAAACTGCTCTTTCACCAGTAAGTTCATCAGGTTGACCAAATGTTTTGGTTAGATGCTTTGAATACTTAACAGGTTCGGCATATGTCCACTCATTGTATGGTGAACTATCTTCATTTACACTCTTATGTAATTTTACACCAGTAACACTATGAATTAAATCTCTAAACTCTTTATGTTTTTTATTCTTCATATGTGAACTTAATTGTTTCTTTTGTTCTGGTGTTGCCTTAGAATGGAAGTTTACTAACTCCATAACACCTAAATTTCCTTTGTATGCAGCTTCATTCATCTTTTTAGTTTTTCTTTTCATAGAATTTATGAAAGAACGATATACGGCAGCCGCACCGGTTTTACCCATCACTCTAGCTCTTTGTTCCATAGCTATCGCTGCTTGAATCTTATGGGCGTGGGATCGTCCGCTTGACTTAATCTTTCGTACTGAAGCTTCTGCATCAGACTTACTTGCGAATTTAAGTCCGTGGATTGTTCCTTTCGGATCCTCGTCTGTGTAGAGGTCTGAGTGCTTTTTAGATTTTGCTGGTTGACCTTTTTTCCTTGCGATTCTTGGATTACTCATTATCCTCTCGTTAATTTTAAAACTTTTTGCATTTGTTTTTCTAATAAATTACCACGATTAGGCCAATGAATATAAGCCTGTTCTCTGGATTTATATAGGTTAGTTAGGAAAGGCATAATTATTTGTTCTAAATCTTTCATTCTTTCTTTATATTGCTCTACTGTTATGTCTTTCTGGTAACTTTCCTTCTCTAATTTTTCTTTGACTTGTTCGTATTCTGTTTCATCAACAGCTGTAAAGCCAAAGTCAATATCTCCATACTCATGTAATATTTTGTCTATATCGTATGCCATTTTACTTATCCCATTGTTTCTTAACTGTGAAGTTTTGGTGTGAAAATTCTAATCTATCAACAAGTTTCAATGCACCACCAGATAATTTGTCAACTGCAACAAAACCTTCTGGGTTTGTAATCTTGAAACCATCATCTGTTCTAACAAATGAATTTGTAACTTGTCGCATCTCTTGTAACTTACGAATAATAATTAGTTTAGCATCAACAATTTGATTCATTAGATTGAATATCTGTACTAACTGCATCGCTGATGATCTAAAAAATCTCATCATTTCACTTTTTTCTTTTTGCCTTTTTCTTTTTGTGTCGGCTCTTTTTGCTTTAAGTATTTCTTTATTTAATTTATCTTCAACAAATCTTATTAAGTTTATTGTATGTACATTTGTGTTTCTTATCTTTTGACCTGCACGAACTGATTTATTATTAAATGTTTTTATTTCCATCAATATTTTATCATTAAGTGATAAACGATTTAACACTAATGGACTAATTGTTCTGAATGTTCTACCTGCCTGAGAGAGTATATTTGTAATCTGTCTTGTTTCAGCCTCTGTAAATGTGGCGGTACCAGAGGCGTCGGTGAAAGAAGCATCACGAAACCAAACATCTTTTGTTGGTTGTAATCTACCAATGTCTATGTTAAAAGATGGCTTCATTGTGCTGAGTGTCCTACCGGAGTAGGAGGTATGAAAAACAATACCTAGTTGAGCGGCCTGCATTTTCTTAGCTAAGATAGAATTTTCTGGCACAGCGTAGACAATAGTATTTGGTTGAAATGTAATGTATCTTTCACCTTCAATCGTTTCTTTCTTTATATCTCCTTTTGTAAACATCATGTCGCCTTGTAATACACCTTTGATACCAAGTTTTGGTATAAATGCCAAGGCTGTTTTAAGTTTTTCATTCAGACCACCAGTTGGGTGGTTCTTATCTATATCTTTATCTGTGTAGTTTAATTTAGGTGTTATATTGAATACTGATTTAGTACCAACAAAGAACTTACCATTTGCAGGATTTATACCAGCAAAAACAGCTGGGGCACCATCCCATTTTGTTGTAACATTTATTTTAGATGATGATTTACCTGCAAGCATATCTCTCAACGATTGTAAAAAGTTGATTGACTCTCTGGCGCCAGCGACACCACGATTCAAGATATTATCTTCTAAATGTTCTAAGTGAAGATTCTTGTCTTGTCTGGCTTCTTGTAAAAATTCTGTGAAATTCATTTTGCGATTACAAAAGGACTAGAATTTATCGACCTAGATGTTACATAAGCAAATAAAGCTCTTAGAACCTTATGTTGTTTCTCCTTTGGATTTTTAAAATAAGCACTAATTAATGGTCTAATAGCATTCATAACTGTTAGACCACTTATAGCACCCATATCATTATTAAATGTTTCTCTTTGTTCTTTATTACCTTTATACAATCTACCACCAATTGATTTTATATAAATGTTTGCATCTTCTTCAAACTTTTTGTAGTTTTGATTCCATGTATCTGATAATTTCTTAGCAAAACCTTTATCTATCAAAGAAATTTGTTTAGTAAATAGCGGTATACCAACTAACTGACCACCTAGAGCTGCATCACCTTTATATCCAAATATAACCTTGACACCTTTTTGTGGTTTACCTTTTGAGGCCGGAGTATGTCTTATCTGAATAAAACCATCTTTGTTCCCGGATTTAACATCTATTTTTATTTCTCTAAAAGCACCTTTGCCAATAGGATAATCCTTGACCCATGCAAAAGTTTTTTTCTGTTTATTAATTTGGTATTTACCAGTCATCAAATTAAATTTTTGTGGACCGACAACAAATGTATCTGCAAGTAATTTTTCCTCTTTTTTTCGATTGAAATTTACTTCAACTATGTTTGCTGTTCTTTCTACTTTTTTTAATGATAAGGGCAGTAATTGACCTTTGTCTATTAATTTAAAAATCATTTCATTTAATTCAGCGAATCTAAAATTACCAGCTTTTGTTTGAGGATCAGATAATGTAGATTTCAACATTTTTTTAGCCTTATCGGTCGCAAAGTAAATGTCAGCTGGCGACCACTTGTTTATGTCACCAAAAAAAGGCCTACCATCCTCTTTCTTTGAAAAATCATTAGCTACTTTAAATAATTTAGATAATACACCCATGACCTCTTTATCACCTCTTGCGTAAAAAACATCACCCCAACCCGGTCTCTTAATGTATCTAAAATTAGAATCAATTTTATCAATATCTTTAATTAGTTTTTCGGCTATCAGAAGAGATGATATGAACCAGGACTTGCCTGTATTATCTTTACCTAAGTAAGATAAAATTTGAGATTTTGGTAAATCAGTTTCTATGGCCTTAGTCCTAAAACCTGTGTCTATTTCACTTTTAAACTCTTCCTTAAATTGTGTGTAGTTTTTTTCACCTTTCAAATAAGGTTTCCATAATCGGTTTACTTTTACCGTACCTAAAACATCAGCGATGTATGAAAACAAAGCCTGTGCTCCTTCCGCTTCTGCTGTAGCTGCCATTACCATAATTTTTCTCCTTAATTGTAGTAACTATTGTATTTATGATAACACAACTACCGAATAATATCAATCTCTTTATCTCCTGTCCATACTTCTAACTCTTTTCTAAGTCTTTTGTCGTTTTTAAGTGACACATATCTGTTTGATGCTTTCTTTCTCCACCACTTAATTACGTTCTCCAGATGGTGCTTATCGTAGTTCTCCTTGTCTGGAACCAACTTATCTGTCTTACCAGTCACTACATCAACAAAGTTTGAGAAACCATAGGAAGAGGCGTAATATCGTTTCTTTTCAGTCAAATTAAGAGCATTCTTAATTGTATCATTGTATCGTTTCAAATCTTCGCCATCTAAACTAGCCTTGATAAGAGCCTGTATTTTTGTAGACATTTTAAGTTTTCTTGATGAAGCATCTTCTGGTACAACCGGACCACCAACTGCACCTTCCATATAATCTTTTAAATCTTCATATGGTTTGCCGTGCATCAATGGTAAAAAATTAGAGTCTGTAAGACCTTTGAATCTGAGAAATGGTTTCATACCATCATACTGTGAACTAGACTTTGATGACCCATACAAACTGGTCGTTTCAAACAAACACACATTCATACCTGGATATTTCTTGTTCATCATTTCACGAACATGGTGTGAACAACATATAGCTGCAAGTAATTTACCACCAAGTGTATTGAAACCAAATGGTTGTGATGGTACAATAGAAAAGCCCATAACAGTTGTCTGATTAAATGATCTGGCTGTTTTTGCATCTTGAGTGAATACACAATCAAGTAATTGGTTTCTAGGTTTCATGTTGATTACTGGTGAACCAAGACGAATGAAACCAAGCCATTTGTTTGTATTCTTTTCTAATACACCTAATCTTAATTCTTTACCTGGTACACTTACCATGTTTGAATGTGATGTAATGATTGATAGATAATTATCCCACAGTCCTTGTTTCATTCTATGAACCTCAATATTCATATCTTCTGGGTGCATATCATAGTCATTAAACAAATCTAGTTCAGGCCCCATACCTGGAAGACCAACAGGCATATCCGAAACTGCATTTAGTTTTTGATCTCGCATATAATCAGCGATACTTTTAAAACGATCAAAGTAATCTGAAAAGGCTTTGGCGCCATGTAATGCTTGTTCTCTAGTTATTTTCATACTTTAAATCCATCAAATTTTTCTTTTGTGCCAAATGTATTTAGCGGTTTATCAGGACCGTTATTTTGACCTGCATCTAATATATCATCTTGACCACCTTGTTCTACATCATATAATCTCATCTTAGCTCTATCAACACCAAGAATAAACTTCTTGTAATAACTTGGGTCATTGTAACGATTCTTTTGTTGTTTGACCATTATCTGATTTAGTTCTTCAAGTTGTTCGTTTGATACTAAAGAAATCATAAAGTCAGCAGTCGCTGGTAGACCAAATGATTCTGAAACATCTTCAAGACCTGGATCTGAATTTGTAAAACCAGACCTTGTTGTTTGTGTTGCTGATACAACTGGTAGTTCATACTCAACTGCAAGACCACGGAGTTCTTCTGCAATTGCTTTTACATACACATAAGAGTTGATTGTACCACCTGGTCTTACTCTTGATGATGAACAAATATTCAAGTAATCAATAAATATAATATTTGGTTTAAATTGTTTCTTCATCGCCAATTCACTTAACAAGGCTCTGAAATGTAATGTTGAAGCAGCTGCCGTTGGATATTCTTTGATGATTAACTTACCTTGTGTCTTAGACCTCAACACTTTGAATTTGTTTTCGTAATCTTCTTTTGATACGGACCTAAGTTCATTCAAACTAATGTTCAATAAGTTTGCATCAATTCTTTCTGCAATCTTTTCTTCAGCCATCTCTAATGTAATATACAAAACATTATCACCTTGAGATAAACAAGCTGATGCCATATGACACATAAACAAACTTTTACCAACACCAGTACCTGCCATCAATACATTCAAAGTTTTATCTGGTAGACCACCTTTTGTAATCTTGTTCATCAAGTCAAGGTCAAACTTCGTTCTACTTTCTACTTTATGATAGAAGTCATACCTTTCGTTGTAATCGTCCATGTAATCATGACCAACGTGCCTGTCGAATGAAACACCAAGTGCATCACTCAATAGTTTTGGTATTTCACCTTTTGCTTTCTTTGTACTTTTATCATCTAGTATTGCAACCGAATCCATGATTGCATTGTAGATAGCTTTGTCTTGACAAAACTTTTCACTCTGTTCTGTAAGCCAAGTAATATCTACTTTTTCATCTTTTGTTTTTTTGAGTTCATGAAGAAGCTCTACTGATTTTGAAACCTCATCTTCTGTGAGTTCTTTTTTCTCTGTAAAGTTAATTACAAGAGCTTCATGTGAAGGTAACTTCTCATAACGATTTACAAACTCTTGTATCTCTTTAAATACTTTTCTTTCTATTGAATCAGCAAAGTATTCTATCTGAATAAAAGGTAATACTTTCCTTGTAAATTCTTCATTGTAAACTAAGTTCTTTAGTATCGTCTGTTCTAATCTCATCATTCAATATATTCCCATAACCTATTTGATATTTTTCTTGTACAAATGTTTTAAACTGATTGTCCTCTAGTATAGGATACCAGAATTCCTTTGTTTGTGTGGCATCTAAGCGTACTTTTGCACCAACTTCGCCCGTTTTACGGTCTATCTTTGCATACCAACCTGGTGATGGCTTCGTTACAAACTTAGCTTCGATTGCTAAATCTAATAAACCAGAATACTTTTGCATACCACCATTAAATGATACTGTGATTGGTATTTTAGATTTCTCTTTTACATACCTAGATTTTTCTACATTGATGATAAAGTTATAACCTTGTAAACCATCTTTACCTTTATCTTGTTGTCTACCAAGAATCCAGATTGTGTCAGCAGAGTAATAAGAACCTGTACCACCGCCAACAATGTCTTTTGGAAACATTCCAATTTCTTTATATGTGTGATTGACAACAACTAAAGGTATGTCTTTGATAGTGAGGTGAGGTGTTATCATGCGAAACAAAGACTTTATACCTTTAGCTCTTGTCATATCAGCAACTGTTTTACCTTCTATTGAATCATCAACTTCTTTCTTTGAAGCTAGATTACCAATAGAATCTATAATAACAATTATTTTATCTTCAGCTGAAATATCTTGTAACTGATTCATTATATCAATTTTAAGTTCTTCTACACTTGTAATCGGTGTATGTAAAACTCTATTCATATCAACATCAAATGTTTCAAAGTATTTTTGTGGTGTGCCAAATTCTGAATCATAAAACAATACAATTGCATCTTTATATTTTTTTAAGTATGAAGAGGCAAGTAATAAACCAAATGCACTCTTAAAGTGTTTTGATGGCCCTGCCAACATTGTTAAACCTGGTGTTATGCCACCATCAAGTGAACCTGAAAGGGCAACATTAATCATTGGTACTTCTGTTTGTACCATATCTTTTTGACTAAAGAATTTTGACTTAGAAAGTATTGACGATTCTTTAATCGTAGTATTCTTTTTTAATTTGTCTAATAAGCTCATTTCATTCCTCTCACTTTTGCAATTTGATTTTTAGGCACCAACATTTTATCTTTATCTATAAAGAAGGATTCTAAACTAGGACTAGCTGGTAAGTCAAGCCTTTTCTTTCGATTTGCCTTCTTTACTGGTGCTGGTGGTTTTGGTTTTATTTTATATTTTTTGTAAGATTGATTTGCAGCTATCAAAAGTAAAACTGCTAACGGGTCGAACACAAATATAATTATGAATATAACAAATCTTACGGCTTTATCTATAAACTTTGTATCATCTTTATCATATAATAACTCGGCGATAAACATGATTGGCCCTACTTCTGCCCTTAATATATTTTCTTCTCTCAATAATGGTAATTTTTCTTTTGTAAGTTCTACTAATTGTGCTTGTGCATTTCGTATTTGTCTATCAGTTGTTCTTGCCACTTTTTCTGGGTCATCACCTGCCTGCCTATACAAGTAAGTTAATCTTTCTCTAATTAACTTTTCTCTTTGTTCTATCTGTTTCACTTGTACAGAATTTGCACCAACTATTATGTTAGATTCAATGTGAGCTCTTGAAAGAAAACCAAATATACCCATAGAAGTAATTAACATCACAAGTATAATAGCTGTGATAAAATATACTTTCATAACCAAAATAGTTTCTTTCCAGTTATTATATAACCAAGATACTGTAACTAATTTGGCAATTTCTAATACTGTACCCATTACAATAATTGGCCAAAATGAACCTGGAAAAATCTGTGCTAAACCTATAACTGAGTAGTAAGCTGCAATCGCTGATAAAGCAATTGCTGTGAGAAAAGGTAAAATGGCTTGTGTCATTTTATTTCCAATTGATACTCTTGAGAACCTATCTTACCTTTTACATAAAAATTAAAAGCAATAGAGTATCTATCAAGATCTGATTCATTGTCTGATACAGAATGACCTAACCAAGGAGGAAAAAGATAGAGTTCATTATTTTTTGGCTTAAAACTCCATGACTTACAATTAAGTAAATTCCATTCAGTATAGTCCAAATCTAAGTGCATTGGAAAAACTGTTGTGTGATTATATTCTTTAGCAAAATGGATATCTCCTGAATTATCAGTTACATCAAAATAATATATGCCAGATAAGATACAGTTTGTATGCACATGATTTTGAGCCCAATCCCCTTTACTATGTTTTACAACCCACGAATTTGTCATATAAAACTCAATATTAGAGTTGACTTTAAGTTCATCAAATACAAATCTATTTACATTATGTAAGATATGTTGTTTGAGTTTTTGAGTCTGTGGGTTATCTAACACATATTTATCTATTGAATAATCACCATTTTCTGAGGACATTCTTTGAAACTTAGTAGATTTTAAATAATTAATCTCTTCTTCGGTAATTGGTAAATTTTCTTTTACAAAAATTGGTGTACTAAAGAGAGGTAAAATTTTGTAATCTACTTTAGCCAAAAAAATTCTCCAATGAATTTGTCTTTTCTATTTCCCAGCCAATACACTCAAGTATAAATTTGATTGGTTCTATAAAACCTTTTTGAAATTGTATATCATAATCAATATACTTTTGTAAGTCAAACTCTTTTGGTATTCTTGTTGGAAAAGATATGACATTATCTTTCAATGGGTTTGGTTGTTTAACATATGTAAACTTCAACTTTTCACCATCTTGAATCATAGGATATCTTTTATCAAGATTTAATTTTTTAACATTGTGATTGTATATCAATGCACCTCTCACATGAATTGGTGTGCCTTTTTTGTATATTGAATTAGAATCTACATATGTTTTCATACCATTCACACCACGAGGAAAAGATATTTCTTCTGGTGGTAAATTCTTAAATTCTTCTTTGAACTTTGCAATAAATTCTTGAACTTCATCTTCACCTTTTGTAACAATAATCTTAGTAAGCTCTTTCATCTTCTCACGAATCGCATAAGGCGTTGATGATTTAATCATCTCAAGACCCATGATTTTTAATTTAGGTGTTGTATATCTAACACCTTCATTATCATATACGTTTAGAATATATCTTTTCTTGGCAGTCCAAAGACCTTTGTCTGCAAGTGCTTCTCTTTTCATTACCATCTTTTGGTCATATGCAGATACATAGTCAGCAAGATCCTTATAACTTTTATCAATAAAAGATTGAATCTTTCCATCACATACTTTATCCATGAATTTGATTGCTTCGTCAGCTGATGGTTTTTCCTTAAATACTTTATTAACAAGACCACCAAGCCTAAGATAAATTGAGTCTGTATCTGAAGCAACAACATAATCTTCCTCTGTTTTAAGTAAGTCATTCATGTACCTGTTCAGTTTGTTTTCTATCCAACGAATAGATAACTGACCAGCCAAAGTAACTGCAAGTGCCTGTCTTAGGTCATAGAATCTAAAGTATTGTGAACCAAGAGCACCATAAGCAGAGTTTAGTGATACTTTCTTTGCAAGTTGTAGATTATTCAGTTTTGATATAAGTTTTTCTAAATCTTTACTTGGTCTTTTCTCATAATCTTTTTGAGCCTGTATCATTTGTTTTTTAAACTTCTTACGATCTTCATACATTTCTTCCATCATCTTTGGTAAGAAACCTTGTTTATCTGTTCTAAAAAACTGGCCGTTTGGTGTGAGTGTTACACCATCTAATTTCTTTGTATCAATCTTTTGATGCAATAAAGACTCTACATTTACTTCTTGCATAAGAACCTTTTGCATATCTTTTGTATACTCTTCACTATTCACAATAGTTTCTGGACTAATGTTATACATGATTAACAAATGTGGATATAGACTGTTCAAGTCAAATGATGCAATCCAATCGTGCATACCAACTTGAGGTTCTTTTACATAAGCACCTTCAAAGGCAGATACTTTCTTTTTGAATTTTTTTGGTGGTACAATAATCTTTTGTGGTAGTAAATGATTGTATATCAAAGAGTCCCACATTCTTGTTTGTGCAAATACATCTTCAAAGTTTGACTTTGTATCGTAAGCCAGAGTGATTGCCATTTCAATCAACTTTAACTTATCTTCTAGTTTAATAATCAAGTCAACGTCTTTGATATTGTAATCAATAAATTTCTGATAGTTCTCTTGGTATAGATTATGCAAACTATCATACTCATCATACGATAATTTTCTCTCACCAAGTTCTACATTGGCAATTGCATCTAACTTATATGATTCTTGAGATTTACCACCTGGTGCATACCATTTGTATAGTTCAATATAATCTAATGAGTTAACGCCAGATAAATGATATGATATAAGTTCACGGCCATTCAATACAACTTTTCTTTCCCATATATTATTCCAAGGCGAAAGTTTTTTTGCATACTCTTCACCGAACAGCATACGAAAACGATTGATGATATAAGGTATATCAAAGAAGTTTGTATTCCAACCAGATATAATATCAGGATAATCCGATTGCCAGTATTGTAAAAACTGTTTGCATAAATCTTTTTCTTCAGCACACTTGATGTATCTCACATTTTCTGGACAATCATAATCACCACAACCAAAGACAACTGAATTACCATTTAACTCACGAATACAAATGGCTGTGATTGGTGCTCTCGCCTCATACGGGTCTGGAAAACCATCTTGAGAACTGACCTCTATATCAATAATAGCTATGTTGATGTTCTTAATATCCCATTCTATTTGACCCTTGAATTGGTCAGCAATAAAAGCATATTCAAAACGATCCATACCATAAATATCAAAGTTATCTATATCTTTATACTTTCTTTGAAAGTCTTTTGCAGCTCGTATAGAATCAAATCTCATAGCATCTAAAGATTCTCCATGAATACCATGCCAATCACTTTTAGAACCTTTAGACCTGAGAAATAAACTAGGTGAATAGTCTACTTTACCTTTTACTCTCTTACCATTATTAACACCACGATAAAGTATTTTATTACCTTGACATAAAACATTCGTATAATGTTTTGACATTATACTGGTACTTTAACATCATCTGAAAAAACACCTATAGTAACCCATCTTTTTGGGAACAACATCTCACGACCACGAAAATCGTTCATGTCTTTTGTTGGGTCTTGAACATAACCAATCACTTCAACTTTTTTGTCGAAGCTTCTACTGACCATGTCATATCTTTCGGCTCTAGGCAGCCTATACTCTGTTGCTAATTTCTTAGCAAGTTCTTGCCTAGCATTTGGTTTCCATCTTTTTCTCATAATAAATCTCCCAAATCCATATTATACATCTTGTCTTTTAAAAAGTCAACTCTTTCTTCTAAAACACGAGCTGTTGTTTTTAAATGTCCAAGCCCTGTGATACCTTTTTCTTCCTCGTTCTTTATAAAAGTTCTCACTCTTTTAGCTTCACTAGATAAAACTCGAATGTAAACTAATTGTTGAGATATTTCATCTCTGTTTCTAATTTTAAATTCTATATTATTCATTGTTTCTTCGTTTATAATCATTCTATTACCCAATGTCCTATTCTGTCACCACAAGGACTATCATACCATATTCCACCTTTTGGTTGAGGCAAATCTTCGTCTTTCCATACAGGATAAATCACTTTGCCTTTATGATTTCTAAAATCATCATTATATCTAAGATGAATCTCTATCACATTACTACCAATCATTTCAATATTAACCCATGGATGCCAATTCCACAAATCATCCAACTTTTTTGGAAATGGTATCTCTCTGTCTATAAGTTCCCATTTATCAAAACGGTCAAGTCTGCCTTCTCTAGGGAATCCTAATGCTGTAGTTTTTTGTTTTCCATAATTATAGTCTACTGTAATATGTTCACCCGTAAACTTTTCACACCAAAAATATCCAGGTTCAATGTTATCACCTGGTTCTAGCCATTGTAGTCTTGCACCTTTACTCATCATTTCTAAATTTGTAATTGGTTTAACTACATATTCACCCGATTCTGGCACCGTTATGCCAGCCGGCCCACATTTATGGCCAAGTTTTTTAGAAAGTATTAACTTGTCATAAACCCATAACCATTTCCAACTTAACTGTTGCCAAATATTATAATCGTTTTGAAAATCCACTATGCAACAAGACCGACCTTGTAAACAGTTTTACCATCTTCTTTCATAGCAGTCATAACTTTTTTTCTATTATCATCTAAGTCATGTGATACATGAACCCATCCTGAATCAGGTATTCCTGGTGTATAAAATTCAAGTATCAATTGTCTAAACTCACAATTATCTTTTATCCACTCTGCTAAATCAGCATTTGCGACACCATTGATTTCAATGTCAGCTGCCATACCTTTACAATGGTCTGATGTTTTAGAACCACCAATAGCAGAATTTAATTCTGGGCTTCTATACCCTGAGTTTACTCTTACTGCTTTACCAAAGTGTTCTCTTACTGGTTGTAAAACACGTTCACAAAGTTGTTTTAAATTTTCAATTTCTTCTTCGCCTGGCTCATTATCAATATCTTTTCTTGTTGCTGTTTGGCTTTTCGTCATTTCTTTTAACGAAAAATTATCTGATAATTTCATTTCATCTCCTATTGTAAAAATATCAAAGGCACTTCTAGTTTTTTCAACGAGTTTGCATGAATAAAAAATCCTAAAAATCTTTCACCAATAAAACCAGGATATCTCCAAGGCAAAGGCTCTGAAAAATTATCGCCTGATTTTTTTACTGGATAAACTTTAGAACTGTTAATGTATATGTATTCAAGTATTCGGAACAACTCTGAGGCATATCTTAAAAAGTATTTTTTTCTAAAGATATAATTTGTTGTGAATGGTATAACACTTTGATTAAACCATTGTAAGGCATTACTATGATAATAAGGACATACTTTACAAATAGATTCGTAAAAGAGGTCCCAATATTCTTTTGGTTGTGATTCTAAGTATTGTTGTGCTACAGAACCAGGCAGAACAGTTGAAGCATTAGTAATTACATCATTAAAACGTAAGTAATGTAACAAAGTTCTTTTCTCTCCTTCTGTACCTAAATTTACAGCCTCACTTGCAGGCATAGTAACTTCATTTTCATATATTGGAATTTCTGGTCTAAAAGAAAGCATACGTCTATATGTTACACAACCAATGTATTCCATATCTGGTGGATTTTTTAAAAGATAATACTCTGTTGCTTGTTGACCAAGAGCCTTTAAAAAATCATCTTTTGAAACACCCTCTGCTTCATAGTATTTGTACAAATCATCAAAAATCCAGTCAATGTATATAGAGTTATTACCAATCTCTACATTGTCTACATGACATGGTTTTATCCAACTTGAGTTTTGATTGTATGGAAAAGGTTTATGAAAATGTGGATATAAACAAACACTCACTTAGTTTCCTTTTTTCTTTTTCTTTCAAAAGATTGTACATTATCAGATTCAATAATCATTTTCTTATACAACACTCTTTTATCACCATCTAAATTTGCTAACATAGTTTTACATTGTTTAGACATTTTATAATTACCACTTGGTTTTTTACTTAACATAATATAATCTCCAAAAAAAGGTGAGGCGTAAATGCCTCACCCCCTACTTAGCTTCTTCTTCTTGTAAAAGTTTTGGCTCAAGTAATTTCAGGTCTTTGCCAATCTCAATCTTTCTTGGCTTCTTGTGATCAGGTACTACATTCACAAGACCAACCCTTAAAATACCATTATTAAATTCAGCGCCTTTCACTTCTAAAGTATCAGCTACTGTAAGAGTTTTAGTAAATGAACGTGTGCCTATACCTTTGTGGATATATTCAACACCTTCAACATCTTTCTCTTTCTTCACACCCTTAATAATAAGGACATTATCTTCTACTGTAATATCAATCTCATCTTTACCAAAACCAGCAACGGCAAGCTCAACGACATAATGATCTCTATCGACCTTGAGTATGTTGTGTGGTGGGAATGTTGATTGTTGTTGTCGGTCATTTAACACTTTATCCAAGTCGTTAAATATTCTTTCAAAACCGAGTGTAGAATGAGCCAAGTGTGGCCCGAAAGCGAACTCTACCATTTTAAATCTCCTTTTAAGCAAGTTAAACAATTGTGTCCCATTTGGCGACACATTATATTTAGTTACGAAATATCTTCAGCTTTTTTTCCGATATTATATTTCGCCACTAAATCCCATTCATCTTTCTCCTTGAAAGATATAATCTTTATCTGGTGTAATGGGGCGACATTATTACCAATTCGGTCCATATTGTCAACTTTAAGAAGTCCCCACTCCTCCAATAATTTAGCTATTGCATTTCTTCTTTGTATATCATTCTCTGATATATTAGATGGCTTACCATCTAGTGCAAACAATTCTTTAAAATGTACTATATAATATTTTCCCTGTTTATGTAATATATGGCAAGATTGATATAATACTTTTTCTTTTCTTGAAGATACACCAATTCTCGTAAGAGTTTCCCTTACCTTCAGAAAATCATCTTGTTCACTTAGTATAACTTCTATAAAATTCGTTAAGTCTACCATTTTATTTTTTCGTGCCGCCGGTGTCGGCCCTTTCTTTCAGTTCTTTTAGTTGTTCTTTTGGGAGTATTCTGAGAGCTTCTTGTGCTTTTGCTTCTGACATATTATAAAGAATCTTTATATAGTCCACATTCTCACGTTTCTCCGGCTTCAACCACTTTGCAAAAGTTCTTCTTTGTGATCTAACTGTATTTAGTAAAAAGTCATTCTGCATCTTTTTATCTACAAAATGCCTTTGATTTATCTCATTTGCAAAGAGCACACAATCTTTGTGGTAACTTAGTGAACGATTTACAAGAAATGGTACATACTCTTTCTCTGTTATATCATCAGTAATGAGTTGTTTCTTACCTTGTAATATTTGTTTTACGAAATCGAATGGACTCATTTGAAATCACATTCTACCATCAATTCAGTTAAACAGGCGACCGTGTTAATCTCTTGGTCTGCCACAAAGGCAGCTTTGTATTGATAGTCAGCCAGTATCAAAACTGCTTTTGGTATTGAATGTGGTTTAAGTTTATCATAGAGTGCATCATAAACTTTACGAAATAGAGTAGTTGAATCAACATCATTTGTAGCGACCCACTTTCTTACATCACCAAAGTTTTTGTCTTTAATGTGACCTATAATCTTCTCAATTGGTACATCACCAAGTTGAGATAAGACACCAACATCAATCTTACCAAAACTGGAATATCTTTGTAGTTCGTTTATAACTCTACGAAAATCTGGAAAATGTTTCTTGATAAGTTCTACAATTACTTTATCATCATACTCAATGCCTTCATCTTTCAGAATCTTTGTAATTCTTTTCATAAAGGCCGATGCCATCTTGGCTTTTTCACCATTGCGTAATGTAAAATCTACAACAGCACACCTTGAATGTAAAGGGTCTATAATTCGATTCTTAAAATTACAAGTGAATATAAAAGAACAATTACCTGCAAACTCTTCTATTGCGTTACGCAAGGCAGGTTGAGTTGAATTAGGGTTGAGATAATCTGCTTCATCTATGATGATGACCTTGCGACCACCAGCAAGACTAACTGACGAAGCATAGTTCTTTATCTTAACACGGAAGGTATCAATGCCTGATTCATCAGAACCATTGATAACGATTGAATCACAACCAATTTCATTACACATGGCTTTTGCAATGGTTGTTTTACCAACACCTGCACCACCAGATAATAATAAGTTTGGTATGTTTTTTTGGTCTACATACTCTTGAAAAGGCTTTTTAAGTCTATCAGGTAATATGCAATCTCCAACGGCCTGAGGCCGATACTTCTCTGTCCATAATAAATGTTCCATTGGAACTCCTCACAAAATAAATCATAATCAAAGTTTCTTTAAGTCATCAACACTTTTTTTAGCTTTTACTGAACGTCTAAAGTGTTTATTCATTCCATCTTGAAGCGTTTCCGAACCGTTTAGTTTTTCAGCAACTTCAGCAATCGAATCATCAACCAACCAAGTTTGACCGCTTTCAGAATATAATGTAACAGTCGGTTGTATTGAATTTGTATCAGGTTCAGGACTAATAGATTCATAAACCGTAACAATATGGTCTATGTTTATCCATATATCTAAACCTACATTACCTTTAAAATGGTTTTTGAACTTTCTGAACGTGGCCATTATTCACCTTTCGCCACAAATTTACTACCAGTTTCAGTTGATATCCAATAAGTCAAAGGTACATCTTTGTTCTTAAACTCTGAAACACCCTTTGATGATATTGATACTTCATAATTACCAGCCATAACCTTTACAAGGTTTTCGGTCTTGAATATCATCTTATACTTATCACCAGTATCACACTTTGAAATCTCAAGGTCGTCACTATGAGCAGAATCATCTTGAGAATTAAATGTAACTACATTAATTGTGATACCATCAGATTCAATTGCAACATGAGGTGAACTCAAAACAGAACTCGCCTTAGTAATCCAATCAAAATCTTCTGCTGAAAGGTTAAACTTTATTTCAGGCTCTGGCATTACAAAGTCTTTTTCAGGTGGTAGAACAATCATAGTAGGTTCACAAAAACGATACTTAATTTTTGAACGACCTTTTCTACCAACTATTACAACGTGTTTATCATCAAACTGAAAATCAGGATCATCTTGGTCTAAAGATACTACTGAAAGAAAATTATTCAAATCATAAACACCAAAATCAGCAGGTATATCTTCTGTGATTTTTGCTTCGGATAAAATGTTTTTATGTGAAGATACAGTCTTTAAAACTTTACCTTTCTTAAACATAATACCTTGGTTTATATTTGCATAATTTTTTAGGACGCCTAACGTCTTATCACTTAATTTCATCATCTGTTCCTCTATATAAATCGTGATTATGTAATGCTATTATTCCATAGTGTAACACTTTTAACAAATCATTGCGGCAATACCCATTCTTTTTGCCGTATCTTTGTGCATACTTCATAATATTACCAATACAAAATCCTTCACCATGCCCACTATCAATTATAAATTCAGTTGCTTGAAATCTATCTTTTGAATAATGTTGGCCATATGTTTTATCAACATATTCTTGAAACTGTTTTATCAAAACATCTTCATTGTATTTGTAATCTATTGTCATAGTTTACCAGTATATTGTGCAACAGCTGGCATATTACCAGAGAAGGCGTAAGTACCAATATGTTGTGTTTTCATCCATGGGCATAGATGTATTTTACCACCCATCTTACGCCACATTTGGCAGAACATATAATCTTCGCTTAGATACCTTTCTGAACCTCCGCCTGTGATACTATCTTTATCATCAATTACAGTATCAAAGTACGCATGAATATATCTCGACCCATCAAAGTGTGCTTGACCTACATGATCGGGCTTATATTTAATCATAGGGTATGCTTCTCTCATTTTGTCAAATACTTGACGCTGAACCAACATGAAACCAGTACCAATCTCCATCACTTCTAATGGGTCGGTAACTTGGAATTGTGAAGTTCCTTTTACTACATTGAACACATACTCACCAACCAAAGCCTCAAGTTCTTTAGGGTCTAAATCTGGATTATTTCTAGCTGCATGAGCTACGTTACCCCAATTGATAGATTTTTTTGGATAAGGACCACCAGATACCTCTTTGTTCATAGCTAATAAAGCTATAACGTCCTGTGGATTATAATGTATATCTGAATCAATAAACAAGAGGTGAGTAAAACCTTCGCATCTTAAAAACTCATCAACCAAATAATTTCTTGCTCTTGTAATTAGTGATTCATTAAATAGGAATGAGAATTTAGATTCTACTCCGTATTTGTTTAATGTTGATTGTAAGTCTAAACATGACTTGATGTATAGACCATGTGCCATACCGCCATACATTGGTGTGGCGATAAAGACTTTGTGTTTTCTCAATTCATCTACTTTAACTTGAATTTCCATAATTTTTCCATAAAAAAGGTGGGACTAATAATATTTATTAGTCCCGACCAAAAATTAAACAACTATTTTAGGCAAAAGCATTAACGCCATGTTGCCTTAGGGCTAAAACCCCAGCAGCTACCATTGCTCTGGTTGGTTTACCTAGGCGATAAAAACTAACCTTGGTACCGTTCGCTACTTTTTTAGAATTAAGGTATATTGCATACCCTTTTTTTCTTAGGGTATCCACCATCGCTGATGGATTTTTCACACCAAATTTAGAACGCATTTGGCTGGCGGTGAGAGTATTGTACCCATCTGATTTAGAAAGATACTTTATAATTTTGCTCTCTATTGACATAAACATCTCCAAATAAAATGAGCAACACTTAAAGGGGTTGCTCGTTCCCTTATAGGGGCGGTGGTTATGATGATATATTAATCAACTCATCAGCTTCGGGAGTTTCGGGAGTTTCATCAGCTGTGAGTAGTGATTCAACATCAGCACCAGAATCAACTTTGGTATACAAGTCTAAGAATGTAGCCTTAGTGTCCTCGTCAAAACGAGCAATACACTTAGCAATACTCTTTAACTTATCGGAGAATATACCAAAGGTCTTTGATATGTGAACCAATCGTCTAGTCGATATAACCTCATCACAACCACCTTGTTCAAATGTTTTACGGATAACTTCAGCCCAAATGACAAGCTTCTCAGCAAAATCATCATCTTGACCATTTAATTCTTTTTTGAGAATGTTAATCTCAATCTTTCTTGAAGGCCAATCTTGCTCTTCAGTTGTAGGGAATCTTTCTAAGAAAGCTTCGTTTAGCACATTAGTGTACATATAACGACCATCATCTG
>Ga0181414_1000050_pt1 | contig 30107 bp, 8 predicted proteins | sample 37SPOviralmetaG_FD_130139 | JGI IMG/M metagenome (GOLD analysis project Ga0181414, IMG submission 130139) | Marine viral communities from the oligotrophic San Pedro Time Series (SPOT) site, San Pedro Channel, CA, USA - 37 SPOT_SRF_2012-11-28 | ecosystem: Environmental > Aquatic > Marine > Strait... | reverse complement strand
TCCACACTTAGCGGACATATTGTGGAAAACAAGTGTATATTTAAAAGGGTTAATTAAACATAGGTACGTGTTATTTACTTTGCCCTTATTTGACTCTAGTTAGTGTTATCTAAGAGCGTAACATAGCGAGATTTTTTTGTCAACAATTGCTAAGGATTATGTCAATCTCAGTATAACCCTTGACATTGCAATCGTTTTCGGTTATTATTAACAATGTAAGCACAATCCCCATGGGTAGGACACACAAACGTAATGACCTCTATTCATCAAATAGACCCAAATCTTTGAGAGAAAAGAGACAACAATCACGGACAAAGTACAAGCGAGAAAATGTTAATGATTCCACAAGTACTGTGGAAAAGTATAACAAACCCCGCACTGATTTGCCCCCTTCCGCCTAACACTTTTTTGCCCCTTATTGCCATGCCTAAAGTAACAACAATTAGCACTAATCCCCCTGTAGATGTTAAACTATGGGAAAAGGGTAGGAGATACTTTTGGGCGTATAATTACCCCAATTGTAGTAAGTATGGACCGTTTAAATCTGAGGAGTTAGCATTACTCGACGCAACCAATTACTCATCCAATTAATGTCAACAATCCCAACCAAATTGCAGTTATTACTTGATGCTTACGACACAGGTAATTTACCCCCTGATTTACAAATAGAGATGGTACAGTTCTTAATAGATTGTGACCTACACAATGACCTCACACAGTATCAACAACTATGTGATTATTACATCGCTGAGGGTATATGTTATGAGGTAGTATTAGGGGATAGATAGTATTACATAGTACGTGCACAGTTATTAACACATAGTGCACGTATATTAAAAACATCCCTATCACTAACCTACAACAGTATCCTAGTGTGTGAAAAAAATTTCAGGGTATAAAAATTCCTCCAGTAGGGTCGCATGTTAAACGAGAGACAACTTAAGAAGAAAGCATTAGAAGAAGAATTCGCAGACCTCGTTGGTCGCCCATGGCCTGGTAGAAGGTATCCTGGGTGCTACGAGGTCATTCAACTGTACGCAAAGCGTGAGTTGGGGAGGGAGTTAAAAAGTTTCAGAGGGTTATATACAAGTTTCAAAGATGAGGCAGTGGCAGAGGAGAATGGGTTGTGGATAACCAAACCAGTATGGGGAGAGGATCTAGACTTTAATCTAATACAGAAGAATGATCTCCTTCTTTATAAGATTTACACAACCGAGTTGGGAGGTGGTTACTCAGCGAAGATGGAGGATCGGTCTCCCAACCACGGTGCAGTTTATCTTGGTGATGGGTTTATACTTCATCAGGTCTGGCAGCAACCATCGAATATAGTAGACTTGTATAATAAGAATGCATACCTATATCAGCACAGTTGTGTAGGTGTAGTTAGGGAAAACACTACATAAGTCAGATACCAATTAGTATATGACATGAGTAAGAGATATACCTTACAGATCGAAGAGGATTATGAGGGAGATGCCTTCATAAAGATCCCTCAAGACCTATTAGATGAATTAGGTTGGTTGAGAGATGATATGCTAGAATATGAAGAAGAGACCGATGGGTCTGTAATCCTTTGGAAGATTCTTGAAGAATGAGATACAATCAGATAATGTTAACCATATTGGTTATTATTAATATTATCAACATGATAAAAAATTAGCGTTGAAAAAATGGCGAATCAATTTGTACATGGTTTAAGTGAAACTGTAACACCTCAAGTACCACAGTTTGAGAGTGATGGAGAATTTCTGGCGTGGGCATTCAAAAATCTATCTGAGGCAATCAAAAACCTCAATGAGAGATGTAATAAGATAGAAGAAGCATTACAAAAAATACCGCCCCCAGGTCCTGACATGATCAAGTATAAGATACCAGGGCATGAAGATTACTCTAATCTATTAGTATTATTTGATAATCTGTTTGCACGACTAGATCATATAGAGGTCATGCAACCCGAAAACATGAAGTCCCTTTATGAGGCACTAAATACTTTGACGGAGCGTATCAATAAATTAGATGGCAGCGTACATACAGGAGACAGGGAGGAGCTTCCCCAATCCGATTAAGGGTCAAGATTTTAGTAGAGTATTTAAACGCCCTCAGAGTGGCGAGTATGACACCTGTTCGGATTATCCTGGTGTAGGCACTTCACAGGACTATACTATTACCTTTGAAGGTGGTGGTCCTGGTACTATGCCTATGGGTAAGGATCTTGTACACTATATCGGTGATGATGATCCTACTAATGTAACTAATGGAGGAAACGAGAGACAAGCGATCTACCGTTTCTATAGAGGAGCAAAAGACGACCACAAATATACTCGCACAGAAAGATTACAGAAGAAAGATCTAGGATGTGAGAATGAATCCTGGTCTAAGGCAGCAAGGGCATATAACCCTGAGCCTAGATCAGGTAAACCTGTGTTCTACGTTATGACAGCACAGGCACCTAATACAGTACCACTTAAAGCATATTATTCCTATTGGCCCGACGATACCCAACTTTGTTCAGGGACAAATGTTCCTACTGGATTAAATGGAGTAGGTTGTGGAAGAAACAAGTATGCATTAGTGGATACACTTGGGTACGTTTATACTACAGAAGCAGACGCACAGGCGATGTGCACAGGCACAGAGACCCCTGTAGCAATCTATGAGTATCTTCACCCAGATCCAGATCATTTCTATACTACAGATCCAGCTAGTGAAGTTAACTTAGCTGATAATAGTCCTATTGCTCCAGCAGACAGTGGACAGAAAGAATACAGTTACCTTGGAATCATAGGGTGGGCATTTAAGACACGTGCTCTAGACTGTCCTACAGACCTTATAGTAGACATTGGTAAGATAGGTCCAACTGGTCAATGTATTAATAAGTCTGGTTGGTATGACTATTCAGATGATGCTCAACAGAATTATGATGAATCTGAGACAGGTTGGTCTGAATTCATGTATCGTCAGGGTAGAGATTCTAGCGGTGCTAATACAGAAGGACCACCATCTGTTAATGGTTGGGGTAACCCAGACAATGTAGAAGCATTATCTAATGATGCCTTCTTCGAGTGGAGTTACGGTCTGAGTGGTGCCGTAAAAGGTGCTGTACCACGTTTCCTTGGGTTTGAGGATTCATATGAGTCTCAGTTCTATTTTTACCTTTATGATACTACCTATCCTTGGAATGGTCCTATATTCTCTTCACAGTATATCATTAGTAATGCTAAGTGCTGTCCTAATACTACTGACCCTGAAGGATGTCCTCAGTGTGCTCCTGTATGGACATATCATTCTCATTTCTATGAGGTACAACAAGACTCATGGCAGACTACTAAGACTAAACTATCCCTACATGACCAGAGCTCAGTTGGTGTTAATGAATCATTCTGGTGTGTAGATACTGAGGCAACTACTATACTATTCCGCTATCAGACACGAGGTGGTGACTTTAATAGGGGAGATAAGATTAATGGATGGGACATAGTTTCTGTATACTACTTTGGTGATGAGCTTAAGTGCGGTATAATGGAGCTTACATGGGATAACACTAATGATAATAAGTGGTACGTTAACCCTGCTTGTATGGCATGGCGCATTACTAGCACAGGTGGCACAGAGGTAACTAACTCAAATGCACAGAAAGGGTCATGGGTTGAGATAGGTAACCCTACTAATCAGTCAGTGCCGTGGTCAGCACACATGAAGTCATACGGAATATACCCTCAGAAACCTGCTGATGATGTAGTAGATCCTCTTATTGGTGTATGGCAAGTGCATACTGCGTCATTCACTATACCTACTGCGGGTGACTATGAGTTAAGAATAGAGTCTGATAACTATGGGTACATGAAGATTACGGATTCTGGTAGCACAGTGCTCGTAGATAGAGAGATAACATACGTTAGTGGCATGGGACAAGAGACATTCTCTATGACATTAGGACCAGGTACTTACACTTTAGAGACTAGAGTTAAGAATATTAATAGGACTGTGGATCCTACTCCGTTTACTTACCAGGAGTTGCACGAATCTAGTGACGGTGGAGTAGCAGAGATACTATCAGGATACGGTATACCTAATAAAGCAGCATTCTGTGGTGTATATGAATTCCCTAAAAAGATATCTTATTGGAAAGTGCAGGTTAACCCTAAAGCACTGATACCACATCGCACACTAGATGAGGCAGAGTTAGAGGCAGTAGTAGATGATCTAGGACAAGTTGTGCAGGTAGTAGTTATTAATGGGGGAAGAGGTTACTCTGATCCTCAGATACATGTTATGAATCCTCGTGAGATGGATAACTATTCCGCTACTGACACTGCTAAAGCAATGGAGGATAGTATTAACAACTCTGATGATTGGTCTGAGTCTCTGGGTACACCCGTTAGTTCTAGTATGACCCGTAAGGATCTTAGGACTGCGGTTAAAGCGTTTGGTACACACAGTGGTATCATAGAACAACCGCAAGATAAGAATAAAGAGAAATTTGAATTACGTCAGGCAAAGGTAGAGATCGCAGAGTTAGATCCCTATGGTGTGATTAAGGTTATCCGTGTCATAGATGGTGGTGCAGGATATAACCAAGCAAACGTACCAGTAGTTAAGATTGTAGAGCCTGAGCATATTGAGTACAACTCTCCTGATGCTAATGGAGCTAGTATCAATGAGACTTCCAAGATGTTAGGAGAAGCGTGGAATCATGAGTTTGAAGATTCTGATATACAGACTATCTCCTCAAATTTTGATCCAGAGACAATGGGATACATTGAATCATCTATGGGTCTTCCGTCAAAGGGGGTTAACTCTCCACAAAATGTGTACGTAGAGGTACCTGATAGTTACATCCGTGCAGCAAATGACGGTATAGATGATGACGTAACTAAGTTGTGCTTTAACCTACCAGCAAACTGTATTGATATTGATGCTAAAGGATTCATTAGTGATGCTATACCAGATGAAGAAGCATTCTCTTTGGTTGGATCTTTATCACCTGGTATAGCAGCGTTTGAAAAGGAGGTTATGCCGTATGCTTATGATGGTGCTAGTCGGACAGATGACTATGGTGATAACATGTCACACTTATATGGTCCGTTTGGTAAGGACAAGTGTATCGAGGTAGCGCAACCTAGACTATACAATATACAACGTTGGTTTGATATGCCGTGTGCATACCTAGATGTAGGTAATGTTAAGGAGGACTTTAAAGAAGATGCTGAGGATCAGAAGGCATTTGGGTGGTTACCATTTAAGTATTGTGCGTCACAGCAGAAAGAAGCAACCTTTAGAGTATCACTAGAAGTAGAAGGAAAGACTATTGGTAGTCAGGGTCAGGCATTTATGGACTACCTAGAGAATATGCCAGTACCTTTCCTACAGGCAAAGAGAGATCCTCCTGGTAATGCTGGTAAGAGGACATGGAATTGCCGACGTGGATCTATTCAAGGTAGATGTTACCGTGACCCTGGTAACAGTGCAGACATTGTATTTGTACCAGTGGGGTTAGATGAGAATACCTATGACTACAATAGATCTAGTTACACAGAATTGGAACAATTACAAATGTGGGCTGGTCAGAATATTACCAGTAGTGCAGCAGTACAGACATGGTTGGGTCACCCTACAGAAGGGGATCCAGCAGGTACACCGCACTCTGTTGACTATACTGCTCTAACAGTTGCTAGTTGTACCAATGGAGTACCCCCGAATGAGTGTTGGGACACCTACGTGCGTGGTGTGACGGCAAGTGATGGACCTTTGCAAGTCTATTGCGGCTATGATAATGCGGGGAATCCTCTATCAGGTAACACTTATTGTAATACACCAGAGCTATATGACTCTTGTGCAGCACTTGATAAGTGTATGGATGCCTCTATTGCTATAAATCCTAAGAGGATGCGTGTTACAAAGGATGGTAAAGTGATGCACTTAGGTGCATATAACGGTGTTATGACTGTTAGAAACTATTTGACAGGTGGTATTATGGCTCTAGATAGAGCAATCAGCAATTATGGTAACCCATATTTCGATGAATGTAGTCAGGATCAGTCATGGACTGCTGGAACTGAAGTAAATGAGAAGGAGAGAGGTATACAATAATGGCATTTGGGTTTCTAAAACCAGTTGCATCATTGAATGGACTACCTTGTAGTGGTCATGGACTATGTTTACCGTCTACAATTCACTCTGTACAGTCTTGTGGTAGTCCACCGATACCATATTCTATTGTAATTAAGGAGTTTACCTGTTGGTGGCCTCCTACACCGATGATACCTATCTTCCCAGTTACCCCTTTAAGGGCAACTGTGCTGGTAAATCGTATCCCCATCATGCTTTTGGGAGATACCTTCACACCACATATAGCAGCATGTACTAATATAATTGTTTACATGTGTCCTTGTGGTAAGGCGATGTGTCCAACGCCCACTCCAATCCCTTGTAGCACCCTTACAATTGAGGATTCAGGAGGTATCGGACATATAAGAATTGTTATGGCAACGACTTTAACCGTATATGCTTTGAAATTACCTATTGCACGTATCCTAGACCCTCTAGGAGTCGGAATGCCAGGGTTTAGTTACCCTTGTTCATCTGTGGTTGCATGGGGGCATGCAACTGTGCTATCATCATAGTAGTTTATCCAATAAAAATGGCATTATACACCACCAACGGTGACTATCAATCTCCTCCAGCGAAGAAAACGAGGCAAGGAAACTCAAAAAACACTAAATTGAGTGCTACTTCTCGTAATGCAAGAAGGAAAAGATACAGGGGTCAAGGAAAATAGTCGGGAAACCCTATAAATAAAAGATAATAGGGTTTATTGAGATAAATATCTCAAATTAGGACAAGAATGGCAAGCTACAGATTCAGATCTGAGAAGTACGTCAGTAGAGGATTCAAGGATTTGGCGATTTCGCTTAACTCCAATCCCTCTACTGGCGATTTTGGCGTGGTTAGAAATGAAAATGCGATTAAACAGTCTGTACGTAACCTAATTTGCACCATGTATGGTGAGAGACCTTTTCAAGATGAGATAGGATCTCGTGTTAGAGAGCTATTATTTGAACCATGGGATCCATTTAGTGTTGATTCCATGAAAGGTGAAATTTATAACTGTCTTCAAAGACTTGAACCTCGTATTGAGGTAACTTCAATAGATTTAAGAGACGATTCAGACATTAATTCTATCCAAGTTGCCATAGAGTATACCATAGTAGGACAGGAAGTCCAACAGTCAGTAGATTTTCTCCTAGAGAGAGCATAAAATGTCAGCAATTCCTTCACAATTAACGTCGTTAGACTTCTTTGAGATCAAAGAATCTATCAAATCGTACCTTCGTACTCGAAAAGAGTTCACGGACTATGATTTTGAGGGATCTACATCATCATATTTGATTGACGTACTTGCTTATAACACATATTATACTGCATTCAACGCTAACATGGCGTTAAATGAGGCGTTTCTTGAGACAGCGACTGTTAGAGACAACATTGTAAGGATAGCAAAGCAGTTAAATTACACTCCAAGGTCTATTAAAGCATCTAGGGCGTGTCTAGCAATCGCTGCACAGACTACAATTGGTCTAAATGGTACCACTTATCCAGAATTTGCTACTTTAAGGAAGGGTGATGTCTTTGTTGCTAACAATGATAACGATAATTTCACCTTTACACTGACTCAAGACATCCAAGTTGCTGTTGATAGTGCTACTGGTATAGCAAGTTTCGATAATGTGCTTGTATATCAAGGTAATTTACTAAGATACAACTATACAGTTGACTATACTACACGTCAGGACTTCGTTATACCTGGTGAAAACGTAGATACGAGTCTTTTGGTGGTAGATATCTCTCCAAATGCTCAATCTTCTGAAACTGATACCTATAATCTTGCTGCAAACGTCACTGCTGCTGATGCTAACACCAGAATTTACTATTTGGAAGAGACAGATGACCTTAGATATCGTCTAGTCTTCGGTGATGGGTCAATTGGACGTAAATTAGTTGATGGTGAATACCTTACTATCACTTATGTAAGCACAAATGGTGTTGAAGCTAACGGATGTAAGAATTTTGACTACATTGGTAACATAGTTGACTCTGATGGAAGGGTAATACCACCTGCTGCGTTACAAGTTAGTACAAAAGACGCTGCTCAAGACGGTGAAGACCGTGAAACAGGACTTTCAGTCAAGTTTAGAGCACCTAGAGCGTATGCAACCCAAAACAGGGCAGTCACAGAGACAGATTATGAGCATATTGTCTCAGAGATCTATCCACAGGCAGCATCTGTAACTGCATATGGAGGTGAGAAGTTAAATCCACCTGTTTATGGAAAAGTCTATGTTGCAATTAGACCAAAAACAGGAAATAAGTTAAATGCGACTACAAAACAGAAGATCAAAAACGATTTAAAGAAATATTCGGTTGCTTCTGTTGAACCAGTCATCATTGACCCAACAAGTTTCTACATTATTCCAAAATCTTACGTTTACTACAACGGAAACGATACTGCACTTACTGGAGCACAACTTGGTACTAAGATTTTACAAGCAATTGACCAATTTAACAAAAATGGTCAAAACAATAGATTCGGTGGTCGTTTGGACGGATCTAAATTTGGATCGATGGTCGATAACAGTGATACTGCCATATCTGGTAACGTAACACAGATGACCTTGGGTAAAAACCTTGATAAATTCACATTTGGGAACGTATTCACCCAGTGTCTTGATTTTGGTAACCCACTTTACGACCCTAGTAAGTATTCTGGCAATCCAGATGGAGGTACTGGTGATAATACAGGCGTTTCCTGTAAACCATCCTTCTCAGTTGCCAAATCTGGTACATTCTATGCTACTGGTTACACAGAAGACCTAGTTAACCTCACTCTAAGTGATGGATCGACTAATGCTGGTGTAACATCTAGTGGTATATCAACAAATGTGCTAAATGAGGTCTTAGTACCAGTAAACATCCGAGATGATGGTACAGGAAACCTAATTCTAGTTACTACAAGAGATGAAACTGAATTAGTCCTCAATCCTTCTGTAGGAAGTGTAAATTATGCGACTGGACAAGTCTGTGTTGGACCAATTGCGATCCAAGGCACTCCAGACGACACTGAAAGACTTCCAATCCAAGTATTACCTGCTGGTGGATCTATCTTGATCCCACCTGGCGATGATCCTACGGTCTTTAGCCCAACAGTCAATCCAATTGATTATACAATCAATGATACCGCAATCCCAGCCTTTGATCCTAACAATTTCAATGGTTATAATTTCGGTGATCTTGGTGGGCTAAATATCATTGACTATCCAACTGATACATTCACGTATCCTGTTAGCGAATCCTGTTTCTAAATAGATGTCACCGATAACAAAGAATATCAACGTCTCTGATAGAGTCGAAAGTCAGTTACCTGATTTTATTCGGCAAGAAGACAGACAACTTGTCAACTTCTTGTTTGAGTATTATAAATCTCAGGAGAAAACTGGTAGACCTTATGATATCCTTAACAATCTGTTAAGGTACCTAGATCTTGACAACTATACGTCAGAAGAGTTATCTAGTTCAACGAGTTTACTTAAGGATATTGGTGTAAGCGATCCTAAGATCGAAATTGAGTCTATTAATGGATTCCAGGCTCAAAATGGATCTATAATGATCGATAATGAAGTCATCTACTACGAGGATGTAACTCGTGGTCCTGATGTCATCATTACTCCAGGTATTTCGTTTCCGCAGTTTAATAAGAAGAAGCAACAGTTAGAAAACCCATTTCCACTGTTCGATGGTGTTGAAACTGTCTTCCCAATGAGTTTCTTGGGTACTCCTGTAGCACCTCCTAGTGCAGAGCACCTTGTTATCATTACGTACAACACTATGTTAGTGCCTGGCACTGATTATAGTATTAATGGTCTAAATCTTGTCTTTAACGAACCACCTCGTGACAGAACTGGTGGAGATGATTCAGAATTTACTAGAGTTACATATTTGGTTGGTTATGCTGATCAGGAGATCAAAGTTGCAGATACTATACCTTGGCAAGAGTGGCAGAATACAAAAATATACCCATTAAGAATTGATGGAGCTTCATATACTCCAACTTCTGAGATAGGATTAATAATTAACAAGAATGGCAAGTTACAAGTACCATATGAGGACTTTACAGTCTTCCAAGACAAGATTGTCTTTAAGAATGCCATCGGAGCTGCAGATCTTATTCATATTAGGTCTGTTGAATATGTTGCTCCTTCATATGGGTCTGGAGCCAAGGCTATTGCTCAGGTTGACGACCTAGGTCAGATACAATCACTTATTCCTAAAGTTGGTGGTAGTAAGTATCGTCTAGACTTTAACCCAAAGGTTACTATTAGTCATAAGGAAGGTATTAACGCTACTGCTAAGTCATTAATTGGTGGTATTAAGGATGTTAACCTTCTTGACGGTGGTCAGGGTTATTCTTCATACAACCCACCTATTCCTGTAGTCGTTGTTCCTAATGATAGCAATGGTACTATAGCAGAACTGGCACTGACAGTTAATGATGAGACTGGAATGGTCGAAACTCTTTCTATCACTAATAGTGGTAGTGGATATAACTTCATTCCTGCAATATCCTTTAAAAACCCTGCTGGTGCGACTAATGGTGCTCCTACTATTGATGGAGAGGGTCGTGTTAACCTAGGAAGTATTGAAGTACTTACAATGGGTAGTGGATATAGCAATCCACCTATTGTATACATGGATCCTGCACCTGCTGGTGGCATTAATGCACAGGCAGTAACAAAGATCAACCAAGATGGTCAAGTATACGAAGTACAAGTAGTTAATAGAGGTAGGGGTTATGTAACTCCACCTAGAGTAAAGATAATTGACCCAATTGGTGCTCAAGTCCTTGATGTAACTGTTGCATCTGGATCTGTTACCAATATTGAGATGTTAACAGGTGGTAGTGGTTATACTGATGCTCCATCTGTCTATATTGTTGATGATAGGAAGGATGGATACGGAGAACTAATAGGCGGTACTGGTGCTACTGCTGCTGCCACCATTTTCAACGGTGAAATCACTGATATCAACATTACCAACTTTGGTACTGGATATTCTGTTGAATTCCCACCTAAAATCTACATTGCTGATCCAAGATCTGCTAGAGCATCTGTAGATGTTGGTTTTGACCAAGTTACTGGTTTTGATATCATTGAGAAAGGATCAGGTTACTCTCCTAGTGCCTTCCTAGGGTGCTCCAGAGGCGTTTCTGGTCCTGTAGAGTATGATAACCTCCATAATGAGATATATGCTGGAGAAGCAGCTTTAAGGCAATCAAATCACCTTGCTGGTGGCACAGTTATTAATTTAGACACCCTTTTCATCAAGGAAGTCTTTGATAAGTTTAGAAGGCAGTATTTGCCTACTATTGACATTGATTTTAGCGAAGTTAACCCTGTACAGGTCATTAAAAACATTAGTGACTTCTATGTTTCAAAAGGTACTAAATTAGCGACTCAATATCTCTTCAAAATCTTATTTGGACAAGATGTTGACCTTTATTATCCAAAAGATGAGATTATTAGTCCATCTTATGCTACTTGGGTTGTAGACACCATTCTTAGAGCAGAATTGATAGAAGGTGACCCTGTAAACCTATTAGACGCACAAATTAACCAATATGCCGACGCTGTTGACACTAGCGTAACGGATGCATCAGCTTTAATCGAAAATGTCATCACAATCATCGAAGGTACCGATACAATCTATGAATTGGCTATCTCGGAAGAAACATTGGTTGGGAATTTCATTATTCCTTACAAAACACGTCTCGTTGAGCCTCTTACGACAACTGGGCAAATCATTACGGTTGACTCGACGATAGGATGGCCCGAAAGGAATGGTACCATCAGAATCAATGATCAAGAGCAAGTTCAGTATAAAGAGAAGTCCCTAAACCAGTTCATCGAGTGTACTAGGTCTAAAAACGGAATTGTTGAAGATTGGGATCCTGGTACCATAATCCAGTCCGATATCTACATCTATACCAACTTTGGTACTGCAAATGAGTGTAAACTGAGAGTTCTTGGTATTGCAGAAGCAGGAACGACTGTTCTTAACAATACAGGTAGTTACTACCTCGGTGGAGACAAATTGAAGGTTGCAAACCTTGGATCCACTGCTGAAGAGCTAAGATTGCAATCTTGGTTGTATAATGTTAAAAAACTCATCCAAGTAACCAGTATTACTCCTGGTGGTGTTAATAACCAGACTGCGACTGTAGTTTGCGGTAACCCACACGGATTATTGGTTTCTGACCAAGTTACGATCTACGGTGCAAACCCAGTTGTCTATAACGGCACATTTACCGTTACATCACGTATTAACGAGTTTGAATTCTCATATAGGATCAATACACCAACTGAGATCATTCCAGCAGGTAATATCCTATTATCGGTTGACCTTAACAGAGGTAAGTCAGATGTAACCTCTATTAACAAGGTTATTAGTGAATTTACGACTAATATCCAAAACTCTTTCTTTAATGACCAATATGTCTATGTTGCTGCATCTGGATTACCAAACTACAAGATAGGTCCATTTACAGGGTCAGCATTGATCCCAGGCAACCAAAGGAAGCTATTAAGATTCCCTAGGACAGTCCAAACTATATCAGAGCGTCAAACTATCAATCCAGGTACTCCAATTGGATCTTGGGTTAATGGTGTTTCTATTTGGTCTTACAAGTCAAGAGATTACGTACAGTATGGTCCTTTAACTAATATCACTGTAACTAACAATGGTGAAGGTTATGATGCTGGTGCGAAACCTAATGTAGAGATAGAAGGTGGTGGAGGATCAAATGCAGCTGCAGAAGTTATTGTAAATGGTAGTCTTGATAGTTTTAATGTTACAACTGAAGGTACTGGATATACTGAGTCACCTCTAGTATCAATCGTAGGTGGCGGTGGTATTGGTGCTACTGCACAAGCAGTTATCACTGGTGGTCGAGTTACTCGTATTCTAGTTGAGCAACCAGGTACAGGATATACTTCACAACCTAGTGTTTCTATAACAGGTGGTGGAGGAATAGGAGCAGAAGCAACTGCCAGTGTCCGTGGTCCAATTCAAAGTGTTACTGTTACCAACTTTGGTAGTGGTTATACTTCACTTCCAGAAATTAAAGTTAACTCTGGTGAGAATGCTCTAGCACAACCAATCGTATTGAATGGTAGAATCGTTTCTATCGCTATTATCAACTCTGGTAATTCCTATACTACTGCACCTAACGTAATCATCAATGGTGATGGATTTGGTGCTATTGCACAAGCAACTATCGGAACTATTGGAGAAGACAAAGGACGTGTTTTAGGTGTAACTATTACCAACAAGGGTATTGGATATACCCAAGGTTTAACAACTGTTAGACTCGAAGCAGTGGGTCAATTAGCGTCATTTGCACCTACAGTCTATCAGTGGAATAGAAACTTAGAATATGAATTAGGAGTAGAGAGTAACAAATATGACTTCGCAAGAGGTTATGTATTCACTGGATATAACAACCAGTTTGGTGGTGAATATGCTCACCTATCAGATCCTAAAGAATTAAGATATGTTGTTGGTGATAATGTATTCTTAAACCCTGTCACTCAGCAATTCCAAGAATTAGCATCTAACTTCGAGCACTCACCTGTTATTGGTTGGGCGTTTGATGGTAACCCAATTTATGGTCCTTATGGATACATTGATCCTACTGATCAGAATAGTGGTATCAGAAGGATGCGTACGTCATACAAACAAAAAGAAAACGTTGTATATGATGAAGTAACCAATCCTAACCCTTCTAGAGTAGATGGTCCTCCTATAGCAACATATGCTGCTGGTACTTTTGTAGACGACTATTTCTATGACTTCCAGTCTGGTGACTTAGACCAGTATAATGGTCGTTTCTGTAAGACACCTGAGTATCCTGGTGGTACATATGCATACTTCATTACTATTGATGCTAGTGATGCAGGTCTTGCACAATTCCCTTATATTCTAGGACCACAGTTTAACTCACTTCCTGATGCTTGGAACTTTACTCAGGCAGCAACACAAGAGAATATCCCTGATGGTGTTGTCCGTTATAGAGATCCATATACTGATGTTGACATTGATATTGATCGTCAACCAAACCAGACTGCTGATATATTCACTACTGAGATAGAAGGATATCCTATTATCTTTGAAATTCAGGATAGTAACAATGACGGTCTGATTGATGCTAATGAGCAACAAGAATTACTAGAGATGTCTGAAGAGGCAACTCTACAGATTTATGATTACTTCCCAAGAGTATCTGCTGAGTCTAGAGTTGATATTGAAGTAGAAACAACTACTCAGTTTGAGAATGCACAGATTGATGGATTCGTTATTGAGAACCCAGGTGAATCATATCAGGTAGATGACACTATATTCTTCGATAATGAAGGTACTGGTGGATTCGGTGCATCTGCTATTATTGAATCTGTTAAAGGACAGAATATTATTGGTTACCAGAAGGAAATCATTGGTGACCGTCCTTATGGTGTTATTACTACAGATATAGGACATGAATTAAGACAACAAGATGAGATAATTATAAACTCACGTCCTGTTATCGATAATACCCAGAAGACCTTTAAGGTTAAGGTGGTAACAGGTGTTGAGAGTATTTCAGTTACTCAAGCAGGTACTGGATATAACAATGACATCCCACCAACATTTGAATTGATAACACCTGCTGGTCAGGATGCTTCACTTCAGTTGGTACTTGAGAATACTGGACAAATTAATAAAGTTAATATTATTAACTCTGGTAATGGATACGATACTGATAATCCTCCTCAGATAAGGGTATCACATCCTCAGCAATACAAGAAGACTCGTTATTGGATTACCGAGTATCTTGAAGCAGCTGGTATCGTTACCATACATGACATGGTAACTACTATAGAGCGTTACACTTATATTTGTGGTAGCATCCTTGAGACTGACGGTGACCAAGCAGGAATTATCGTCAAATTTGATGACTTAGGCCAGAAAGTTTGGGAGAGAAACTTACTACCTCTTAACTCAGGTACTAAGAAGGCAGAATTTATTAAGATGCATATTGATGCTTCAGCAGAGAATGACATCATCTATATCGTTGGTCAAACGTACGATCCTAATAATGCTAACTACAACCCTGACATTTGGTTAGGTAAGTATGAGTCTGGATTCAATAATGCCAATGCTCCTGATGGTATCTTACTATGGCAGAAAGCAATTGCTGGTATCAGTGGTACCACAAGAAGAGATTGGATCACCTCTCTAGCATTAGACCAGGAAGGTCGTATCTATCTTGCAGGTTATACAGACAGTAATTCACCTGATCCTAATGATATGTGGATCATCCAGTGTAATCTGGACGGTGACCTTGTAGAGAAGAGAAAGATTGCATCTGCTGATGATTCAGAGATGATCAATCAAATTAAGTGGATATCTGATGACAGATTCTTCTTTGTTGGTGTTAACGATGATAATGATGATTGTATCTTTGGTGTATTCTGGTATGACGGTGCAAACCTTGAAATTGAATACATTAGACAGATTCCAACTCTAGGTGGATATGTAAGAAATCCTAAATTCACTGTTGATGAATATGGTGATTGCATCTTAGTTTGGGATGTTTACAATAGTGTCCTTTCTAAGTATGATAGGGTACAAATAAGCAAATTCCCAATTGCAACCGCTAATACTCAGTGGGAATGGCAGAAGACAGTTACCGTTAGTGGTGCAATTGATTCAATCAATCATGCTGGTATTAATGTAGATGTATTTGGTAACTATTCACTTGTTACTGATGTAATAGAAGCACAAAACCAAAGATACTCAGTTATTCATTATCTGAAGTATGACGGCACAGTAATTAAAGAGACTAAGATTGATGATACTGTAAATATCGGTTTTAGAGCTAAGACACATACATTAGACAACTCTGGTGACCCGATCCTAGTACTTGATAGACAACAGTCTGATCAAATAGCATCATATCGTTTCAATGATACTGATGATCTAGATTACGACTTCACTAAGCAGAATTTAGCAACAATGACGTTCTCGTCAGTACCTGATTCTACTTTTGATGATGCAGTTTATAAGTTTGGTAATGGATCACTTAAGTTAAGTGCTCCTTCTCCTGTTAAACTTGCTTCTTACGGAATGACCGATAAGGAGTGGAGTTTCAGAGTATGGATGGCAATGAATACCACTGCTCATGCTACAAACCATAAACCACTTCTATTTGATGTTATTCCTGTTGCTGGTGATAGTATACAGGTTGAAATGGATGGTGATCAGAATAGTGCAAACTATGAGAAAGCAGTCCTTTATGTAAACTCAGTACAAGTAGCAACATCTGCTACTGCTGTTAACTGGACTACATTCGCTAGTGCTCAGTGGGTACATGTTACCTTCCAGAAGAGAGAAGAGTCACTAGGTCTTTATCAATATGAGTTATTCTTGAATGGTAACTTAGTTGCTAACTTCCAGAGTACGTCAGATATTAGTGTTAATAACATAGGTGTTGCTGGTAAGTATAGTGGATCATCATCTGCTAACTGTTTCATTGGTAATATCGATGATCTTGTAATAGACAATATCGCTCCTTATAATACTGCATACTCTGCACCTGGTGAAGAGATTCCTGTTACTACAAGTAATTCAGATTCCGTATTAATTAAGTTTGATAGACTTCATTCTAAGAGAGATAGTTACACTTTAACTGATACTACCAAGTATACAGATATAGCATTTACAGATATTGAAACTACAACTACATGGGCTGATTTAGGTCTCTCTGCACTATCTGCATGGACTCCTGGTGCTGGTGGTTTGCAGATTCTGGATATGTCCCAGGTCATTGCTACATTAAACCCAAGTACGTATACATTTACTACTAATAAAGCTGAGTATGCTACTAAGACTTCTACTATTCCATCACCATTAGGTAAGAAACTTACCATCTCTGCTGATGTTATTAGTAAGTTCTATATGCGTGATGCTCTCTATCAGAAGATAGACAACGTATTGGAGTTTACCTTCAGTCAAGATCTTAAGTTGACTAAGGGCACTATCTTACAACAGTTTAATGATGCTGGTGTTACTCAAGCATATGGTACTATTGTAAACGTCCCAGAAGGCACATTACTTGCCCCTGGATACGGTAATAAGTATGAAGTTGGTAAGATATATGGTACATTCAATAATACAGATCGTTATAGGACTGTTGCTGGAGATGTAAACCAAATTGAAGGAACATACTTCGATACTATTGAAGAAGAGAATCCATGGGCAGCAGGTACTGTATATGCTCTAGGAGATACCGTTTATAATGGTAAGAGAATTTATCAAGCACAAGGTGCTGGTACTTCAGGTACAATTGCACCAGTGCACACAGCTGGTGTAGCGAGTGATGGTGTAATAAACTGGGCATTCCTTGATGCAGCAGGTAAGTTTACTATTGATCTAACTCAGCATCCATATCCTAGACCTCAGTGGACTGGATTAGATATGCCTGAGTGGTTACCAGATCGTCTCTACGTCGTTGGACAGAGAGTTTGGTATGGGTTAAACATCTATCAAGTTGCAGTTGGTGGAGGCGGTGTTAGTGGAAATACAGCACCTATTCATAGTACTGGTGATGATACTGATGGTGGTGTAACTTGGACTCATGTTTCTACTGAGGAAGCAATCAGTGTATACACTAGATTGATGGATTATGACCAAGGTAACAACTACATGGTTCAAATCATGGAAGTTCAACCAGGGTCTGTATATATTCCTGGAGACGTTGTTTCTATCAACTCTGGTAATATAGTTCTTGCTGAAGATGAGAAGAGCACTGAAATTGTCGGATTTGAATCAGTTAAAAAGATTCGTGTTACTGCACGTTTAGAGAAGGATATAATTAGATCATCTACTGTCAGAACTAACTACGTTTATTGCACATCAAATAGTGCTCATAACTTCGGTGCTGGTAACATTATCTTCACTGAGGGATTTAGTACTGCTCAGTTTAATGGATCATTCTTTATTGATCAGATTATAGGGTCTAGGGAATTTACGTTTGGTATCAGGGCAGTGGCCGACTCTGACCCTGCATTTAATAATAATGCTATTGCTGGTGTTAACATCTATGCAAAACACCCAACTTTAGATTTCACTAGAAATCATCAGTACGTATTTGATCTATCTGATGTTTCTAACTTTGGATATTACCTATCATTCTCTCAGGACAACCAGTATAAACTGGAATACTCCTTTAATAACATCGAGAGATCTGGTACTCCAGGTATTCCAACATCCCCAGCTCCATTCGTTAAGTTCTCAGTATTAGGAGATGTGACGAATATTTCCTATTACTTCGACCCATCACGTACTGGGGCGGACTCACCAGTAGGCGATAATAGCTTTATCGATGTAATCAAAACACCATTTGATGGTACATTCAGAATATCAGAAGTACCAACAGATACCTCTTTCAAATTCCAACTTGATAGAGAGCCTGAAAGGATGAATGCAGAGGTTGGAAATGACGAATTTGATCAACCATATTCATACTATTCAACTACCTCTCTAAGAGCAGTTGGACCTATCAATACTATTCAACTGGTTTCTCCAGGTGGATTCTATCAGAAACTACCTATCATTAATGATATTGCATCCTTCAGACAGATTGAGAAGGTTGTAGTTAATGATGGAGGTACTGAATATGCTCCAGGTGTCTACTATGATATCCCTATCTTAGGAGATGGTGAAGGTGGTAAGGCAACTATTACTGTAGAAGTTGATGACACTATTGGATCAGGTACTATTACAGGTGTTTCTGTAGTTGACCCAGGTAAAGGTTATACAACTGCATCTATTGACATAGACGCTATAACTGGAATATTAGGAGCAACTCTTGCTGGATCTGGTGGATCTGTAACTGTTGTTATTCCTTCAGAAGGATCTGGTGCATCTGTATTCTTAACAGGTACTAACATTGGTAAGATTAAGAGACTGAAGAATAATGAATTTGGTTTCGGTTATTCACATGACTATACCTTAAAACCAGAGATTACATTCCCTGTTAACCTACAACTCTTTAATACCTCAATACTAAGTCAGATCAAGATAACTGACCCAGGTTCTGGATATACTTCTACTCCTGCTGTTGTAATTGAAGGTGGTGGTGGATCTGGTGCTGAGGCATTAGCAATTATCAAGAATAACAGACTTTCTGAGATTACTATTAAGAATCCAGGTTCAGGTTACTCATCCGAACCAACTGTTACTCTTAAATCAGAATTTAACTACGTTGTTAACTTAGACCTTAACTACCTACAGTTTAACTTCCCACACGGTATAACCACTGGTGCAGAAGTCCAATTTAGATCTGATGATATTGGATCAACAGTTGGTGAGTTACCAAAACCAAGTACCGCAGGTTTAACCAGTTTGGTTGCTGGACAGACATATTATGCAATTGCTGGTGAAGCATCTGGTCTTGAGCCTGATCAATTAAGATTCGGTCTTACAAAAGCATCTGCACAAGGTGGATCGTACGTTACCTTCTTAACTCAGGGATCTGGTAGACAGACACTTTTAACTGAGGTATTTGGTGGTAGAGCAACTGCTGTTGTTGAAACATCTCGTTTCTTAGAAGGAGAGACAGTATATCAAGGATCTTCAATAGAAACACAAACTGCTATCGGTAAGGTATCTACTAACACTGGTTGGCAACTTGGTCCTAAGATTCTTAAGATCGTTGATTACACTGGTGACTGGGCAGAAGGTGAGAGAGTACAGGGTGAGATATCTAAGGCATCTGGTATTATCGATAACTTCTCTATTGCTCGTGGTGTGCTGAATATCGGCTCCCTAACGAAGACACCAGGCCGATTTATTGATGACGTTGGTAAGCCTTCTGAGATTGTACAGAAGATACAGGATAGTTTCTTCTATCAGAACTTCTCATATGTTGTTAAGTCTGAGATTCCTATCACAGAATGGAAAGCACAAGTATTAGAAAATAACCACCCTGCTGGTTTCAACATGTTTGGTCAGTTACAACTGACTGGTGGTAAGGACGTATCTGGTCGTAAGATTGGTACAGAATTTACGAAGAAAGTTAATATACAAAACTATAGTAATGTAAACCAGATTACATCATTCGGTGCTGCACAACCAATATACACCGATTATAACAATACTGAGGTTCTCTTCCGTAAGAAGCGTTTGACTTCTTCTGAGGAAATCTTAACTTCTATTGTTAAGAAACTAGATGATATCTCAGATCAGTTTAATGGTATTGATAAGCAATTCCCAGTTACTGTTGAGAATGAGCAAGTCATCGTTAAGCAAGACCAGTTGATGATTACACTTAACGGTGTTATCCAGTCTCCTGGTGAATCATTCACAATCGTTGGTGGTAACATAGTATTTGCTGAGCCACCTAAACCACCTTCTAAAGTTAACTATAGAATCTTAGGAGTTACTCCTACACCTATCTACAGAATTGCACTTTACCAATCTGGTGGTACTGCAAACTATGGTATTTTCCCATCAATAGGACAACAGATCCAAGGTGAAACTACAGATGTTGTTGCTACAGTTATTGATTCAGGTACTAATCATCTAGATGTCATTAATCAAGTTGGTGGTACGTTTGATCTTAATGAGCAAATTGTAAGAGGAGAAATCTTCGCTGCATTAGTAGAATCTGTTACCCTAGTTAACTCAGAGACTATATTTGAATTCGGTGAAGCAGTTACTAACCTAGAAGGTGACACTGCTTATATTGAAGAGACTAATATCACTACTGAAGGTGTTATTACTGACCGTCTTGTTGTAAGTAAGACTTCAGGTACTCCTAGATTTGAAACTGGAATATTTGACCTTAGACTTAATGAGTACATCTATTCTGCCTCATCTAAGATTGCAGGCCAGATTACATACATCGCACCTTATACAGATCCTGTAACTGGTGACCCTGTTGATGAATTAATCATTAACAAAGGATCTACCTTCTTTGGATTACTATTTGAGCGTTTAGTTTCTCTAACTAACCCTAATGTCATTCTAGACGACATTTCACAATCTTCCATTACTCCTACTGAGCTTAATAACTCTGCTGAAAGAATTAATGCTGATTTCCTCGATTTTGAAGAAGTTAGGACTACTGAGATTACATATTCTCAACTTACTGGTGGTGTGCTTACAGAAGGCGAAGTTATCAGAAATAAGAAGGTTATTTACGGAAATCCAGTTTCTGCCTTCCATGGAATCGCTGCAAACAGATTCTTAGATGGAAAACGCAATATTGCTAATAATAAGCAAGAAATCATCGATTTCGCTGAAGCAAGCATTGCTGTTGAGTTTGAAGACTACTATTTCCCATCTGACATTATTACTAACTCTTGGAGTCGTTATAAGGACGCTTACAGGTTTATTCAGAAGAATAGAGCACTTATCATCGGAATGGCTTTCGATGACATGAAAACTCAGTATCCTGGGTCTTCTATTCCTTCAGATGACAAATGTAAGAGAGATATTGGATTATTTGTTGATGCTATCTCTATTGACGCATATTCAGGTGGAAACCGCTATTCTCGTAAGTTTATTCAACAATTCTTCGATACTAACGGTAATCTAACTTATGTTAATGCACAAGCTGCTGAAACACGATTTGCATATGAAAAGGCTAAAGATCGTTGTTTAGTTGCTATTACTAACGGTTATTCAGGTACAATAAACGCTGTTAACTCTGGAGACTCTTGGGTTGCTTATCAAGACCTTACAATCACTGCTGACCCTTCACCTAATGATCCTTACGGTACTGCTGGATCCAATGCCTCCAATACCGATTCTGAGAACTGCTCAGACGTACAGTCTACACTTTCAACACTTTGGGAGTTTATAGACGAAGCATTGAATATTTCTTCTCTAACTGAGCTTCCTGATGAATCAGAAGGATCATATTCACCTCATCAAGAGAAGTGCCGTCGTGACCTTGGATACATGATTGATGCTATTGCTGAAGACGTTGGTCAAGGTGGTAACTATAATATCGTTGAATTTACCAAAAAATTCTTCGATGCTGCTGGTGTACCTCTAACTAACGGTATTGTTGGAGAAGAGACAGAAGCAGTCTTTGCATTCAACTCTGCGAAGACATTAATGTATCAGGCGATTAATAACTTGATGTATTGGAAGGAACTCAATACTGCTGGTTATAACCTTAATGATCCTACAACTTACTCTGGTGGTGTTGCTCCTGCTCAAACTTACGATGCAAACTATGCATCTGGTAATAATCAGGGTCTTAACAACTGTGCTAACGTTAAATCTTATGTTGACACTTTAGCTGGTCTTGCAACAACTGCAATGACTTCTGGTAACTTAACCAACATTAATAACCTTGCACTTGTTTCTGACGGCACATTTGTTGCTAATGAAACTGTAAGGACTACAAAACTTGCATTCAAGGATAAGTCAACTGGATTATTCATTACTAACGATCAAATTAAGGGTATTACCTCTGGTGCTGTATTCAGTGCAATTGGAGTTAATTCTGGTCTTAAGTGGTTATTTGCTGGACCAATTACTGGTACATTCCAAAATGGCGAATATCTAACTAATTCCACTCTTACAAACACAAATTGCTCTCAAAGTGTAATAATCAAGAAAGCTGAGTTACAGGGAAATAAATCGATCTTAATTCCAAGTAACGGTCAAATAGTCTTTAATGAGAGTAAAGATTTTGAATTTGGCACTGGAGACTTCACAATTGAAGGATGGATCCGTCCTGGTGCTAATGTAGGCACACAAGTACTTGTAGACTTTAGAAGACTATCTGCTGCTCAAGGTTTGAATATCTTGATGGATGGACAGAAATTAAAGGTATATAACGGCACGACCAATACCATCCTTAGTACAGATGTATTTGCGACTACTGGTACTTGGTATCATATTTCAGTCTGTAGATCAAGTGGTGTTACACAGGCATTCGTAAATGGATCACAAGTTGGATCTAACTACGTTGATACTAACGATTACCTATATGGTGGACTAAAAGTTGGATCAGACTTTAACCTAGCAAATGGTTGGAATGGTCATATTGATAACTTTGTTGTTAAGAAAGGAGTAGGTGATCGTCAAGCAAACTTCACTTCACCTAATACAATTGATTATACTCTTGACACTATTGTTGCTGGTCTAGATGGTGAAGCACCATTTGTTTCCTCTACTACTGATTGTTATGCTACATTCTGTGGTCAGAATTCTTCATCTGCAACTGCTAAGTCTATTGATTATGCAGATAGAGATATCATTGTAGAAGACGTTGATACTGGTAGGGCAGAGCAGAAGAGATGTGCTGATATAATTGACCTTAACGGTGCTTGGATTGCAGAAGAAGCAGTCGGTAGAATGAAGGTTGCATTCCCAGACTTCACTATTCGTGGTGATGATCCTGGTAATAACATATATGGTGGTACTAACCTTTGTGTAAGAGATACTAAAGATTACATCCTTGGTGCTCTAATTAAAGACCTTAGAGAAGGTGGAGATTTCCATACAATCTATACTGCAAGGACTTATCTAACTGCTAGTGGTAAATTAGACCACATCGCTGCTGAGATTCTACAGTCTCTTTATACTTGGAATGAAGTATTCAAGATTGTTAATGAAGTAGTTACAACAACAAGTACTGATCTAAGTGGTGAGTATAGCACTAGATTGAGAATACCTAATAACTTCTCATCTCCTGCTTCAAGTAATACTACTGATGAGATCACAGAATTAGGATCTAACTTACTTAAGGTTGTTGCTCCTATGGATCAGAGATTCAGAGAAGGTGGTTATCAACTTTGGAAGAATAGAGATTATATCGCAGAAGAAGTTGCTGGATTTATTCAGAATAAGTATGAGAAGGATATCGATGGTATCACATTTGACTTCCTTGAGATGCCTGGATATGGACAACCATATTGTGAAAGAGATATTAAAGACTTCATACTTCCTGCTATAATTGCTGACCTTGCTACAGGTGGTACATATCAGACTGAAGCAGTTATTGATAAGTATCTTGATACTCAGGAGAATATCATTCACGTTGAGAATGAATTAAATCCAATGCTTGATGCATTTGAGCATTGTAAGATGCTTTGCCTCAAGGCAATTAATAACTTGTTACTATCTCCAGGTGAAGCTTCATCTGAGTTAGGAGCTAGTGCACCTTCATATGTCCAAGAAGAGTATCATACTCCTTTATATACTTCAAGATCTTCGTATAGAGATGAGACTATAGTAATTGACACTGAGGCATATCCTCAAGGTCCAACTGGTAGAAACTCTAATGACAGATATCTTGATGCTGCTGATGTAATCTGGGATAATAGAAAGATTATTTCTAAGGAATGCGTAGCAATAATGAATGACCTCTCCAAGTTTGAGAATCTACAGATTCCAGGTGGAGCAGTCAATTGTGAAGATGACGTACTTGATATGATTGAGGCAGCGGTACATGACCTTCGCTTTGATTGTAACGAGAAGACATATGATGCTGCTGCATTATATGTTGAGACAGAAAATAACTCTCTTAAGCATATTGAGGGTGAGTGGGAAGCATCTATCACAGTAGTCAAGATATTGAGAGATATCATGACAATGACAATGCGTAATGCATTTGGTAGAGATTATATTGAAGGTACTGATCTACAGACAACACCAGTACAATCATATGAGCAAAACCCACGTGAGGAAATGTATCAGAAATGTGGTGATGCTATTGATGGTAATATTAGATATATCGCAGAGCAAGCAGTTGCTGCTGGATTAGTCCAATTCCCCAACTTACTCATCCCAGGTGGCCCTGCTAACTGTGTGCATGACGTTACTGATATCTTAAGATCATTAGCGTTTAACCTTAAGTATGGTGGTAACAACTGGATGCAGTATTCTGCTGAATTCTATACCACTTATAATGGTGCGTTAGATCATGTTGCTGCTCAGTCTGCTGAGACTATCTGGATCATGAATAAGGCAAAAGAATTTGCTCTTCGTGCAATGAAAGGCCAGGTTATTACAAATAACGCTGGACATAATATTGATCAAAGATTCTATGATGCTGTCCCAAGACCTAACAATTCACTATTCAATTCTGTTGCTGATACTGGTATTATTACTGGACAACCTAATAGTCTTGTAACTAGATCATTCATTGCTGGTGAAGATAAGATTTCTACAACTGATAGTGGCACTGGAATTGTAACTTCTGAAGATGCAGTATTCCGTTGTGTTACAAAACTACCTTCTTCACCAATAGATTGCTGTTTATTTGAAGCAGGTGATTCAACATCTGGTTCTTGGTTAGGTATTAGAGATAGTGGAACATATTTAAGATTAAGAGCTGGTGATGGTAATAACTCTTACAGTGGTGGATCAAACCATAATGATAATGGTCTTGCAATGCTTGACCTACAAATCAGTGGTCTATCTGCATACTTTGATGATGGTGATCACGAGCTAGTATGGGAGATTCGTATTGGTGGTAATATTACTACTGGTAGTGGTAGAGTAAAACTTTGGATTGACGGCACACCTATTGGCGAAGCATCAACTCCTGGTGCTAACTATACTGGTTTAACAGGTGGTGGTGGAATATTTGCTTCTTCTAATTTCGCTGGATATGCGATTGGTGGTGGATCTTTAGTTAACGGTGAGAGTGCTTCAATTAATACTTTCACAATTAATGTTGGTCCTGCTCCTAAGATTGAATACGACATAACACATGCTGCTTATGATAGTAGTAATGGTGATATGGTAATGACCGTAGGGTCACATAACCATACTGTTGGTACTTTCTTATCACTTGCAACTAACTCTATAAACTTCACATGTGATCAAGATAACAATGCTTCAACTCATTCTTATCCTAGATCTGGTGACCCAGCTGGTAATGCTGCTGTAGAAGTTATGGCAGTTGGTGCTACTGCACATACTATAGACTCTGCATCATACAATCCTGAGAATGGTAGCATGTCAATTACTCTACCTAATCATGGTATGAGCGATTCTACATTGCATACTATATCTGATGCTACTTACGATCCTGATACTGGATTATTAGTATGTCAGTCTACTGCACATGGATTCCAAACTGGTGATCAAGTACAAATTAAGAATGGATCTCTAATCTTTACTTGTGCACAAGATAATCATAATACTAAGCACGGTTATCCTAGAGCGAAGGATCCTGCTGGTGATGCTTGGATGTTGGTAGAGCAAGTAACTACAAATAGTTTCACTGTTAACGTTGGTCAAACACCTAAGATCGAGTACGATGTATCTGGTGCAGATTACAACCAGACAGATGGTGAATTAGAATTGGAAATTGGTCAGCATCGTTTCGTTGGTGCTACACATCATGTTGCATCTCATGCTGAATATACTGCTGATAAAGGACTTCTAAAATTAACTGTTGGTGGTCATAATCTTACTAAGGGTGAGCAGATTCAGATCTTCGATAACTCCATGACATTTACATGCTCCATGGACAACTATTATAGTGAGCATGTATATCCTAGATCTTCTGATCCTGCATCTGAAAAATGGTTAGATGTTGTAGAGTCTGATATTCCAGGTGGTACGTTTACTGTTAACGTTGGAGTATCTCCAACTGTAGGTTGGAATCCAACTGCTGCATCATTTAACTCTACTACTGGTCAATTAGAATTGACAGTTGGATCTGGTCATGGTCTGACTACAGGTACTAATATTAAGATTGCATCTCAGTCATTATCATTTACTTGTGACATGGATGATAACAAATCTATCCATTCATATCCTCGTCACGTTGACCCAATACACAATGAGCCAACACCTATTGTTGGAGTAACTAATACAACAATTGTTGTTAACGTAGGTAAGACACCTGAGCAACAATATAATGTAAGTAATGCAACATTTACTCCTGCTGATGGTAAGTTAGTATTAACAACAGATAGAAAAACAACTCTTCGTCAATCTTCAGAGCATAGTATAGCTGGTGCGACATTTGATGGTCAAACTGGATTAATGAGATTGAAGGTTACTAACCACGGATTCTCTGCTGGAGATTACGTTAAGGTTGCTGACGGTGGAGTAAGTTTCACCTGTGATATGGACCAAAATTCTTCAGTCCATGCATATCCAAGAGCCACAGATCCAATGAGTGATAAGTGGATGGATATTAGAAATGTATCTAAAGATGAGTTTGATGTATATGTTGGACGTACTCCACAAATTCCATTCTTAGCAACTGCTGGTGAGTTTGCACCTCTAACAGGTCATTTAAAACTAACCATTGGTGATCATAATCTATCTTCTGGAAAGAATATTATGTTAGCAAAAGAAGCAATAACATTTACTTGCTTCTTAGATGCTCATCAATCACCACATGCTTATCCTAGATCAACTGGATCAAATTATGTTGGTAATGGTGGTGCTGACCCATTCTATAACAAGCCATGCCCAATCATACATGATGGATCACCTTTAACTGCAACTACAGGTACTTCATATAATCCTACAACAGGTATTATGACTGTTGCTTGTGATTCTGCTCATGGAATGAGCAATGGTGATCAAGTTAAGTTTAAAGAAAATGCAGTAACATTCACCTGCTTAGAAGATAACAATGGTACAAACCATGCATATCCTAGATCTGGTGACCCATATGCTAATAGATGGATCACAGTATCTAATGTAGGTCTCTATACATTCGATGTCCAAGTATTAAGTTACGCTCCTTCAACTAACACTACTACTCATACATTCGTGCAGGGTAGCACTGGTGGAATCACTAAGAAGGATGGCACAATTACTCTTGATGTAGGTGCATCTTCAGATACTACAGATCATATCTTTGTCCCACATCCAGGTTACACTCCAAGCACTATCGTTTATAACCCAACAACAGGTGTTATGAACCTAACCATTAATGGTCATGGATTCGAGAATGGAGATAAGATTAAGATTGATGATAATGCATTGACATTTACATGTGCAATGGATAATCATGCAACTGATCATACTTACCCTAGAGCATCTGATCCATCATCAGGAAAATGGTTAACAGTATCTAACGTAACTGAGCAGAGTTTTGATGTCCAAGTATTAACAACAATTCCTCAGAGTAACACAACTCTACACACATTTAAGAGTGCTAATCCTAACAGTGTTAAGAGAGCATCATTCATCTCTGGTGGAATCTATAACCATACTTACTCAACATCTGTTACTGGTTGTGTTAGACATGCTGGTGATAGTGTAAGAATTAAGGATAACGGTTTAACATTCAAGTGTGCTGCTGATGGTAACTCAAGCAACCACTCATATCCTCGTGCTGCTGTTACTACTCATACACCAACTAGCGTTTCTTATGATCCTGTTATTGGACGTATTAACTTCTATATTAACAATCATGGATTCCTTCCATTCTCACATATTAAGATTGCTGATAATTCACTACTCTTCACATGTAAGAAAGATGCAGATGCTACTGGACACCAGTATCCAAGATCTACAGATCCTATAAGTGGAAAGTGGGTACCTATTGTAGATGTTACTGCTAACACATTCAGTGTTGAAGTACTTGATGTTATTCCATCTACAAATACTACTCAACATTCATTCGTATCTTGTGATAATAACTGCATAACTCATAAGAAGGATCATTTCTATGATACTAACATTCCTGTATGGGAAGTAGGTAAGGAATCTCGTAGTCCAACTGGAGTAACTTATAATCCTACTGCTGGTACTATGACAATTACTGGCGATACTATATTCAATGGTTGGACAAGTCAGAATCAAATCTCACCTGACTACTGCACATTCTATCCTACTACAGGTGTATTAAGAGTCACTTCAAGTGGTCATCCAGTTGACAATGGGGATATGGTCCTTATTAGGGATGAGACACTTACCGTACGTTGCGATTTAGATGGACAATCATCTGATCATCTATATCCAAGATCTACTGACCCTGTTTCTGGTAAGTGGAGAAAGGCGTTTAATATTGGTAGTAATACATTCGATATACAAGTTGGTAACCTTTATGGTGACGCACCTATCTCTAACACTTCAACTCATGTTATAACAAACGTTGCCATGAATGCAATATGGCATGCAAATGATTTTGTAATGATTGATGAAGGTGCAATTACATTAACCTGCACTAAGGATAATAACGCTACTAACCATGCTTATCCTAGAAGATCTGATCCAACATATAAACAGTGGTTACCTATTAGTGACGTATCTAATAATTCATTAACTGTCCATGTAGGTAAATCTGCAATTAATGATGTATACGATCATACCTTCGTATCATTCGCTTCTAATAGTCTTCATCATCAGACTGGTACTGTTACACTTGATGTTGGTAATGGTCAAATTACTAACCCAACAACTCATGTATTCCAAAGTGCTGTAAGTGGTGCATTAGTTGCTGGTGGTCAGTATGCTCATACCTACATTCCTGGTACTGAGACTTATACTGTAACTGATGCTAACTATCTACCAGCTACAGGTATGATGACCTTGACAATTCCTAATCATGGATTCCATGATGGGGAGAGCATCAAGATCAACAATAACTCTTTAACATTTAGATGTTTACAAGATAGTTTAGGTAGTCCTCATTCTTATCCAAGAAGTAGTGACCCTGTAAGTGGTAAGTGGATAACAATCTCCAATTGCACAGATGACACATTTGATGTCCAAGTACTTGATAATGTCCCATCTACAAACACAACATTACATCAATTTGAATCTGCAACACCTAATGGTATTACCAGAGCACAAGTTGTAACTGGTGGTAACTACAGTCATAAGTTTGTTGCTCCTTCACAACTAACACCAACTGCAGCTGGTTATAATCCAGCAACAGGTATTATGACCATTGTTTCTGCGAAGCATGGTCTTAAGAATGGTAGCAGAATTAAGGTACAAGATGGATTTGTAACATTTACTTGCACACTGGATGGCGATTCTACAAACCACTCTTATCCAAGAGAGAATGACCC
>Ga0181414_1000048_pt1 | contig 30398 bp, 50 predicted proteins | sample 37SPOviralmetaG_FD_130139 | JGI IMG/M metagenome (GOLD analysis project Ga0181414, IMG submission 130139) | Marine viral communities from the oligotrophic San Pedro Time Series (SPOT) site, San Pedro Channel, CA, USA - 37 SPOT_SRF_2012-11-28 | ecosystem: Environmental > Aquatic > Marine > Strait... | reverse complement strand
GGAGACTTTGCAGGTGCATTAGATTCAGCTAAAAATGCAGGTAAAGAATTAGTAGATGTTGTTACAGGTGTTGATGATTCATTTAACAAAACAGTAGAAGCAGTAGATAAAGTTGTTACTGCTACTACAAATTATGTAAAAGAAACTGTTGAAGCTGCAACTGCAAATGTTAATCTTGCTAAAACAGCAGAATTAGCAGCAGTACAAAATCAAGGATTAATTGAGAAATATGACCTACAAGCAGAAACATTAAGACAAGTAAGAGATGAAGAAAGAAATACTATAGCTGAAAGAAAGAAAGCTAATGATGAATTGAATGCTGTATTAGATGAACAAGAAAAAGCTATGTTAGCTAATGCAAATGCTATACTTGCTGCAGCTCAAGCACAATTTGATAAAAACGATAGTGACCAAAATCAGATAGCATTAATAGAAGCACAAAATGAATTGTTAGCAGTACAAGCTACAGTTGCTGGTTTTAGATCAGAACAAAAAGCAAATGATTTAGCATTAGACAGAGAACAGAAAGAATTAAATCAATCTATAAGTGATGCAGAAGCAGAAAGAAATAAAGCACAATCTGAATTTACAGCAGAACAAATAGAAAACGATTATTTAAGATTACAGGCTAAATTAGATATTGCACAAAAAGAAGGGGAAATAGAATCAAAAAGATTGACAGAAAAAAGAGATCAATACAAAAAAGGAACACAAGCCTATGAAGATGCTAACAACGAACTATTAGCATATCAACAAGAAAATGCAAATCAACAAGTAGCTATAGAGAAAGACTTAAATAAATCAAAAAAAGAATTAACTACACAAGCCTTAACAGATATTGCAAGTATTGTAGGTAAAAACTCAAAGTTTGGTAAAGCTATAGCAATAGTACAAGCTATTAGAGATACTTATGCAGGTGCTACAAAGGCATTAGCTCAAGGAGGTATATTTGGATTTATTGGTGCAGCAGCAGTTACTGCAGCAGGTATTGCAAACATAAAAACAATAACATCAACACCAGACCCAACACCTCCAGCAGGAGCATCAGTAGGTGGAGGTAATTCAATTCCCCCAACACCTGCAACACCTCCTGCATTTAATGTAGTGGGTCAAGGAGCAACAAGTCAGTTAGCAGATGTATTAGGAACACAAGCACAAGAACCAGTCAGAGCATACGTTGTAAGTAATGATGTAACAACTGCACAAGGGCTTGAAAGAAATATTGTAGAAGGAGCAACAATATAAATGCAAAATTTTTAATTAATAACGTTATATAAAATATGAAGATAGTTGAATTGATACTTGACGAAAATCAAGAAGAATCTGGAATCGAAGCAATATCCATAGTTGAAAGTCCTGCCATTGAAGAAGATTTTATTGCTTTAAAAAGTAATGAAATTAAACTTGCAGAAATAGATAAAGAAAAAAAGATATTAATGGGAGCTTTGTTAATACCAAACAAGCCTATATATCGAAATAATGGAGAAGATGAATATTATATATACTTTTCTAAAGATACGGTATTGAAAGCATCCCAAATGTATTTGACAAAAGGTAATCAAAACAATTCAACATTAGAACACCAACATTCATTAAGTGGTTTAAGTTTAGTAGAATCTTGGCTTGTTGAAGATGAAGTACACGACAAGTCCAGAAAGTATGGTATGAATGTACCTGTAGGAACTTGGATGGGAGCTGTAAAAGTCAACAATGATGAAGTCTGGAATGACTATGTAAAAACAGGCAAAGTAAAAGGGTTTTCTATAGAAGGCTACTTTGCAGATAAAATGGAACGACCTAAAGATTCTGTTGGTTTATCAGAAGATAAAGAAGCTAATGATCTTATAGAAAAAATAAAAGATATTTTAACTAATGCCTAAAAAAACATTTTTTCCAAGTTATACAAGTCCTAAAGGTTCAAGACGTGCTTGTTTATGTAAAGACAAAAATACTTATTCAAGAAAATGTTGTGATGGCTCTTTATGGGCACAAGGCATAGGAGTTATATCAAGAACAATATGAAAATGCAAAAAAATTAATTAACCACGTTATATATATAATTATGAAATCAACTGAAATGTTAAACCAAATCAAGACGCTTCTAAATATAGAAGTTAAACTTGAAGAACAAAAACTTGAGAACGGTACTCGTGTAGAAGCAGAGTCGTTTGAAAAAGGTAAAGAGATATTCATTCTTACAGATGACGAAAAAGTTGCTATGCCAGTAGGAGAATACCTACTTGAAGATGGCAGACTTATAGTTGTTGCAGAAGAAGGAATTATTGATGACGTTAGAGAAGTATCTGACGAAGTTCCACAAAAGGAAGAAGAATCTAAAGATGAAACCGAAGATTTAGAGTACAAAGACAAAGAAGAAAAAATGGATGAAGAAGCTGATGTACAAGACTGGGAAGGTATGGAAAAAAGAATTAAAAATCTTGAAGATGCTATTGCTGATCTTAAATCTAAAGTCGGAGAAAAAAATATGGAAGAAGAAGTTGAAATGGAAGAAGAAGTTTCAAGACAACCTAAATCCAGAACAGTTAAAGAAGAATTTAACGAAGAAGTAAACGAGCAATTAAAGGAAGAATTATCACAACCTGCTGCTGCTCCAATTAAACATAATCCTGAATCAGGAAACGCAAAAAAAGAACATTTTAGAATTTCGCCAAATAGAAAGCCTTCTACAATGGACTATATATTAAATCAATTAAATAAATAAAAATAAATAATTATGCCACAACCAACTATTACTACTACTTATGCTGGAGAATTTGCAGGTAAGTACATTGCTGCTGCTCTTTTGAGTGGTAACACATTAAGTCAGGGTGCTATCGAAATTAAGCCTAACATTAAGTTTAAAGAAGTTATGAAAAAAGTTGTTACTTCTGGTTTAATTACTGATGACTCTTGTGACTTCACATCTGCTGGAACTGTAACGCTTACTGAAAGAATTATACAGCCAACAGAATTTCAAGTTAACCTTGAATTATGTAAAACACCTTTTGAATCAGACTGGGGAGCTGTATCTATGGGCTATTCAGCTTTTGATAATTTACCTCCTGATTTTTCAAGTTTCTTAATAGCTCACGTTGCAGAACAAGTATCTGCTAATACAGAAAGCAATATCTGGCAAGGGAATCTTGGAGGTGCACAAGCTGGAGAATTTGACGGATTCACAACTTTAGCTACTGCTGATGCAGACGTAATTGACGTTGCTGCTGTAGGTGGTGGTGTTAATTCAGGAAATGTTATTGCAGAACTTGGAAAAATTGTTGATGCTATTCCAAGCACATTATATGGTAAGGATGACTTACACATTTACGTTTCACAAAACATTGCTAAAGCCTATGTAAAAGCTTTAGGTGGATATGCTGCTATAACTAACGTTGCAGGGACTGAAAATGTAGGTTCTGTAGGAGCAAATGGGATTGACAATAGAGGTACACTATGGTATGCAGGAGGAGAAAATCTTTCTATTGATGGTGTAAAAATCTTTGTTGCTAATGGTTTACCAAACAATTATGCAATGGCTGCTCAAAGAAGTAACTTATTCTTTGGAACAGGTTTAATGTCTGATTATAACCTTGTTAAGCTAATTGATATGGCTGACATTGACGGAAGTAAAAACGTAAGAGTAATTATGAGATTTACTGCTGGAGTACAATACGGAATTGGGTCTGAAATAGTACTTTATTCTTAATAAATTAAATTAACCAAAAATAAAGGGTAGGTGGGTATATGCTTACTTACCCTTTTTTTTATAAAATAAAATATAAACTATGGCTTGTACATTAAACACAGGGAGAAAATTACCTTGTAAAAGTGCCTTTGGTGGCATAAAAACAGTTTGGTTTGGAGATTTCGGAGGTATTACTGGTGTAGTTGTAGATTCAACTACAAAACAAGTAACAACTATCTCGGGAACTCAACCTGACTGGTATCAATTTGATGTAAAGGGTAATTCTTCACTTGAAACAACTGTAACAAGTTCAAGAGAAAATGGAACTACTTTTTATACTCAAACATTAAATTTAACACTAACATTCCTTGATGCTAAAACACAAGCTGAATTGCAAGAAATAGCTAAAGCAAGACCTTATGTTTGTGTTGAAGATTACTACGGAAATCAATTCTTATGTGGACTTGAAAACGGAATGGAGTTTGTTTCAGGAACAGTAGTTTCTGGAGCTGCTGCAGGAGATTTATCAGGATTCACTTTAGTAATGGAAGGTCAAGAAGAATTAGCTCCTTACTTTTTAGATTCAGGATTAATCAATGCTGCTGCGCCTGCAATAGTACCTAACTAATATTTATTGATATTAAATTAAGAGCATCCTTCGGGGTGCTTTTTTTTTGCTTTAACATTTTCACAAAATAACTTATTTATTACGTTATATATAAAATGATTGTATTAAAGACCACAGCTTCGGCTCAAAACTTTGAAGTTATCCCAAGAGTATATGGGGATGAATTTACTTTATCAATAAGAGACGATAGTACAAACAACATACAAACATATCAGGTAAGTAATGCCACAACAACTGGTAATTATTTAACGTTTAGTCAAGCATTTAGTCCTGTTTTAGTTGAAGGTCATTTTTACGATTTAGAATTATATACAGACCCAAATTTTTGGAATACTAATTATTTTTTATGGGAAGTTTATAATGAATTTTGGAATGTAGATACAACAAACATTGTAGATATATTTAAAGACAAGATTTTCTGTACAGACCAAGAAATAGATCAAATGGATAATTTATACTATAACATCAATCAAGGTCAATACATAACAGACAATTCTTATAATAATGATTACATTGTAATATGAAAAATAGAAAAAGAAATAGTTTAGGTCAATTTGTTAAAGAATCTAAATCCGAAATTAGTTTTGTTAATTTAAGTACCTATACAAGTCCAGAAGTGACAGAAGTTCCAAACCAAGAATGGGTAGGTTATGGGGATGATAACAATTACTTTCAATTTTTAATAGACAGATACAATGGAAGTCCAACAAACAACGCTTGTATTAACGGTATAAGTCAACAAATTTATGGTAAAGGTTTAGGAGCTACTGACTCTTACAGAAAACCAGAGCAGTATGCAGAAATGATTACATTATTTAAAAAAGATATTGTAAGAAAACTATGTTATGATCTAAAACTAATGGGTCAATGTGCAATGCAAATAATTTATTCTAAAGACAGAACTAAAATTGCTCAAATAGAACATATGCCTATTGAAACATTAAGGGCAGAAAAATGTAATGAAGATGGAGATATACCAGCATACTATTATTTTAAAGATTGGTCGAAATTAAAACCAAGTGATAAGCCATTAAGAATACCAGCTTATGGAATGTCAAAAGAAAACATAGAAATATATTATGTAAAACCTTATAAATCAGGCTTTTACTACTATGCACCTGTAGATTATCAAGGTGGAATACAATATGCAGAACTTGAGGAGGAGATTAGTAACTATCATTTAAACAATATAATGAATGGTTTAAGTCCTTCAATGCTTATAAATTTCAATAATGGAACACCTAATCCACAAGAAAGAGAACTAATAGAGCAACGTATTGCACAAAAATTTAGTGGAACAAGTAATGCAGGTAAATTTATATTATCATTTAACGACAATAAAGAAGCACAAGCAGAAATAACACCTGTTCAATTATCAGATGCTCACAATCAATACCAATTCTTAAGTGACGAATCACAAAGTAAAGTATTAGTAGCTCATAGGGTAGTAAGTCCTATGCTTTTAGGTATAAAAGACAATACAGGTCTTGGAAACAATGCAGATGAAATAAAGACAGCATCTTTACTTATGGATAACACGGTTATAAGACCGTTTCAGGAACTTTTAATAGACTGCTTTGATAATATACTTGCTTACAATAATATCGCCTTAAACCTCTACTTTATCACGTTACAGCCATTAGAATTTACTGATGTTGACAGAAGCGTACAAACAGATGAAGAAATAGAAGAAGAAACTGGAATTAAAATGTCTACTGATCTTAAAGAAATACACGGATTAGAAGTTTACGAAACTAAAGAAGAAGCAGAAAGACAAGCTGAAAAAATGGGGTGTTCTGGTCATCACGAACACAAAGAAGGAGATAAGGTTTGGTATATGCCTTGTGAATCACACGATGAAATAGATTTAAAAAAACCTTGTCAAGCAGGTTATGAACAATATGGGATGAAAGTTAAGAACGGTAGATTAGTGCCTAATTGTATTCCTATTAAAATGTCAAGTGAACTTGGAGAAGTTATTTTAGAAAATTTAAAAGGCGAAGTAATAAATGACGAATGGGAACTTGTTGACGAATTACAAGAAGGTTCTGACATAAGCAATGAGGACTGGGCTAATATATGTATTGATGAAAAAAAGAGTTTGTTTCAACAATTAAAAGATGAAATTACTGCTAAACCTGATGGCTTTAGTTATTTAGATTCTAAAAACTATAAGATTAGATATAAGTATGTAGTAGGTTCTAAAAAACCAAGTAATTCAACAAGAGATTTTTGTGAAAATATGATGCGTTTATCTAAATCAGGCATTGTATATAGATTAGAAGATATTGACAAAGCAACAAGAGAAGGAGTTAACAAAGAATTAGGACATAAAGGTAGACCATACGATTTATTCAAATTTAAAGGTGGAATTTATTGTAGACATAAATGGATGCGACAATTATATCGTTTAAAGAAAAACACAAAACCATCTAAAGATTTAAGTGATTACAAGAAAACAAGAACGATACCTAAAACTTATATTAAGAATCCAAGAGGAACTAAACAATCACAAATAGCACCAGTTAATATGCCTAATCAAGGAGCATACCCAAAATAGAAAATTATGGCAACAGCATTATTTATAAATAGAACCGATTTAGTTAGAAATTCCATAATAGATGGCAACGTAGATACTGATAAATTTATACAGTTTATCAAGATAGCTCAAGAAATAGATATACAAAACTATACAGGTACAGACTTATACAATAAAATATCTACATTAATTGCTAATGGAGAAATTGATGACGTAGCTAATGCTAAATATAAAACATTATTAAACACATATTTACAGCCAATGTTAATATGGGCAGCTCAAGTATATTATATTCCATTTGCAAGTTATGCTATAAAAAATGGAGGTGTATTTAAACATAGATCAGAAACAAGCGAAACAGTAAGTAAGAACGAAGTAGATTATTTAGTAGATAAAGCTCGTGAATTTATGGAATATTATTCGAGACGTTTCATTGATTTTATGTCATTTAATCAATCAGATTATCCCGAATACACAAGTAATACAAATGACGACATTTATCCTGACTATGATGCATTATTTAATGGCTGGGTATTATGAGATATAAACCAAAACAAAAAAATATAGAAAAACTGAAAACGTTTTTAAAGAAACAAGAAATAAAAAATAAAAAATATGGCAAGTCTATTTAACACAAGAATATCAGATACTTATTCAGGTTTAATCAAAACTATTGATAATGCTGCTTTAACTTCAAGTTTAAAAGAGCTAACAGACGGTACAGGATTAGCAAGTGGGGTATTTATGAATACAGCAGGAGATTTTAAAGTTACTGCTATATTAGAATTTGGCTCTTTAAAAGATACAGGCGAAAATATAATTATAAGCAAGTTTGTAGATGCTGCAGATGGCGTTTTAAACAACGATAACGATACCTCTATACCAACGACTGCTGCTATTATAGATTATGTACAAGGTCACGTTACATTGCAAGATTTAGACTTTGAAGGAGATACTGGTAATGGTTCTGTAGATTTAGATAGCCAATTATTAGACATTGCTGGAACTGCAAACGAAATAACAACAGTAGCATTAAATCAAAAACTTACTATTTCTTTAAATTCAAGTGGTGTTGTTTTACCTAATGGTTCAACTGCAACTACACAAAGTGCTGGAGATAATTCTACAAAAATAGCTACAACATCTTATGTAGATACTTTAGATGCAGCATCTGATTTAGACTTTAGTGGAGATAGTGGAACAGGAGATGTAAACCTAAATACTCAAACATTTGCAATAACAGGTACTACAAATCAAATAACAACTGCAGCTTCTGGTCAAGGATTAAGTTTAAGTTTACCTGCAACAGTACATAGAGACTTACAAGGAAACGTAACGGGTAACGTTACAGGAGACTTAACAGGTAATGTAACTGCAACATCTGTATTAGCTAATGGTGTTACTGCAACAACACAAGCATCAAGTGACGATTCAACAAAAGTAGCGACAACTGCTTATGTAAAAGGTTTAAACAATGCAAGTGATTTAGATTTTACAACTGATTCAGGAAGTGGTGCAGTAGTTTTAAATTCACAAACATTTAGTGTTTTAGGAACAACAAATGAAATAGAAACATCAGGTTCTGGTCAGGCAGTAACAATAGGTTTACCAAGTACAGTAAATGTCAATGTAACTGGTAATCTTACAGGAAATGTTACTGGAAACGTGACAGGGAATGTTACTGGAAATGTAACTGGAGATTTAACAGGAAACGCAGATACAGCTACTGCTTGGGAAACTGCAAGGGATTTATCTTTAACAGGTCAAGCTACAGGAACAATATCAAGTGTAGACGGAACAGGAAATGTAAGTGGTGCAGTAACGTTAGACAATAATTCAGTAACAAATAAAGTATTAACAGGATTAACTTCTCCTTCTGCAAGTTCTGTTTTAGCAACAGATACAATAGTTGAAGGATTTGGCAAACTACAATCACAAGTAAATGGATTAGCAGGTGGTTTAAGATTTATGGGTTCTTGGGATGCAGATACTAATTCTCCAGTATTAAGTTCTGGGGGTGGAGAAGCTGCAAACGGAACAACAACTTCAACAACAGCAAATAAATTAGTAGATAGTTCGGCAAGTTTTACAAGTACAGTAACGGTAGGAGATCAAGTAGTAAATCAAGTAGATGGTCAAACTGCATTAGTTTCAAACGTAGATAGTGATACAACACTTTCTTTAAGTGCAGATATAATGTTAACAGGAGAAGCCTATACAATAGACAATAGTCCTTTTATAACACAAGGTCATTATTATGTTGTAAGTGTTGGAGGTACTACTACATTAAATGGTATATCTAACTGGACTGTAGGAGACTGGGTTATAGCAGGTGCAAACAATCAATGGACTAAATTAGATCATTCACAAGTAGACGGAACAGGAACAACAGGTAACTTAACTAAATGGTCATCAACAAGTGTAATATCAGATTCAATAGTTTCAGAATCAGGAACAGCAATTACGGTAGATGGTTCTTTGGCAACAAATAGTTTTTTAAGTTCAACAGGTAACTTTGCAGTAAATACAGATAAATTTACAGTAGCTGCAGCAAGTGGAAATACTGCTTTTACAGGAGATTTAGCAATAAACACAAATAAGTTTACAGTAAATGCTACAAGTGGAAATACTTTAGTTGCAGGAGATGTTACTGTAAATGGTGGAGATTTAAATGTAAATTCTTCAAGTTTATATAGTATTATAAATTTAAATTCAAGTAATGATAGTTATATTGAAAAAGATACAGGAACAAATTTATATTTAGTAAATAACGTATCTGACCAAGACATAAAATTTAGAGTAAATGATAATGGAAGTAATGTTACTGCTTTAACTTTAAGTGGTGCAAATAATGGAAACGCAACTTTTTCAGGAGATGTTCATTTAGGAGATGATAAAAAATTAATATTAGGAACAGGAAACGACCTACAAATATATCACGATGGAACAGATTCTATAATTGCAGATACAGGTACAGGAAATTTATTGTTAAGGGGGTCATCCTCAATTAGATTACAAGGTGCTAACCAATCTAATATGATAATTGCAAATGAAAGTGGTAGTGTAGGCTTATATAATAATAACATAGGTAAATTAGAAACTACTGCTTATGGTGTACAGGTAATTAATTTATCAAATACAACTGCAGCAAGTGAAACAGCAGATAAAATTAAATTAGGAAGTTTTGGTGCAGGAAGACCTGCTATATTCTTTGATACTTCTAATACTTCATTTACAAATAGAACTTGGTTTATAGAAAATATAGGTGCAGCAGGAAAATTAAGAATTGGTAGAAATGGATTAGATATTGTTGAAATTTTTAATAATGGAAACACAACTTTTGCAGGAACTGTTACTTGTAGTGGGGGTGCTGCAAGCAATAATGATTCAGCTAATGCTTTAATTGTAACCAGTACTGAACACGTTAGAGCTATAGTAGACACATCTTCTACGAGTGGTCATAGAGCATCTTATATTTTAGAAAGTAACGGGAATGAAGTTGGAATAGAAACAACAGGTTCAGGCGAAATGATATTGCAAACTGGTGCGACAACAGCTCTTACGCTGGATTCGTCACAAGATGCAACTTTTGCAGGATTAATTACTTGTAATAATGTTGGAAATGATAAAAAAATAGCTTTTAGAAGAACAGGTGCAAATAATTTTTCTATTGAACACGATTCTGCTTTCTTATATTTTTATAATGAAACTACTTCAAACGTCATTTTTAAAATGGCGAATAACAATGACGTAACTTTTACAGGAGATGTAGCAATACAATCAACAATACCAAAATTAAGTTTTACAGATTTACAACAAGATGACTGGGATATTATAAATGATAATGGGGAATTTAAGTTTTTATGTTCAACAGGAAGTGGTGTAGCTTTACAATTAAATACAAACAATAACGCAACTTTTGCAGGAGATGTCTCTTTAGGTAATGATAAAAAAATAAGATTAGGTACAGGAAATGATTTAGACATATATCATAATGGTACAACAGGAAATAGTAATATTGATAATAATGCAGGTAGTCTTTTTATATCAAATAACGCTGATAATGAAAATATTATATTAAGAACTGATAGTGGCTCTGGCGCAACTGAAAGAATGCGTATAGACAGTTCTGGAAACGTAGGAATTGGTGGTAGTCCTAATAATTTTACTAACCAAAAATCATTAACTATTAATGGTATAGCTGGAGGTAATTCAAGATTAGATTTCCAAATTAATGGTACTAATGAGGCTGAATTAGCTGCAAATGATGCTGCTTTACTTATATCACATAACGATATGTTAAAATTCTTTACAGGAGCAACAGAAAGAATGCGTGTTGCAGATACGCTTATAACTGTTCCAACAGTAACAGAAATTAGAGCCGATATAGGTAGCAATAAATTTGCTATTGGAAATATGGGAGATGCGAGTAGTCAAATGATGGTTTCAAGTCGTGGCTTTTTAACTTTTAATGTAAGCAATACAGGTTCAGCAAAAGATGCTACAGAAAGAATGCGTATTGATAGTTCAGGTCGAGTTTGTATAGATGATGTAATAAATACAAATACTAAATTTCATATATATAATAATAATGCGTCTATAACTTATGCTCTTGGAATAGAATCAACACAATATGCAGGTACTCACGTTCAATTTAAAGGAAGCGCAGGTGTAACAGGGACAATAAGTTATTCAGGAACTTCAACATCTTATAACACATCTTCAGATTATAGGTTAAAAGAAGATTTACAAAACTTTGCAGGTTTAGATATGGTTTCTAAAATACCTGTTTATGACTTTAAATGGAAAACAGATGAAAGTAGAAGTTATGGAGTTATGGCTCACGAACTGCAAGAAGTTTTACCTCAAGCAGTTGTAGGAGAAAAAGATGCAGAAGAAATGCAGTCAGTTGATTATTCTAAAATAGTTCCATTATTAGTTAAGTCAATACAAGAACTAAAAGCAGAAGTAGATAAATTGAAACAAGAATGTAAATGTAAAAATTAGTATATTTATATCTTAATCATAAATTTAATAAAATGTCAAAAATTACAAAAGAAGAATTAAAAGAATTACAAGAACAACAAGGTAAGCTAAATGCTATTAAGCACGACATAGGATTGTTAAGTACACAAATCCATAGCTTAAACCATATGTACGCTGATGAAATTTCTAAACAAGAAGAATCAAAGAAATCATTAGAAGAAAAATATGGTAAAATAAACATAGACCTAAAAGATGGGTCATATGAAGAAATCAAAGAAGATAAATAATGAGTTTACAGGATATGAAGTTGTATGCAATTAATTTTTCAGCTTTCACGTTGAGTTTCACAAATATTGATATGGTGTTAAAAATAATACTACTTACAGTTACAATCCTGTACACAACTCACAAATGGTATTTAATGTATGAAGAAAATAAGCGAAAACATAAGCTATAAGGAAGCAGTACGTTCCGAAACAGCAAAACGTTTAGGTATATCAAATAAACCTAAAAAAGAACATATTGAAAATATGGAGTTAATAGCAGAAAAAATCTTTCAGCCATTAAGAGAATGGGTAGACCACCCTATAAGAATTAACAGCTTTTATAGATCAGAAGAATTAAATTCAAGAATTGGTGGTGCTATTTCATCTGCTCATAAAGACGGTTTAGCTATTGATTTAGATTCTTTAGGTGGCAAAACTAATTTAGAAATGCTTCATTACATAAAAGACAATTTAGACTTTGATATTTTAATAAACGAATATCCTAATGAAGAAGGCGAACCTAAATGGATTCACGTTAGTTGGAATAAAAAGAAAAACAGAAAACAAGTTTTAGAAATAAAACGTAAAGGCAGATACTACACTTATACAGGCGAATGTAAAAGCTGTAAATGAAAAAAGTAGAATTTGCTATAATTGAAAGATTTGCTCTTGGCATATTAATTGGTTTTAGTTATTTGCCAGAAGATGAGCATACTGACTTTACAGAGTTAAACATTTATGTAGTATTTATAGTATTACATTTTAAATTTTATAATAATGCCGATACCTAAAAAAAAGCAAGGAGAACAACAAAAGAATTTTATGATGCGTTGTGTTCCAGAACTTATGAAATACCACGATAAAGACCAAGCAATAGCAATGTGTTATGATGCTTTTAAGGGTTCGGTAGAATTAGAATCATATAATGACTACCCACAAGGTGCAAGTAACAATGCAAAAAGAGCTATAGCATTTAAAGAAAAAAATGGTTCTAAATGTGGAACACAAGTAGGCTGGGTAAGAGCAAGACAATTAGCAGACAAAAAAAACATAACAAGAGATACTATAGCTCGTATGGCATCATTTAAAAGACATCAACAACATAAAGATGTTCCTTATTCTGAAGGATGTGGTGGTATAATGTGGGATGCTTGGGGAGGTTCAGCAGGAATAAATTGGGCAATAAGTAAACTAAAACAAATAGACAAAAAATAAATGGCAACAAAGATTAGTGAAGATACAAACGTACAACTTGATTTAAAAACTATTGCAATGATTGTAGGAGGTGCAGTATCTCTTGCAAGTATGTGGTTCACATTACAAGGCGAAATATCTGATTTACAAAACAAAATAGATTCTTTTAGTGGAGATGAATTTGTACAAAGAATGGAGTTTCAGCTTAAAGACGAATTAATACGTTCTAACGTTATACAAATAGATAACCTCACAAAAAATTTAAAAGAGGATATACAAGAAAATAAAGAATCAATTAAAGATTTAGAAATTAAAGTATTTAGAAGATGAAACATTTACTATATGTTCTTTTTGTATTATTGGTGTGTTCTTTGAATGCACAAGAAACAACTGTTTTACAAATTAATGCAAAATGGAATTATAAAAACAATTATGATTTATCAAGCATAAAAAATGCTGTAATTAAATTTAGTTACTTAAAAGACCAACCAGCAGACATAAGAAAAAACATAACATCAGTTCCAGTAATTGCTATAATAGATAAAAATGGTAAAGTTAGAATGCAGTATGTAGCTGACCTATCATTTAAAATACAAGCTACAAAACAACAAATACAAGAAACAGTTAACATTATATCAAAAGAATGAAAATATTAGTTTTTTTATTGTTAATTGTTAGTTGTGGAACATACACACCACAACCTACTATAAAGCACGTTTTGGCAGTTACTTCAGAAGGAGATACATTACTAATACCAATAAATAGAATACGACCTAATATTTATCAAACAATATATCCTTCTTACGGTAATTTTTACGATTCTTATTATTACAATGGCTGGAGATATAACACAAACGTATATTCAAATCATAAGACTTACGAATCTAACAGTTCTAATAGTTCTAACAATTCAAACAATTCGTTTAAATCTGAATCAAAAGACATATCAAGATTAGAAGTAAATGAAAATAAGGTTAAAATGAAAAATTAAATTATGGAATTTATAAAACATCTTTTTGGTTTATGTGGCGAAAGTCATCTAAACATTTTTACAATAATAATAACACTAATTATATTAAAAATAAGTTATGAAAAATATTTTAGCAAAACTATTTGGAGGAGCAGGAGGTAGTATAGCAGAAAAAATATCTGGTATTATAGACAAACATACTTTTAGTAAAGTTGAAAAAGCTCAATTTGAAAAAGAGATGGAGCAGATATTTATAAAAGCTGAACTTGATCTTGAAAGAGAAATAACAAATCGACACGCAGCAGATATGCAGTCTGATAGTTTTTTGTCGAAGAATATAAGACCTATGCTAACTATATTTTCTTTGGTTCTATATACTCTATTTGCTTTAATAGACGGTAACATAGGAGAATTTAACATAGCTAATCAATATGTAGACTTACTTGGTCAGATAGTTATAATGAGTTTAGGGTTTTACTTTACATCAAGAGGTATAGAAAAAACAGCAAAGATCATTAAGAAATAATGTCTAAAGGAATTAATATAAACACATATAAGAGCAAATCAAAGAAGCGTAAGGGAATACACGCTAAAAGTAAAATGAGTGCCTTAAAAAGCTCTAAAAACTATTTTAAGAAATATAAAGGTCAAGGTAAATAATATTTTTATATATTTGTTTAGCTTATAGCAAAACTTGCACAACCTAATAAAGATGGACGGTGCTTGGAACAGGTAATTAAATTATTTCTTTTTTGTAGGCTTTTTTCTTTCTTTTTCTTTTTGTCCTTTTTCTTTTTCTTTCTTTTTTGTTATTATGAATTGTATAAAATGTAAATACAAAATGCTATATTTAGGTAGTAATCAAAATGGTTATTATTACTTATGTAGTAAATGCAATAACGTTATACCTACAAATGAAAAAATTAACAAGAAGTAAACTAATTAAAAAACTTGACAAAGTATTCAGTTTATATATTAGACAACGTTATGCTAAAAATGGAATAGCACAATGCTTTACTTGTGGCAAAAAAGATCATTGGAAAAAATTACAATGTGGTCATTTTCAAAGTCGTAAATATTATTCTACTCGTTGGGATAAAATAAATTGTCAAGTACAATGTGCAAAATGCAATGTCTTTAATTATGGAGAATCTTATGTGTTTGGTAAAAATCTTGATATGGAATTTGGAGAAGGGTGTGCTGAATCACTTTATTTAAAAGCAAAACAAATAACTAAATTCTCCACACCTGAAATTCACGAGTTAATAAATCGTTATAATATGTTAATAAAAGAGTTAAACTAATTTCTATATTTATAGTGTTCTGTTACATTTGTCTTGTATAAAAGAGGGTTAATTTATTTTAGCCCTTTTTTTTTGCTTATTTATTAAAAAAATTGTTTATATTTATAATTCATTTAAAATTATATATATGACTAAAAACAGAACCATACCCTATGAACAACACTATGTTCAGGTAGGATTTTACCAAAACTTTATTAAAAACAAAGAACAAGAAATCAAAAAGTTAAATAAGAAAAATGATTTACTTGAACAAGAAAATGAAGTTTTAAAAGCTAAACTCGAAGTTGAACATTCTAATAACTTAATGAGATTATGAACAAAGAAAAATTAGCAGAACTTTATCACAAGTACGAGTTATCTAAAGATGACTTTTTTAAACATCAACATTACACAATAATTACAAGACAAGGAATCGACAAGATTCAAGCTATAGAACAAATCTCTATAGACTATGAAGTAATTAAATGTGAAACTAACTTTGCAGTATTTAAAGCAATAGCAACTAAAAACAATAAAAAGATTATAACTTTTGGTTCTGCTTTAAAAGGTGCATCGTATAACGAAGGTAATTGTCAAAGCTGGTATGTCGCTGAAATGGCAGAAAAAAGAGCTATGTCAAGAGCTGTACTAAAACTAACAGGGTTTTATGAACTTGGAGTGTTTGGAGAAGATGAATCAGATTCATTTAAAAAGAAAACTACAAAAGAAGAATTAATAAATAAAATTAAAAACAATGGCTGACAAAATATACAAAGAAAAAGATCATCATCCATTTGAGAATCAAATATTTAATCACTATAGAAAAACAGCTAAAGAAATAAACAAAGCTATAGTTTTATTAACGGAACATAACTATACAGTTATTGACCATCAAGGCAAATGGATTACAAAAGAAAACATTAATTAAAATCAATAAATTATGAGTGCAATTATCAATGCGAGTATTAGGGTCGATAAATTACCTAAAGAAAAATTTATCAAAGGTAAAGATGGTGCAGTTTATTATAACTTAACTATTTCAGTAAATGACGATACAAGATACGGAAACAACGTAGCTTTAATGGATTCTCAAACAAAAGAAGAAAGAGATGCCAAAGTACAAAGAAACTATCTTGGTAACGGTAAAGTAGTATGGACTAACGACATTATTAAGTTAGCTGAAAGAGAACAAGAGAATACTACAGCTCCAGTATCTAATGATTTACCATTTTAAGAAAACAAAATAAAATTTATTTTTTTGAAGGGGTTTTAAACGACCCCTTTTTTTTATATATTTATATAAATGCAATTAAGACTAGACGAACAACAAACAGTACAATATCTTGCAATGCAATCAATAGAAGAAGATTGTACAATAGATGTAAATGAAAAATTAGAATATCCTCCAGTAGCATTGTCTTTTGGAGAAACATTAATAAAAGGAAGAAATAAAGATATGCTTTTACCAATACCTTTAGGAACTTATGGGAACTTTAGTTTTATACAAGCTCCTCCAAAGACTAAAAAGACATTCTTTATATCATTACTTGCATCAGTTTACTTATCAGACCAAAATCATTTCGGAGGTAATTTAAAAGGACATAGACAAGGCAAAGAGTTAATACACATAGATACAGAACAAGGTCGGTGGCATTGTCAAAGAGTATTTAAAAGAATTGCTGAAATGGCAGGAACATCAGACGACTACTTAACTTATGGTTTAAGAACTATTGGTTATAAAGACAGAATAGAATTTATAGATTATTGTTTAGAACATAAAGCTAAAAATGCTGGTTTACTTATTGTAGATGGTATTGCAGACTTATGTGCAGACGTTAATAACATTGAAGAATCTAATGCTTGTGTTCAAAGACTTATGGAATGGTCATCTAAATATAACATACATATTATGTGCGTGATACATTCTAACTTTGGAAGTGATAAACCTACAGGTCATCTTGGAAGTTTTTTAGAAAAAAAAGCAGAACTACAAATACAATTAGAAGCAAACACAGTTAATAAAGAATGGATAACAGTTAAATGCAAAAGAAGCAGAGGTTATGCGTTTGAGACATTTAGTTTTAAGGTAAATGAAATGGAACTACCTGAAATCATTGGGGATTTATATGACCCTTTGGAAAACTAAATTATGAAAAACTACTTATCGGACATCTATAAAAAGCATCAAGTATGGATTGACATTGTTTGCTCCTTTGGCTGTAACAAAGAAACAGCAGAAGATATTACACAAGAAATGTACATCAAAATTCAAAAAAGAATAAACAAAGGATTAGATATTGATTTTGGAGATGACTATAATTATTACTATATTTTTAAAACATTAAAATCTTTGTTCCTTGATTTAAAACGCAAAGAGGCTAAAGTCAATACGTTATCTATAGACAATATGAGGGATTTTTTAGCAGACTTTGATGCAGCTAATTATGAAGAAGTCTATGCTTCAATACAAAATGAACTAAACAATATGTATTGGTATGATAAAAAGATATTTGAGATCATAGAAGGTGGCGAAAGTATTGCGCAGCTTTCAAGAAAGTCAGGCATACCTTACTACTCACTTTATAATACTTATAAGAAAGTAAAAGAGAAACTAAAAAAATTATTATGACAATAGAAATTCCTAAACAACTTAAATTAAAATGTTGGAATTATTTGAAAAATAATAATATGGGTAACAGACATTCTGCTAATGGAAATAAAGAAGAACAGTTTGTAGGTTTGATTGGAGAAGTATTAACTAAAAAAATATTTAAGAAAAAGCATACGTTTGAAAATGGTTTTGATGGTGGCTATGATTTCATACATCGCACAAACAAAATTGATGTAAAAACTATGGGAAGGACAGTAGATGTTAAAGATTATTTTGTACATAATTTTATAGCCTTTCAAGAAACTTATGATTGTGATATATATATATTTAACAGCTTAAATAAAAAAACAAATAACCTTAATATATGTGGATGGATTACAAAAACAGATTTATTTAAGAACGCAATATTTTATAAGAAAGGTACAATAAGAAAAAGAAGTAACGATACGTCTTTTAAAATGAAAACTGATACTTATGAAATAAGAAACGATTTATTAACTGACATACAAGAATTATTATGAAATTAGGAGATTTATTAGAAAAAATAATAAGCATAATAACTATAGGTCAAGGCAAACGCATAGCTAAATACATTGCAAAGAAATTAGGTAAAGAAGATTGTGGATGTAATGAAAGACGTGATTCTTTAAATAAGATAAAAATAAAAAGATGGTAAAATTTAATAAATATGATTTCAAAGACTGGGAAAAATTTAGGCTTTCAAAAAAATCAACCATTAGTCGTGAAGAATTTGAAATGGTTTGTAACCTGCACAGGAAAATATACGGACATAACCTACCAAATCCCTGCACCTGTAATCCCAAGCAAATTAACAAATGGATTCAAGAATTAAATATTGTTTGGAACAATGGGGATTGAAACAATAAAAAAATTTGAAAAAGTATTAGTTGCTTTTTTAAATATGGATGGCTGGGATTTAGAATGGACTGGAGATGGTTTTAAGCATTATGACGCTTGTGGATTCACGAAAAATGGAAATCCTTGTGTTATAGAAATGAAATTTAGAAACAAATACTATGAAGAAAAAATGTTAGAAAAATATAAATATGATGCATTAATGAAAATGGATAAAAAAGTGGTCAAGCTATATTTCGTTAATGACCCTAAAGGTAATTATCTATACTGGTTAAATGCATTAGAACTTCCAGAAACAGTAGATATGTACTGTCCAGATACTACATTATGGACTAAAAAAAGATTACTCAAACCTGTTTACTTACTCAAGGAAAATCAAGCCACAAGAATTAATCTTAACGAACCTTATTAAATATTTTGTTTATATCGTTTAATTAAGTATTTTTATTAAATGATATTGTTAATAGATGCAGACAGCTTAATCTTCGCAAGTTGTTACAGAACAAGAGATGAAGAAAACCAAGACCCTTACTATAGAGACATAGAAGATTCTATTGTAAAGTTTGATGAACAGTTTATGAAGATTGTAAATGATCTTGAAGAACAATACGAAATAGACAAAGTGATTACATTTAATGGAAGCAAAGGAAACTTTAGAAAAATACTAACACCAGTATATAAAGCAAACAGAAAAAAACAAGAGTTACCTCCATTACTACACGATATGCATCAATACGTTAAAGATACATACGACAGTAAATTTGTATATGGATTAGAAACTGATGATCTTGTAGCTAAATACTGGCAAACACTATCAAATGAATTTGGAAGGGATAATGTAATGATTGTAAGCATTGACAAGGACTATAAACAATTCCCTTGCTTAATGTATAATTATCACTATAAAACAAGAAAGGTATTAGACATAAGTGAACAGGAAGCATTATACAACTTTTATGAACAAATGATAGTAGGAGATACAGCAGACAACGTAAACTACTTTAAAGGTAAAGGTAAAAAGTTTGCAGAAAAATATTTTCAAGATTGCAAAAGTAAATATCAATACACTAAAAGACTATACGAATTATTTAAACAAGAATACAAAGGTAAGGCAAGACAGAAATACGCAGAATGTTATAACCTATTAAAATTAAGAAATGATTAAAGAAAACAAATGGTTTGTTCAAAACGAGATAGCAGAAAAAGTAATAGAGCTATCAGGTATTAATATATTTGAAAGATCAAGAAAAAGAGAAGTAGTAGAAATGAGATCGTTATTCTTCTACATATTAAAAAACAAATTAGATATGGGATTGACTGAAATGTCAAGATACTTTGAAGATAGTGCTTCAAGTATAAACCACGCAACTATTATATGGTCATTAAAAAACTATGAACTATATAAGTCTACAAATAAAAGAATACAAGAAATAGAAGAAATGATTATTCTAAAAACTTCTATGAATATAAAAGGAATAAACAGGGAAACTTATTTAGAACTTAAATGTAAAGAACTTGAAGCAGAAATAGAAAGACTAAATACAAAACCAAATGAATCTAAAATAATAGATTTAATAAATCAAGTTCCAAAAGCAAGAGAAGGAGAATTTATTACAAGAATGGAATTAATGATTAAGGGGTGGGAATGGCAGTATAGAGATAGCACAACAGCTTATGCAGGGGAATAAACTAAAAGAACAATCCTTATTAAAAGTTCAATCTAAAATCTGGGAACAAAAAAGATTGATAAAAGAATTAGAAGATGACATTGAAAAAGATAATGACATTGAATTTGAAATAGTAGAATTACAATTTAACAATGCTATTAATCAATTAGATATATACGAATACATAAAAAAAGCAATACAAAATTATGACTAAACAAGAATTTGAAGAAACAAAAAAATATCTATTAGACATCTGTCAACAAATAATGGATGTTAAACAACCTGAATACACACAAAAAAATTTAGATATACTACACAACTTTAAATGTTCTGCAAAGTTTATAGGCATAGAACCAATGGAAGTATGGGCAGTATTTTTTAATAAACACATACAATCAATACTTGCACACGCAGGAGACCCTACTATGCATCAAGCAGAACCATTAGAAACAAGATATGCAGATGCTATTAACTATTTATTATTAGGCTTTAGCTTACTACAAGACAGACCAAAAAAAGACATAATATCAGGAACAGAATGATATACAATCAAGATTGTTTAGAGGCTATGAAAAAAACCCCAAATAATGCTTTTGACATTTGCATTACGAGTCCTCCATATAATTTAGGAAATAAACATCATACAGGGAATAATTATTTTAATCCTTACAAGGACGATTATAAAGAAAGTGATTATCAAAAAAAACAAATACAAGTATTAAATGAATTATATAGAATTATAAAAGATGATGGAAGTGTTTTTTATAATCATAAAAATAGAATAAAAGATGGTTTTCAAATATCTCCTTATGAATGGTTATTTAAAAGTAAATGGAAAATCAAACAAGAAATAGTTTGGGTAAATAGAAGTCAGAATTTTGATAAAATTAGATTTTATCCATTTACAGAAAGAATATATTGGTTAACAAAAAACAAAAAAACTAAATTTAAAAACAATATTAATATAAGTGATGTAAATTATTGGAAACCTGAAGGAACAAAAAATAAGCACAAAAGGGCATTTCCATTACAAATGGTATCAGATATTTTGAAATGTTTTCCAAAAAATTTAAATGTATTAGATATTTATTTAGGAAGTGCAACTACAGCTATTGCCTGTCATAATTTAGATTTTAATTTTACTGGTTATGAAATAGACAAAGATTACTATGAAGCTGCACTAAAAAGAATAGAACAACATAAGGCACAAAAAAGATTATTTTAAAATAAGTTAAAAATTACGTTATATAGATATATAAAATTAATTAATTAATATTTTATTAATTGTGGATAATAGAAAAAACAATGGAGGACATTCGACAAAAGGCTTTGCAGGGAGACCTAAAAAAGCAGACGAACTAAAGCTGATTGAAAAACTTGATGCCTTAATAGATAATGATGAAGTAATTAAAACTTTAGGTAAACAAATACTAAAAGGAGACAGTAGAGCTATGAATCTATATTTCGGTTATAGATATGGCAAACCTAAAGAATCTGTAGACATATCTTCAAGTGATGGCTTTAATGTAAACTTTAGAGACCTAATCAAATTTAAGTGATTGAAATAAATAAAAAGTATGCTCCTATTGCTGAATCAGACGGGAGGTACTTTATTGTAACTGGAGGACGTGGGTCTGGTAAATCATTCTCCATAAACCTCTTATTAGTTCTTTTAACTTATGAAGCTGGACATACTATACTGTTTACTCGTTACACTTTATCTTCTACTTATATTTCTATTATTCCTGAATTTATTGAAAAACTTGAATTGCTTAAAATCTTTGATGACTTTTATATCACAAAAGATGAAATAAGAAATAAGCGTTCTGGGAGCAAGATAATCTTTAAGGGTATCAAAACATCAAGTGGAGATCAAACAGCTAATCTAAAGTCATTACAAGGGGTTACAACCTTTGTATTAGACGAAGCAGAAGAACTTACTAATGAAGATACATTTGACAAAATAGATTTATCAGTAAGACAACAAGGCAAACATAATAGAGTGATACTAATACTAAATCCTACAACTAAAGAACATTGGATATATAAAAGATTCTTTGAAGATAAAGGAATACAAGAAGGCACAAATGAATCAAAAGATAATATCACTTACATACACACTACCTATTTAGATAACTTAAAGAACCTATCAGAAAGTTATATAAACCAAATAGAGAACATTAAACAACGTAGACCAGAAAAATATAAACATCAAATGCTTGGAGGGTGGCTTAACAAAGCTGAAGGTGTTATATTAACTAACTGGTCAATAGGAGAATTTAAAAAAGTAGGCGTTAGTGTATTTGGTCAAGACTTTGGATTTAATGACCCTAACACATTAGTAGAAACTAATATAGATACAACAAGAAAGATTATTTATCTAAAAGAATGTTTTTACTTAAATGGTTTAACAACAACAGAAATAGCACGTTTAAATATGAAACACGCTACAGACAATTTAATAATTGGAGATGCAGCAGAAAAAAGACTGATCTATGAATTAAAACAAAAAGGGTGTAATATAGTTTCTTCAATAAAAGGAGCTGGTTCTATAACTTATGGAATATCATTATTACAAGACTATGATTTAATAGTAGATGAACAAAGCATAAACTTAATCAAAGAACTAAACAACTATAGTTGGCTTGAGAAGAAATCTAACACACCAATAGATAAACATAACCATCTTATTGACGCAATTAGATATGCAGTAAGCTACCAGCTACAGAATCCCAATAGGGGTAAATATTATATACAATGATATGGAATGTAAAAAATGTAAACAGACAATGACTATATATTCAGGTAAAGACAATAAGGACTACTACTACTGTAGAGAGTGTGATATTATAGAGTTTGAATAAACTTTATTAACAGATTTGTTATTTATTTTGTATATTGCATCTATGAAATACAAAACAGGACAAACACTTAACGTTTATTATCAGGGTAGAATACATAAGGGAAAGGTCGCTTGGATTAAATCAAATAAAGCAGGTTTAGTTTTAACAGACTCTTTTAATTGGAGATTTGGCAAAACCTTTGTAACAATACCTTTATAAAAAAAGTTATTAAATATTTTGTTAATTAAATAAATAGTTGTATATTGCAGTATAATTGCAATGAAGCAGTTATTTAAAAACAAAACAAAAAATGAATAGATTAGAAAAACATCAAGAATGGTTAGAAGAAACCGAAACATTTAGTAACACATTTTTAATTAGTGTTGCAGTTGATCACAAAAAAAGAGAATCAATAATTGTTGTATTAGAAAATATTTTTTCAGCAACAGACGCAAAAGAACATTTAAGAAAAATTGGAATAAATGTTACAAGCGTTCAAAGATTAGAAAAAATTGATGCACAAGATCAATGGTTTAAATAATAACAACAGGGAGTGTAAAAGCTCCCTTTTTAATACTTAACAAATGGCAGCAAATAAAATAAAATTAGAAGATAAATTTAAAATTATAGATGTTGAAACAACTTTAAAAATGTTGATACAACACGGAGATTTAAAACCACATCACAAAGACTGGGCATTAACATCTTATAAAAACATTTTAGATTTTAAACATCAAAACGATATACTATGAAAAAAAGACAGTATAGATCAAATCAAGGGCGTAATCCTAAAAGGGAAGAAGCTATGTTTAACACAATCAAAGTAGCATTTGTATTATTAGTTATTGCTACTATTATAAATTTAATTTTATTATAATGAAATACTATTACGAAGATAACGGAAACAGAAGATATTACATTGCAAAGAAAATATCTAAAAAACAAAACAAAGAAACATTTTTAAAAATTGCAGGTTATGCAGCTATTGGCTGGGCAGTATTTTATATTGCATTGTTTTTTTTCTTACATTTGTTAGAAATGGCAGTATGAGAAACAAAATACAGAACATACAAGATTTAGAATACAGCAACAATCAAATATTAATTGGAGAATTAATTAAAAAGTGGTTAAAGGCAAAACCTAAAAACAAAGAGGTTCTAAAATTAAGAGATGCGTTTATTGATAATTCAATTTACGTTGCAGGTTTACAAAATGATCTTACAGCTTCTAAAATGGCTAATAGTGAATATAGAGAAAGAATGAATGAAGCCTTGTATGATTTAGAATTAATAAAAGAAGAAAATAAATATTATAGTGAGTGACTATATAATTGAGTTGTTTTGTTTGGAAAAAGGGTGTTAGAAATAGCACCTTTTTTTTTATACTAAAATCCTACTTTAATTACGTTATATAAGTATGAAAGCTAATATAAACGTTCCTAACGAACTTAATGAGATTACACTAAAGCAATATCAAAGGTTCTTAAAAGCACAAGACAAAGCAAAGGATAATAACTTTATACAGACTAAAATGATTGAGATATTTTGTAGGGTAAAACCTCAAGATGCTCTTAACATAAGATTGTCAGATGCAGAACGTATCACAAGAATAATATCAGATATGTTTGAACAGAAGCCTGATTTAGTACAGTCCTTCTGGCTTAACAATGTAGAGTATGGTTTTGTTCCTGATCTTGATGAAATTACATTAGGAGAATATATTGACCTTGATACTTATATGGGAGACTGGGATAATATAGAAATAGCAATGAATGTATTATACAGACCTATCAAACAGAAACTTGGAAACAAGTATTTAATAGAGGACTATGACCCCGATAAAAAGGACAGAATTACTACAATGCCTATGGATGCTGTATTCGGTTCTATACTTTTTTTTTATCGTTTAGGGATAGAATTATCGAAAACTATGATGAATTATTTGGAGAACAAGGAGGAGAAACAACTTCTGGACGTGCTGGATTTGCAAAAAAGTGGGGATGGTATTCGAGCCTTTACGGACTCGCTGGAGGAGATATTACAAGATTTGAAGATATCACAAAATTAGAAATGCATAAGTGTTTAATGATGTTAGCATTTATGAAAGACAAAAATGAATTAGAATCGAAACAAATAAAAAGTAAGTTTAAATGAGCCAACAAGGAATAAGGGGATTTTACCAATTAACTGAAACAATAAAAGACCAGCTTTTAGCTGACATAAATTGTAATACAGTAACTACAGGAGACCTATATGATGTTAACCTTAACAAGCAAGACATATTCCCTCTTGCTCACATTATAGTCAACAACGTAACACAAGAAGAACAAACACTTACGTTCAACATAAGCATTCTTGCAATGGATATTGTAGATCAATCTAAATTACCAACAGAAGATAGGTTTATAGGAAACAATAATGAACAAGATATACTTAACACACAATTAGCAGTATTAAATAAAGTAATACAAGTTTTAAGAATGGGTACTTTATACAAAGACCAGTATCAATTAGATAGTCCTGTAAATTGTGAACCATTTTACGATAGGTTTGAAAACCAATTAGCTGGGTGGACTGCAACAATGGATATTATAATTTATAACGATATAAGAATCTGTTAATGAACTTTGAAAATATAAATAAGGCTCTTAATGATTTTGGAAGGTATGTTGTTCAACAAGCCAGATCAAGACTGACTAAAAACAAACAAGGTGGAGGAGCATTGTATGAATCAATAAGATACACATTAGATAAAGAACAAAAAGGATTTATACTTGACTTCTATATGGAAGATTACGGTATATTTCAAGATCAAGGTGTAAAGGGTGCTAATCCTGCATTAATAAAAGGAGGTAGACAAAAAGCTCCTAACAGTAAGTTTAGTTATAAACAAAAGATGCCTCCAATGCAACCTTTAAGAGACTGGGCACAAAGAAAGAATATAAGATTTAGAGATAAAGAAGGTAAATTTAAAAAAGGAAGTTATAAGAGTATGGCATTTGTATTACAAAGAAGTATATACGCACAAGGATTTAAACCTACATACTTTTTTACTAAACCATTTGAAGCAGCTTTTAAAAGACTGCCAGAAGAATTAGTAAATGACTTTATATTAGATATAGAAAAAGGAATAATATTAGGAACAAAAAAATAAACAATGGCAGCAATAGCATTAAGAAGTCCACAATATAAATACGCAGCAGCAGGTACAGGAGCAAATTCTGCTAAACTAACTATTAGTATTGATGGAACTATACAATATACATTAGTAAAAGGCGCAACAGCAGGAGCAAATATGCTTTGGGAAATAGCAGAACTATGTAGAGATTTTATAAACATAACTTATGATGGTAGTTATACTGCTGAAACTTTAGCTATTATATCTACTTTAACTTCACACGCTTCAACAGATGGAAGTGGAACAGCTTTAACAACATCAACAATAACAGATGTAGGTTACGATGGCTATGGAACTTTTATGGAGGGTTCAAATCCAACAGTTCCTTTTGGCTCAAGACCAACTTGGTTAATAAGTGGAGACCCTGATCACACAATAGCAGATAATGAATATTATATTTATGTACCTAACTCTACAGCAGGTTCAGTTCCTTATATTAATGCTAATGAGACTATGGGATATCAAAGTTATGGAGCTACAGCTTTAGATATTGTAGGAAGTCCAGCAGGTGTTAAAATGAATATAATAAGAATTGATTGTACTAAATATGGCAACGGTCATAAAATTACATTTGTAAATAAGTATGGAGCATTACAAGACTTATGGTTCTTTTTAAAATCTGTAAACACTACTACAAAAAAACAAGAGCAATTTCAAAGAGTTGTTACAAATACAGCAGGGGTTTATAGTCCTTATGTACATACTAAACAAGATTATAATACAGTAGCAAATACAAGCATAACTTTAAGTAGTGGCTATTATCCTGAATGGGCAAATCAATGGTTTGAACAATTACTATTGTCAGAACAAGTGTGGTTAACAAGACTTGACCCTACTAATCCTAATTCAACACAATATGTTCCTGTCAATGTTAAAAAAAATAGTATGGTTAAAAAGACTTCACTAAACGACAAACTAATAGACTATACATTTGATTTTGATATGTCATTTGATTACATAAACAACATTAGATAATGCAGAAACTACAACTATATATTAGTGATGAAAGAATTGACTTATTTAAAGATGAACAGGTTTCGTTTAATCAATCAATACAAAACATAAAAGACCCTGCAAAGATATTTACTGAATTTACTCAAACGTTTACAGTTCCAGCTTCTAAAACTAATAATAAAATATTCAAGCATTATTACAACTTTAATATAACTGGAGGTTTTGATGCAAGAAACAAAGTAGATGCAAAAATAGAATTAAACAATGTAGCTTTTAAACAAGGTTATATAAGACTTGATGGCGTAGACTTAAAACTAAATAAAGCGTATGCCTATCGTATCACATTCTTTGGAGAAACAGTAAACATAAAAGACATATTAGGAGATGACAAACTTGGCGCATTAAGTGATTTAGACCAATATAATTTGAATTATGATGCAGCAAATGTAAAAGCAAAATTACAAAATACAAGTGATGCTATATTATGTCCTTTAATTACATCAGGAGCAAATGGAACAATATCAAGATTATATTACGATTCACAAACACACGGTACTGACAATGGTAATTTATACTGGCATACAGGAGGAGGTACTAATTCAAATGGTGTTTACTGGAAAGATTTAAAATATGCTATAAGATTATATGAAATAATAGAAGCTATTACAGTCAATTATCCTTCATTAGTTTTTACAGATGACTTTTTCAGTACAAGCAATGCAGAGTTCTATAATCTACATATGTGGTTACATAGAAAAAAAGGGTTAGTGCAACCTGCTGACCAAGTTACTACATTTCCTACTTTAGTAGATACATTCCCTTTGTCTACAATTAACTTTAAAACTACTAATGTAACTGGTTCTGGTATAATAATTAATCAAGGTTATTTACCTACTATACTACAACAACTAACTATACAAACCTCATCAACAGAACCCTATGATGTAATTATAAATCGTAATGGTACAGTATGGGCATCATTCACACAACAAACAGGTAATAATACTTACGACCCTGCAGATATGGGTTTTATGGATGCTGCTGTTTATACAGTTATAATAAGAGTAAGTGCTAATATAACCTTCTCAAAAATAGAATGGGATTTTGCAGGTTTTGCAGATGGCTCTGGGTGGAATGATACATACGATACAGGTTCATTTAGTGCTACTGCTACACTTCAATTTATAATTACAGAACAAATACCTGATATGAAAATATTAGACTTTCTTACAGGCTTATTTAAGATGTTTAATCTAACAGCTTATTATGTTAGTGATGCACAAGATGCTGATTTTGGAAAAATTAAAGTACAAAAATTAGATGACTTTTATACAGCAGGTACGAGTTATGATATAAGTGAATATGTAGATACAAATACAGGTCAAGTAAATGTAGCTTTGCCATATAGAGAAATAGAGTTTGCTTACGAGGGAACAGGAACATTATTAGCTTTACAATATGAACAACTACAAGGTAAACGTTGGGGAGCTGAACAGTTTACAGGTAATGCAACAATAGGTAATAATTTTGATGCACCAAATCCAGTTTATCAAGTTAAAATTCCTTTTGAACATTTACAATACGAAAGATTAGTAGATGCTAATACTACACTATCTCCCCCAAATAATGAGACTACAATACAATGGGGATATTTTGTAGATGACAACCGTGAAGCGTTTTTTGGTAAACCATTAATTTTTTATCCCATTAGACAAACTGGTTCTGGAACAACACCAATATCATTTCAAGATGACTTATCAGGAACGCATAGTAAATTAGAAGATTACTACATACCAAGCAATAGTTTAAGTTTAAGTTCTTCAACAAGTACAAAAAACATAAACTTTTATTTAGAAATTAATGAATATAGTTTAGAAACAGATTTTACAGGAACATTATTTCAAGAAAACTATTTAACATACATACAAGACATATTTAATAGTAAAAGAAGATTAACAAAATTAAAAGCCTATTTACCTTTAAAGATTATTTATAAGTTAAATATGAATGATAGGGTAGTTATTAATAATCAGAGTTATAATATAAACAATATGACTACTAATTTAATAACAGGAGAAAGTTCAATGGAATTACTTAACAATAATTATATTGGAAATGTATCAGGAAACTTTAGAGTGTTGACAGACGTATATCATAACACAAGTACACCTGTTTATTATAATTATTACTACTCAAGTCAAATAGGAGCTGCACAAAATTTATCTGTTGGAGATGTTATATACACAGATACAGCATTAACAACAACATTAGCAGCAGATACATATTATCAAGTTGGTTCAAGCGAAACAACAACAAGATGTACAGATAGTTCATATCTTATGAGTATGACAGTAAATTCATCAGGAGTTATAACAAACATATTATGTGGTCAACCTTAAAATTATGATAAAAAATATATTAGAGTTACTAAAGATCGTAGACGGAGAAACAGAAATAATTAGAATTGCACAAGGCAAATATAAATTAGCTGAAACCTTTAAAGAAGGATTTAAACAAATTAAAAAAGAAATAAAATGGCAGAAGTAATACAAGTCCAATTAGATATAGAAACTAAAAAAGCAGAAAAAGGTGTTGATAACCTAACTGATGAAATAGTTAATCTTAATAAAGAAGTCAAAAAAGGAAATGAAGAAACTGCTAAAGGTTTAAAAGGTGTTGAAAAAGCATCTGATAAAACTGCAGGTGGTGTTAAGAAAATTGG
>Ga0181414_1000043_pt1 | contig 31655 bp, 36 predicted proteins | sample 37SPOviralmetaG_FD_130139 | JGI IMG/M metagenome (GOLD analysis project Ga0181414, IMG submission 130139) | Marine viral communities from the oligotrophic San Pedro Time Series (SPOT) site, San Pedro Channel, CA, USA - 37 SPOT_SRF_2012-11-28 | ecosystem: Environmental > Aquatic > Marine > Strait... | reverse complement strand
TACGGGGGGGTCTAGTTCCGACACATAGATTATCGTTTGCCTCTCCTCCTTCTGGTCTTGTTCTTGCTCTGCGATTTTTTCCGAGCAACAATCGCCGCTCCGACTTTTAAAGCGTTGAGCGTCAAATTTGAGCGCCTCTTTTTGATCTGTGTATCTGCTTTTTTAATGGCTGTCGAGAGCTCGCCGGCTCGAAACATTCTAAAGGCCGCGGCTTTTGCTCTACGATCGACAAGTCCCTCGCGTTTGAGTTGTTGAACTTTGTCAAATATTGCTTTGTTCTCGGCATCCGTTCTGGCCATGTCTGGAGCTCCGGTGGTGATGGTAGTGATGGTAGTGATGGTAGTGATAAGGATAGTGATTTGCCGTATTTGCGATAAATCCGTCGGGTTTTGTGCAAATTTTACAGCAAATCGGAGCAAATCGCAACAAATACGACATAAAAACGTGAAAAGCCGAGACGAATCGTCTCGGCTTTAAACATCACAAATTGAAAAGATTTATACAGTTTCAAAATTCACATAGCAGACATTTTCTATGTTGTCGAAGTTCTCAATGAGATATTCGAGAGCTCGATTGTCTTCTCGAATCACTGTTTGCATGTATGAATTCCATGTAATGAGAATCATTCTTGGGGCTCGAATCTCGGCGGTTGGACTCGGTAAAATGTTTTCGAGCTCGATTCCGGATTCGGCGAGCTCGGCTCGGGTTTCGGATTTGCCTTGCTCTTTGACTTTTTGGCGAGTCGTGCGCTCGTCGAGTATTTTATCGGTGTTAATATTCACTGTGTCTCCTGTTTTGGTTTGGTTGGTGTGGTCTTGATCGATCAAGGTTTGTTTGAGGGTCAATGGCTCTTTCGCTTTGTAGGCATCGAGTTGTTCGTGGAGCTCGTCTCTCTCTTTTCTGATTTCGTTGTAGTCGTTCTCGAGGTCTTGGATTTGGCTATTGTGGAGCCCTTCTTGTGTCTCGAATGCAAGATTGAATGTATCGTTCGCATCTTCTAATTCTTGGAGCAATTGATTGTTAACGTTTCGTGTTGTGCTAAGTTGCGCTCTGAGCTCTTTGGTTTCTGCTTCAAGTTCTCGAATATACTTGCATTCCTCATCGACATAACTCTTTAGCTCGCTTCTGAGGTCTTGATTTGTGTAGCTGGCGCGCTCTAATGCTTCATGTGCTTTGTTGTTTTGCTCTTTTAGGTCTACAAACTCTTTGAAATGCTTCTTTTCATGTTCGATAAGTTGTTGTATCTTTGCGGCGCTCGCGAGCTTAATACTATTGAGAGACTCGGTCTCCTCTTTGAGCTCTGCACAATGTCTAAGCAGTTCGTTCATGTTTTGGACTAGTGCCTCGTTTGACTCTTGAGCTCGTCGGAGCTTGGACTCGAGCTCTGAGGAGTTGCCAAGGAAATTCACATAGAATTTGTGTAGATTTTTAACGGCTTTTCGTGCGTTCTTGTATTTGTTTGTATCGGTGCATTTGTGAGCTCTCAAATATGATTTGATTGTCGGCTCGCTTAGGGTTGTGTATTCCTCGAGGTATTGTCGGAATGTTATTGTTTGATTGTTCTCGGACATTGTGTCTCCGGTTTGTGGTTGATTTAAGTTGTTTTTAAGATTGTTTAATTTTGCGCTTTTTGTAGCCTGTCCCATTGCAAGAATAACAACGGCCATTCTCCACATACATAAATGCGGCAATATATCCTTTACCATTGCATCTGCGACAAATGACGTTTTTGTAAAGTTTTGGATTGTTCAAATCTTTTTCATGCTGTTTTCTAGCGTCGACTTTTCTTTGATATTCAGCATCAATTTCTTTTTGTCTTCGCGCGGTTTCTTTTCTGTATGCCTCTTTTTTTTGCTCTGGAGAAATATATTCGCTAGGATTTTTTAAAAGGTGCAAAAGAGGTTTTTTTTGTTCATCGCCTAATTTTTTCCACCTGTAGACGCTTCCGTCACTTTTGCGCTTTGCGAGTCTTAGTTCTATTTTTAAAGTTTTGATTGTATCGGCATCGAGCTTTAGTGTCTGGAATGTCTCGAATAGCGGTCTATCGGTTGTAACTTCATAAATATCTGTTTCGTTTATAGTTATTTTGTGTTGCATTTTTTTCCTGTTTTTTCTCGTTTGTTTTTAATAATTTTCTGGCCGCAGAAATATAGTATAGGATTATTGACAGACTGTAAAGCGTATTTATTGACAATACAACAAAAATATCCATTTGGACCATGTCGGGACCACCTTCGGGACCATAGGCAAATATCGATCTACTCGAAAAGAAATCCTCAAGAACCAGATATCCACCCTTTTTTAAAACTTTTTTATAAAAAAATAATTAATTATAATTTGTATTAGATATAGAGGGATATTTGGTCCCAATTAAAGAGAGCTCTCGGACTGGAGAGCTCTCGATATAGACTTCGGTTCAAATCCTTAGAATGGATACCAGCCTCGGAGTTTTTTTGGTCCTCGTCGTCCTTTGCGATACCCGAGACGAGTCAAGATCATTTCCACGGTCGCTCGCGCTTTGTGGTCTCGTCTCTCAATCGGAATCAATAGCTCCTCGAACATATTCGAGACCGTGACTCGGTCGGCATTATGGAATTGGTCTTGTGCGGCTTTGTCGATTCGCTCGGTCCACGGATGAACAGACTCGAATTCAATGTTGCTCTTTCTCTGCTTTTCTTGTTCTTTGGCATCGAGGTGGTGTGGTTCGCCTTTCTGCATCCAATAATATGCCTCGGCCCACAAAAGTGGCGCGGCCTTTCGGAGCTCCTCGAGTGGGAACATTTTCCCTTTTTTCCAATTGCGCGGCTCTTTTTGGTTTTTTGCAACTTGGACCATTTCTCGCCCACAAATAACCGGTAGAAATCGCCGATTTCCGGTCGCGTCGTGGAGGATGTCGGAGCGGTTGGTCGTGCCAATGAAGGAACATCGACGAATCATCTTTTTTGCTCGTCTCTCGTAGGGTAGTCGAACGGTGTCGATTTCTTGCTCGTAGAATTGTTTTTCACGCTCCGGAGTGCTCCGATTTGAAAGCTCTTTGAGCTCGTACAAAAACACACCTTGGAAATACTGAGCGACGTCTTTATCGCCAATTTTAAAGCCTTGATCTTGATAAAAATCGTCTTCGAGTGCCAATATTCGAATTGCTGTCGATTTGCCGATTCCGGTCTCTCCGTACAGAATAAGAATTTCGTCGTGTTTGACTCCTCCCTTCTGGAGGCCATAATACGCGCGTCTCAATGTGCCAATCATCCAACGACGAGAATAAATCCGCGCAATTTCGGTCTCACATACGCCGAAATACTCCTCAAGCATCCGGTCGAGCGGAGTCGCTCCTTGTATGGTGTGTTTTTTAACCCAATCGTCGTCAATCGGATACTTCTCGACGATTTTATCGATCTTCTCGACAAATGGGTCGTATGTGTTGCGGTGTGCGATTTGGTCAATCGCTCTCGAAATCATCTTCTCGTTGAAAGAAACTCGATAATGACATCCGAACCAATACGCGATTTCGTTCTCGGTCGTGTCCGTTATTGAGCTCCAAGTCTCCTCGCGTTCCTGGTATTGTTTGAGCTTGTACTCGATTCGATGGTTCCAAACATCATATCGTATACGCTCGGCATATTTGGGATGATTGAGTAGCATATTAACGGCATTGTGATATGCCGGCGCGATTGTCTCGAGGACCGTGTCGAATTCCTCGGCGACAGGAAGACCGGATTTGAAAACAATCGAGCCGAGCTCGTCTCGTTTGAATTCGACGACTTTCTTTTTCTTCTTTTTGGTTTGGAGCTCCAATTTGTATATCGGATAGAGCTCGTCAGAGAGACGGTCCTCGACATTTACCGAGACCAATTTTAATTCTTTATCCATGTATAATCCTATTTGATGAGGTTGTACTCGTGACCGAGCCAATATAACGAGCTATAGTATCCGCATGAATTGCGGTGTTGACAATATGCCGCGGTCAATTTGCAATATGGACTGATATAAAAATAGGTCGCGGGGTCGTATTTGCCGTTTTTGATGTTTTTACATTTCGGACATATCCAATCGACACACATTTCATCGCCGGATTTGGGTCCTATTATGATTTGACCACCAAATGCCGACATTTGATTCGCAAATTTACGCCGTTCTTCTTTTGTGTTTTTGAGCTTATAGAACAACTCCCTGTTAAAATCTCGGTGCTCTCCTTTCTTCTTTTCCTGTTTTGCCATATATGCCGCGTGTTCTCGGTCTATTCTGGCCCTTCTCTCCTCTTGTTCTTGGACCATTCGCTCTCGAGTCGTTTCCATTATTGGCATGAGGTCGAATCGAGGTCTATCGAGCTTTGAGACGCTCCAAATTTCGCCGACTCCGGCTCCTCCGACATAATAAAAACGTCTCGCATCTGAACATGTAATATCGATGATGTTGTCTCCGAAACAGTTCACGGCATATTCGGGCATGTGGCTTTTCAGTAGCTCGAGAGCTCCGGTCCACGCATACTCCCAATCGACCGTGCAAATCGGCTCGGCGAGCGGTAGGACGATTCGAAATTTGTCGCATGCTGAACTATTGGACCATGACGAATGCGCAAAATAGGCGAAATCGAGCCGGTCTACGACGTCGAGAACGACGTCCTTTTTGATACCGATGTCGAAGTCCCAAACGAGACAAGAAATCTCGATACTGTTTGCATTGTCCGCTTTTTTGCCCAATTTGAAAATGCAAGGGCTCCAAAGGGGCATTTTGTTCTTCTCGGAGCCGAATCTCTCTCGAGTCACGGCTCTATATAGGTTTTGATCTGTTGTCAAAACTCGTTTTGTGGCATCCGGCTTGTTTCGTGCCGGCATATATGTTACATTTATTTTCGACATGTGGCTCCTACGTTGTATGTCTTGGTTAAGTTTGATTTCTGTTAGCCGGCGAATGTGGTTGTTCGCCGGCTTTTCTTATTTGTATCGTAATTTCGATACGTCCGAGAGTGTCTCTCTCGGAATACATTTTTTTCGTTGTATTGGACCAATTGACCGAGTCGTCCGTGTAGATTCCAGCGTCCTCCAATATGTCGTCAATCGACTTTGTGAGATTGTCTCGGTCGGGGCGCTTTTGATGCGGTATCAATCCATCTGGATATTTTTTGGCATGCATATATTTGGGTCGGGTCAAAACAATCAAATAATCCGTGTGTAGTAGCTCGGCGGCGTCTATGCTCACATTGCGATATGTATGTCGCAAAAAGAGACGCGCGGCGGCTTTAAAGTCCCGATATTTCTTGGGGTAATATGCTATAGATTTGCCTCGATGGAAAGAGACTCGAGGTCTCGGCGTCGCTACTGCCTCAAGTGGTAATAGTATCTTAATTTCTTTCATTGAGGAATCTGTCCTTTTCGAGCAATGCCGCGTATATGTGCGAGCAAGGTCTCGAATGTTTGTATGCTATACAATTGCATGTATACCATGATTTATGTGTCGAGATAAAAACGGAGACTCGGTATCCATTGACGAGCGCCGCAATAACGAGATATAGCTCGTCGAATACGAGCTCCTCTCGTATTAGTATATGTGAGACTTTTTTCTCGACCGCTTGTTTTTTTATGTATTCGCTAAATAACATTTTGTCTCGCGCGGCATAGGTCTCTGAGCTCGACAAACAGATCGACGACCGATCCTCCCTCGAGCGCCGCAAAATATGCCGCAATTGTGGCATGTCTGTTTTGCTTTGGAGCTCGACCGGCTTTCCAACGATAGACCGTATACTCTGTACATTGACAATATTCGGCAAGGGACCGAACTTCGAATCGAGCTCGGCTCCGAAACCAGTCTCGCACCTCGGCAAATTTTTTGTTTTGTCGTTTGTTCGATGTCCGGAATTCTCGAGTCTCGATCGTTTTGTCGTGGTTCCAAGTGGTGACCAATAACTCTTGGTTAAATCGTCGTCTCATTGGCTGTTTTTAACCTCCGAGACATGTACTCTCCAAAGTATCTCGCGAATCAATTTGGAGTAATCCTCCTTTAGATATGGACTGAGGAATGCGGCGAGCTTAATCCGTGAGACGGGGTCGGGTAGTCGTTTGTTGTGTCTCCAATGCGAGACTGCTCCTCCGGATTTGCCTATTGCTTTTGCGAGTTGGTCTCCGGTCAAATTATTTGAGGTCAATATGTGACCGAGCCAGTCCGCGAAATTTGGCTCTCCGGACTCTATAATTGTATATTGTGACATGTTATCTCCTATAGGTCTTTACAAGTCTATACCGAGATATACAGCATGTCAAACGATAAAAATTTGGAGGTTGTATGCGTAAAAAACCGATCTGTTTTCTGGACATCGAGACGACCGGTCTCGACTCGGTCCGGCATGAAATAATAGAGGTCTCAGTCATTAAGGAACATCCGACCGGAGCTCTCGAGTACTACTCCGCTAAAATAAGACCGACGAGAATAAAAGACGCCGACGAGACCGCGCTCAAAATAAACCGGTTTCATTCGCGCGATTGGTCGGATGCTTTCGATGCTCTATATGTCGCTGAGGAGCTCTCAAAATTTCTCCACGGTTGCTCGGTATGTGCTCACAATGTCCGATTCGATATGGAATTCATAGAGGAGCTTTTCGAACAACATTCGATGCCGTGTCGAATCGATCCTCGATATCTGGATACGATTATGCTCGCACATGAACAGCTTCTCGTATGTGGTTTGACGAGTTTGTCTCTCGATTCGATTCGCTCCTTTCTCGGATGGAGTCTCGCTCGAAATCATACCGCGGATAAGGATGCCGAGGACGTCCGGCGGCTCTATCATTTTTTGAGCCGAGCAAATTTTATGCGTCGTTTTTGGTGGCGACTGAAAAATCGGATTCGTCAGAAATTGCAAAATTTGACCAAAAAGTAGATAAAAAAGGACATAAAAAGGCGAATTCTCGATAAAGGCTGTTCTCGGCTTTACGGTGTGTCAATACACCACGGAACATTGACAAGTTGTATAGCGGCGAAATTTGGAGCCGGAATCGGTATCGAAATACGCTCTCTTTTAAGGTTGTGCCGTTCTAGGTACCTACAAGGGCACTTTTTTGTCGTAGAATGCGGTTTTTGTGTTGAAATCGGCGTTCTACGACCCTAAATCGTTTATACAAGCCGTAAAACAGCGTTTTTATACCAAATCGGCTATTCGGAGTCTGTAGGGGTGAATCGGCGATATACGCTCTGTATCGGTGCTTTTTTTCACTGTTTTCTTGTTACATACTGTAAAGATGTACAGTATGTTTTTTTGGAGACATTTTCTTACAAAAGAAAAAATCGTCGTACACGAAAAAAAAATTTGTCTTATTTTTGGAAAAAGTGTCCCTCTTTTTTTACGAAATTATTCGTCGTCATAAATTAATATTGGCCAATATTCGATGTGACAATTTTCAATATTGTACGAAATCCATTCGACCGACATCCGATAAATTTCGTTTGGACATTTGTCCGGGTCTGTGAAAATTTCGACATAGCAATCAATTAATTTTGAATACGAATAATACAAAACTGCATCGAATTTGACAATTGCCTTATTCAATATTTTTTGGGGCTCTAATATTATTGTCTCGGGGGGTAGTTTTTCCGGTAGCATATAGACTCAAAAGAAAAGAGAGAAAAATCATTATGATGATTTTTGCTCTCGCCGTTTTTCCTCGCCGGTCAATTTTTCCGGCATTCCTATTGTATCGAGAAATATCGAGGAATGAATTAATTTGTTGAAAATATACTCGGCGCATTGTGGAACAATCGCATTCCCGAGCGCTTTCAATCGAGCCACTCTATCGGGAATCCCATCATCCACGCTACAAAGTGGGGCGACAGGCGGTCCTTTTTTCCAATAGTTTTTTGATTTTTTCCGCTCAATTTTGCCACTTCCACATTTAAATCTGTTTTGCGTTTCCACGCGCTCGGAGTGCTTGGATTGTCTTTGTATATTCGTACGGTCGGAGTTGGCAACAAATGAGCCCAATTCTCCACATTCGAGAGTCCTTGCTGTTTGCTGTTTGGTCCTCGTCGTTTGTAGTCGGATGCGGTCGGAGTCGGTAGCGATACAAAACCAGCGTCTCCGGAGGTGCGGCGCTCCGAGTTGGCGAGCCGATACAATTTCCCATTCTGCATTATACCCGAGCTCGGCAAAGCCTCCAATAATAGCGGGTCCGCCCAATCTAATCGCATTTGCGACATTCTCAACGACGACGAATGCGGGTCGAAGCTCGCTAATAATTCGCAACATTTCAAACCAAAGACCGGACTTTTTTTCATCGCTCAAACCTCGCAATTCTCCACATACAGAAATGGATTGACATGGAAATCCTCCGATTAATATATCGGGCGAGTTTACATTTTGTCTACCTACCGACCGAACATCGTCAAATATTGGCACATTTGGCCAATGTTTTTTTAAAATAGATTGACAATATTTGTTTTGCTCGGCTTGGAACAAAACCTCGTGCGGAATGCCGGCGCTCTCAAATGCCATTTGTGCGCCGAGCTCGAATCCTCCAATTCCACTAAATAAAGAGCCGATTGTTACTTTTCTCATTTTATCCGAATAGCTTTAATTGTCTGCGATAGACATCAAGTCGATTTTGTGCAGCGTCAAAATAATCTTTGTCGATTTCGAATCCGTCGAGAGTATATCCGAGGTCGTAGCATGCAAGACCAATAGAGCCGGCTCCGAGGTGTGTGTCGAGGATTCGAGCTCGATTGGTCTTGGTGTACTGCTCGAGACAAAATATGTACAATTCTAGTGGTTTCTGTGTCGGATGTACAAATTCTTGATGTGCTTTCCGAACCATAAAACCAATGTCTAAGGCTCGCAATCTGCGAAACATTTTCAAACCGACATCAAAGCTCGTCCATGCGAGCTCGTTGTTAAGGCATGTAAATTTATCTTGCATTTTGTCCCAGCATATCCAGCCTCGAGAAGGTGGTAGCAAATCAGCAAAATAATTTCCTCCCCAGATTATTTGATTTTTTGAGACTCTTTGGAGCTCGGAGAAATACTCCGCGGTTGGTCTTTGGTGGTCCCAGTTTTTTTCCATGTATCGGAGCGCGAATTTGTTCGAGTTGTTGGGCTCTGGTGTGCTCGTCAATAGCTTTTCATGTATTCCATACGGCGGATCGACGATTGCCAAATCCCAATGATTATTGGGGGCCTTTTTGAGCGCTTCCATGCAATCGATATTGTAATATTGTATCATTTTTGATGCTCTCGAATCTGTTCTTTGAGTCTGAGCTCCTCGACAATCGTTTTGATTTTTTTCATGTCCTCGACGCTGGCGAACAATTTCCGAATGCTTTTCTCAAGAGTTGCGAGTCGGTTTTGTACCGAATTTTCTTGGTCGCTCTTGAGCTCGTCTATAACGACAATGTATCTCTGTCGTATTTTCTCGATGGCATCTTCTCGTTTCTGTTCGTATTCGTCTCGGTCCTTTTTCATTTCTTGCCGATAGAGCTCTATTTGTTTGGTTTGTTGATACCAATTGTATATTACGAATGCCAAGAACGGGCTATTCGTTGCCAAATTTAACCATAAATCGTGTATTGTGCTCGGGTCCATTACTCCTCCGAAATCAATGTATAAGTAAATTCTTTCGCCCAATTCGGATGATGTTCGATTTGGAGTTTACAGAGCTCAATCAAGCGCTTCAAGTCTCGAGCGTACTTGAAAACCTGACATCCGGCGCTGTACTTATCGACAAAATGGCTCCCTTCCGGACGTGTCGAGCTACGGTGGATATTGAGACCAATCAAATCTTTGTGTACAAATCCGGCATAGTCTGCGTGTTCGTCTTTGTTTGAGTCGCGCCAAAATTTCACGGGGCGGACCTGTTTTAAGCATTCATGAGACGAATTTCCACGGTGAAAACCGATTTGATACGCTCCGCGCGCTTGCTGTGGGTGGTAATATATAGCGCATGGTTTGTAGTCTGGTTTTGTGAGCCAATAGGAGCCTGGATCTGTCGTCGCCGGTCCCCACTCCTCGACCCAGAAATCTAGCATCCGATAACAAACATGGATTGCATCGTCGAATTCGTTGTGTTGTCTGTTGGACATGCGTCGAACTCCGATAATGTTCAAGTCAAAATTCGGCTCGTCAAATACGCGAAATCCGAACGATTCGACTCGGTCGAGAATGGTTGGACGTTCTTTGGTTTCGATTCGGTTCATGTCTGGCGCTCCGGTGATGGTAGTGATGGTAGTGATGGTAGTGATAATGATACGCCGTATTTCTGATATTACGGTCTCGAGTTGTCGATTGGATTTTCTGAAAACAATATATCATATTCCCAAGACCGACCGGCATATCGTTTGCCGCATATTTGAGCTCGATATTCCTCGAGACCGAGCTCCGAGTCTGTGAGCTCGACAATGTCTCCGAGCTCAAGAAATCCAAATCGGAATGCGGCTCGATATGTGATTTTTTTCTCCGGTAGCGCTCGCGTTTTTATTTGGTTCGCTGCAATTCTCGAGGCGGTTTCCATGTCATAAACAAAGTCGAGATTTATAACCTCGGATTGTTCTCCGAATCTCTGATACGAGACGATCGAGTATGGAGACAAAAGCTCGAATCGGGCATCCGCTTGGTCGGGGGGGTTATACGATATTTTTGCATACGACATGTATGTATCTTGCTCGGCTCCGTTGCCTCGAGGACCAAATCGAACAGTCAAAGTATTAACGAGCTCGCTGTCAATCGGAGAAATCGGAGAGACTCGGCGAAATTCGCTCGAGTTGGTGACTCTTAGTCTCGCTTTTGTTTGGATTGTATCGATTCGGGCGTCTATTATGGGATATAGACCATTTGGACCGGCGGCGACTGTTACGGGCAAATAGGCGATAATGTTCGATTGTATCCATTCAAAACATTTTAAATTCGGGTCGTTTATGTATCCGGCGAATTTGTACTCGTTCAACGCGTCTCGAACTGCGTTCCATTGCTCGCGGTCGTATGTGATGCCGAGAGACTCGAGAGCCCAAATTATGATGTCTCCTCCAAGCTCGAGCGCTCCGGAGCCGGTCGGATTGACGAGTCCGCCGGCTTGGTTCCATTCAATCCAATATTCGCGATCATTGTTCGCTACAAACGAGCGGTCAATCGGTGTCGAGGCGACCAATCGAACAAACGAATATGCGTCTCCACGGGCTCCGATATACTGTCCGACTGAGAGACCGTTCTCCGAATTGCCTTGGTTGTCGTACATTTTGACGGTATCGGCTACGACATTGTGACCGGCGATAACGTACCATGCCGGATAATCTGGTCCTACGTTTTCATATGCGATCAAATAAGCCGGTGTCGAACCGGCGCTCGTCAATGTTGCATTTTGACCATATACCGCGCCGGCGCTGCCTATAATAGCGGGGACGGCTTTTCCCTTGTGGACGTCGAGAACGTCGATTATGCCGTCGGGATCTTTTGGAGGTGTGTTGACAATCGTCGGAGCGGTCGGCGGCTCGGAGTAAGCGGCTTTCTCCAAGAAAAGCACTTCTCCACATATAAGACCGAGGAGCGACGAGTCATTAATAACAATTTCGTTTTCGATTGAGAATTCCACATATCCAAGCTCTCGATCTGGATGTCCATAAATCGGATCTGTGACGACTCCGGAGAAAATCGGTATTCTTTGGTCTTGGGTTTGTTGGATTCGTCCGGATTTGCTCAGAACATAATACAATGTCGCTCTCGAGCGCTCGATTCCTTTTCCTTTGATTTGTCTCACTGCGACATTAAAAGGGAATGTCAATGCGAGCGATACATTCGAGCTCGATGTCTGGAGCGCTCCGATTCGTCCGAGCTCTTGGTCGAATGCCGGCTCCTCGAGTCCTCCCTCGTATAGAATTTCGGCGTCTCCGTCCGTCAATGTGAGCGGATACGATGAAAATCGATATGTCCTTCCGATATACTCGATTTCGAGGAGAAAAACGATGTCTGTATCGACATATTCGTCGGCGCTATAGTATCTCATCAAATCACCTCCAAGAAAGACATTGTCGCTACTCTAAAGACTTCGCCTCCGGAGCCGTTTATATTGACGAGCTCGTCTCCGAGTGTATGCTCGATTGTGACCTCGCTCTCGAGCGTTACGAGTGTCTGTTCTTTTGCTCTGGTGAGCTCTCGAGTGTCGCTCGTTTGTATGATTAGCGGAATATATACAATTGGCTTCGTATTCCCTTTTAAATACGTCAATAGGCCTTGTAACAGATCGGGAACATCGTTTTGTATTGCGATCGGCTCGGCTCCGGATGTGCTCGACGATTTCCAATAGTCTGGAGTCGGGTCCGTGCCTTGGAGTCTGGATATGTCTACACCTTCTGTCCATGCGAGACGATACCGGCGGCGGCTCGGTCTCTGGTTGCGAGAATAAACGATTCCATCCTCGGTCTCTGTGGTCTCGGTTCCCGAGTCAATCATTATCGAGCGTCCTCTCTGATACTGTTTGCCGGCTACCAAAACCGAACCAAGAACCATTGTACCAATTTGAAAATAATTGTCGTAGCTCGTATTTGTTGTGATTCGGAGTCCGAGCGCCTCGACGCGTCGTCCGTTCAAATTGACCAATAAAGTAAATGATTTGGGTATCAAATATATCGTCGCTCCGGAGCTCGCGACGATACTCGAGTCTAGGGTCAAAACTGCTTGTTTTGTTCCCGTCGAGGTTCCTCCGAATACTCCCTCGGAATTGGAGACAACCTTTCTCCATGCATAGCCGGATGCCGTTTGAATGTGGGCATACCAACCTTCGCATTCGTTGTAGTGGAGATACGGCTCCTCGTTTGCTCCGCTCGCTCCTCGGAGCGTCCGACCTTGCGAATTCCCTTGTGTGAGTATTGCACATTGGAATGTGTCGAGGACCGTCCAAGAACCGGACGAATAGTATTCGAGCCGAGCTGTCCGGAAATTGTAATTGTTGAGATGGAGTCCGAGGATGTCATTCGGGAGAGACTCGTCTATGTGTACGCTCGTATCTGAGTCTAATTTGATTGCGATAAATTGCTCGGCGACATTTGCTCCGGCGCTCACACTTTGACTTTTCCACGGAATCCGAGGAGTCGGAGACACATTGTAAAAGATGTTTTCAATCGGTGTCGAGCTCGTCGGCAAGACTTTAAATTCGTCTCCTTCGTAGGTTGGACCGTCTGTCGCCGATATCGATACATTGTCGTGTATATAGGCGAATTTCTCCGAGCTCGGGTATGCTCTCGTTTGTAAATCGTCCGGACTCGAGAACGAATGGAGGTTTTCTCCGATGTTTATCGCGTTGGCGACATGGAATTCTTGGACGACCGTTGTCAATGTTCCGGAGGAATACGCCAAATTTCCAATAACAAGTGATTGGACATTGCTCGCTCCTCCGGAGCCGGCGGTCAATCCCGAGAGCGTGAATGCCTTTGTATATTTGCGTCTTGCGCTCTGCGTTCCGGTCTCGCGCATCCAAACATCGATTTTTCCGCTTGAGAATCCGATAATGAGCTCGACTCCGTTGTTTAGCGTCAAACCGGTGAGACTTGCGGCCTGTGCTCCGGCATTCAAATCATAGACCGACATCGAATTCGGAGTAATTCGGATTTGTACATTATAATCGGTGCTCGTGTCGTCGATCTTGAGCTCAAGACCGCGGATTTCTGAGCCGGTCAATCCTCCTCCGGTGCTCGCCTTCAAACGAGCTCGAGCGATTATCCCAATTCCGACGATCTGAGACGTTGTTCCAACTACAACCATATTCCGCGTATATTTTTGACCTCCTCCGATTGTGACTCCGTCGGCTCCGAGTGTCTCCGAACCTCCTCCGGCGGTCAATGTGCTATAATTTGAAAACAAATCATGCCCGATAAAATTGTCTCCAAACGACATCCGCGCATAGTCGGCGAGCGGATTTCCGAGACCGGCTCCGAATCGGTATCCTCTGGTTTCTGGCAATGTTACATTCGCGTACCCTCCGAGCTCAATCATTAGAGCGCCGGTGTTTGTTGCTGTCGTGCTCGGTTTGCACAACAACAACGACCGACCGAGAGCCGAGAACGCGTGGAAATTCTGAATGTCCGAGCTATTGTCTCCGGAGTGGAATACAAGTCCGTTTCCGTTTGTATTGCTTCCCATTACTCGCCAATCGAGGAAATTATCGGAGTAAAACTCGTAGAATGTACCGGCGAGCAAGACGGCTTGAACAATAACATGGTTCGAGAAATGCTCGTCGGTCCACGCGGCGAGCTCTCCTCCGGACATAAAGTCGTTTGTCCCTGTTGCCGCGGTCGTTTGTGTTACTACGACATAGGAGCCGGATTGACGTTGTCGATGTGCGGACATGTACGCGTGCGGAATCCGCATATAATGAGTCTCGGCAAGTGCTCCAATATAAGCAAACGAGAATTGTCCATTTGTGGCATACAATTGGATGCTGTGAAAGGAATTGTCGTCAATTTCGCTCTCGGTCGTTACGAGCGAGAATGTCGCTCCGTTGTCCGAACTTGCGTATTGTAGGAGCCGATTTCTCTTGGTTGCGCTCGTATTGTTCCACGTCGTCTCAATCATTAAGAGAATGACTCCGTTTGTCTGAGCGATTCGGACTCTCTGGATGTTGTGCGTATTGTATATGCTCGCGGTTCCCGTTGCTGTTCCGGTGTTGATTCGGTTCTCGAGCGCGGCTCGGCTTCTCGTGGTCCACGTCTCGCCGTCGGTGCTCGTATATGTTCGGAGCGTCGCGGCCTCGTCGTCCTCGTCGTGTGTCAAATGTGCGAGGAGATACTCGCCGTTCTGGAGCGTACACATAACCGGATAAAAATCCTGTGAGTTTGCGGTCGTTTGCGAGTATATCTCGTTTGTGGTTTGTGTTCCGTCCTGTGTCTGTTTGACGATAAAAACTCCGTATTTGGGCATAACTGTATTCGAGAGACCGTATGCAATTAATATGTCTCCGTCTCCGGCATCGAGTCCGGTTGGATTGAGATATTTGATTGACGCCGAGAACGAGCTCTTTACATAGGACCAATACGAGATTTGATTTTGTGGGTCTCGACCGTATATCGTACCGGCATCGGCATTGTCGGTGTACGTAAATCCGGCCCCAAATCCGGCATATCCTGCGCGGCGTGTCGTGATTGTCAAATCGGAGCTCGCGGTCTGTCGTCCGGTCGCGTATAGTCGCATCGGGTTTGTCTGTTGGGGGGTTGGGTCGCCGGCGAAATTGTCGTATGTTGTGAATGTTGATTGAGCGGTCCAAATGTTATCGGTGTCCACATCAAGCGGAATGAGAAAACCGCGGATATACTCGGGGGTTGTGTTTGCCATGTTTGGAGCTCCGGTGGTGATGGTAGTGATGGTAGTGATGGTAGTGATAACAAATTCGAATAAAGTTTGTCCGGGTCTGTGTGACTATGGTTTTAGATTTTGAATTTGTTGTATAGATATACGGTTTAATGTGATTTGCTCAAAATTTTTATCGCTGTTTTGGGGCTTGTTTTGCGGTTTTGCTAATATCCGACTCGACCGCTTTTTCTTTCGACTCCGAGTCTCTTTCGGTCTCTCATGAATCGATCAAAATGTTTATACGGATTTGTGACGACGACAATCGGCTCGGATGTCATTCCATTTTGTATCCGATTGACGCCGGACTCTCCTCCGAGTCGGTTCACGGTTGCTCGGTCGAGGACCGCTTCTCCTGTTAATACTGTTCTCGTTCTTTCGTCTGGCGTGTTGTTGATTATTCCGCCGGTGTGGAGTTTTGGGGGTTGTTGTCCGAGGACCGTCGCGGCTTGTGCGACTCCGCTCGCAATTATTGCGGCCTGTGCGATTGGTGCGAATGTTCCGTATTGAACGAATGCGGCTTGGAATGCGGCGGCGGTGGACATTGCAATGTCGGCAATTGTCGCGGCTTTTTTGACATTAAACAGGGTCAATATTAGCTGTTTATTCTTTCCGTACGAGTTTTCGGCGATACTGAGAGCGGCATCGGCTCCCTCCGATATAGAGCTAAGAACAAGCTGATTTGCTGCGAGTTGTTGCTTTAGTTCTTTTTGTCTGTTTTTTTCTTTTTCGTCGGCGAGTTTTTGCTCGTTTGCGAGCTTTTCGGTCGTCATTTGCGTGTCGTGCTCGAGCGCGGCGAGTCCGGCCTCGATTTCTGCATCTAGGGTTTTTTGAAATAATTCTTCTTGCAAATCGGCGAGCTCAATTGCAAGACTTTTCTCTCGTTCGTTTAATGCGTCTTGGAGCTCGCTAACCTCTTTTTGTTGGGCTTCGTTGTTTACGACTGAATTATACAAAGCTTGTTCTTTCTCGAGTATTGCCTCTTTCTCTGCTTCTATTTCCTTGACTCTCTGCTTTATCGCCTCTGAGACTTTGTCGATTCCCTCGAGGCGGTCTAACGTCGCTTTTGCAGTGTCTTTCTCGAGTTGTATTGTAAATTTTTTGATCTCGTTTGTCGATTTGGCTATGTCTTGCGCTCGTTTCTCGGCCTCCTCTGGTTCTCCGGAGTCTCCGGTCGGTCGTTGGCCTTGTGGTCCGCTTGGTGTTCCGGCGCTTAATGTGGCTTGGATTTGAGCTCGAAATCGGTTGATTCGTTGCGTTCCTCGGTCGAATGTGGAGAACATGTCGTCTGTGATTTCTGTTGTTTTGTTCGCCTCCTCTTGTAGCATTTTAAATGCCTCGGCTCCCTCTCCTTTTAATGCCATGTATGCCGCGCCAATCATCGAACCAGAAAAACCGGCGGTTGCTCGAATGCCGTTGAACACGTCTTGGACTACCGTCGAAAGAAATAAAAACGATTCGGTTACAAGCATTATCGCTGCCGACATGCCTCCTCCCTCTGTCGCTCCGGTCAATGTGTCCAATACCCTTTGAATCTCTCCGGTCACGGTCATTAATGCAGTGCTCGAGACTCGTTGGAAATCGGCCATTGCGTCTCGCATCTCGGGACCGGTCGAGACTCCAAACTCTTTTGAAAGAGCGACAAAATTCTCGAGGTTGTTCAGAGCTCCGGATTGTAGGAGCTTTGGTCCAGCTTGCTGTCCGAATAGCTCCGCGGCGAGTGCGGCTCGCTCCTCCTCGCTCGTTATGTTGTTCAACGATACGAATATTTCTTTGAGAACATCGTCGGCGTCTCTGAGCTGTTCGATGCCGTCTTTGTATTCCGTGACATCGACTTTGAGGCGTTTAAACAATTCGCTCTGTTTTTTGCTCCCTTGCTGCGCTTTTAGCATTTGTTTAGGAAGTTTTATAAGACCGGCCTCAAGCTCCCCAAATCCGAGACCGGCTCCCTCGGCGGCGAGTCGGAGTCCGGACAGTGTGTCAACAGCTAAGCCGGTTTTGGTCGAGGAATCGACGAGCTCGTTTGACAAGTCGGCGATCTGTTGTGTGAATGCTAGGACTGCGGCTCCGGCTACGGCTACGGACGCGGCGAGATTTTTTCCCATTTGCCGAAATGCTTTCTTGGTCTTCTCCGCTTCTTTTCGCATTTTTTCAAGCTGTTTTTTGTTGGCTTTGGCGGCGGCTCTGGCGGCTTTCTCGCTCTTTTTGAGCTCTTGAGACAAACCTCGGACCATTGCGGCGGCTTCCTTTTTGGTCATCGATGGAAGTTTTGCGAGACCGGCCTCGAGTTGTGACAAATTCGCCTTCAGACTTATGGAAACGCTTTTGTTAATGTCGCTGGGCATGTGTTCTCCGGTCAATGATGGTAGTGATGGTAGTGATGGTAGTGATGGTGATAAGAATTATTTGATTGATCGAGTCAAATCCGCGGCGAGCTTTTGAGCTATTTTATCCGATGCTTTTCGAATCGGCTTCCATAGGAGCTCGTTTGATACTCGTTTTTTATATGGTACATTTCCGACCGAGTCTCGAGCGGCTTTTATCGCCCACGCATATTCGGCATCGTTCTCCACAAAAGCGACGATTTCTCCGGATTGAATTCGGATGCCGCGTCTCAATTTGCTTTTGGAGTCTCCGCTCTCTTTGGATACTGTCGGAGTGAATGGTCTCGGCGGGGGTAGCGTTCCGCGCTCTTTCATCGAGGCGGCGATCGCGTAGGCTTGTTTTTTGGATTTGCCGAGCTTTCTCTGTTTGGCAATTTGGGCATAGAATTTGTCTCGCTCGGTGAATGGTCTATTCATCCGAACCGGCCAATTTTTAACGGCGTTGTCGTACACTCTTTCGAGCTCGGATTCGAGCGCTTTTTTTGTCTCCGGAAGGGCTTTGGCGAGTAAATCCTCGACAAGTTGATTCAGATCGTCCGAGATTTGGACCTCGGCGTCTCCCGATTTGACCGTTATTTTTTTTGCCATTTTCTCATTAACTCCTTTTGAAACTTTTTCCGACGTTCCTCTCTGGATTCGGGGGTCTCGTTGTGGAGTATGTATTCGGCGATTATATCGATTTGGACGTCTTTTGGTTGTTGCTCAAACCATCTCGGCTCTTTATGCCAATGTCTCGAGACTCGGAGCGCGAGAAGACTCAAATGTCCGGATCGTCCTTGGTCGAAAAATTTACTTTTTCGGTGACCTCGGCGGCGGTTGGAATTTTGGACGTCATGACCGTAAGACATTTAATCCCCTCTTGATATATCTCGCTTGGAGTTATATTGAGCTCAAGCATCCGATTCAGACAAATATGTCCATACGCGCTCGGCTTATGCATTTGGGGTTTGTATTTTGGCAATCGTGCCAAATGGTCAATCGACACACCAATTGCGCCGGCGCATAATCTCCCGAGCTCTGCGGTGTCGCTCGAGTTTGTACTCCACAAGGAGACAAATTCGAAACACGTCGCCAAATCTGGACATCGTGTCTCGAGTGCTCCTCCTAGTCGTTTTAGTGTTATTTTCATGTAGTCTCCTGTTGTCGGTGTTTAGCTTGGACCACTAAAGACCAATCCTCCGTAAGAGGTGAAATTGATTGTAAATGTCGAGCCGGCATCGGATTCGGCGAATGATACCGTACAAATACATTTGGACATTGTGACCGCGTGATCTGCATCGTCTCCGAAATCGGTTCCCTCTACCTCGTATTGTATATCGATACAATACTGCTCGATAAAAGGAGTTCCTGTGGAGCCGGTCGAGGTATTTCCGGAATAACTTCCAGATTTATTGATAAAATCGAGGAGAGAGCCGGCCTCGCTTCCGTCGGAAAATTGTCTAAAATATGCCGAAAAAGAGCCGGTGGAGCTTACTTCATCGTCGGATTTTCTGACGTTTACGACTACGCCGCGATCTCTGAGGACCGATTGTCCGCTTTTTTGAGATTGGATGCCGTCTATGGTCAAATTGCCTTCCTCGTAGCTGATTTCGAGCGTGTTAGACGCTCCTTGATCCTTGAGTGTGATTTTACCGTCGCGGCGAGTCTTAATTACTGAGCTGTAAGCCATGTTTTACTCCTTTAAAAACTTAGGGTGTGTATTGCTGCAAATTCTATATCTGAGATCAAATATTCGCTCGAGTCCGGAGCGCTCCGATTTGAGCGTACAAACCGAATCGAGACTCCGTCTCTAATCGTTGCGTAGGACGAGAGTATTTTTCCGACGACGACCGACTCGGCATCGAGAGCGGCATTGTAATCTGTTAATATGTCGTGGGGTCGTATCCGATACGCGATACGGACTCGGACGACCGACTCGAGGACGAGACCGACTGCGCGTCTCTGGCGCTCCGGTTGTGCGTTTGAGACATCGACTCCGACCGAATATGCCTTATGCGCGAGCGTGTTTGGAGTCCGTGAGAAATACTCCGGAATCATTAGGATCTGTTTATAACCAGAAATCGAGGAGATTTGGCTCGAGACCGCGTCGCGTAATTGGGCTACTGATAAAGGCATTTAATATCTACGCCTCATATAATGCTGTCCTCGTCTCGAGAGGAATATCGTCGGACGTCCTCGAGTGCGTTTGTCTGGATTGTCGGCGGTCAAATCGTGGCTCTGGTCGTATGTGAACGAGATTTGGTCGAACTCCTCTCGATACAAACGATAATGTTCGGAGCTCAAATCCATATATCGCCCCTCTGCACTAAGAGAGGAATGGAAGTCTCGGAATATTAGATAGAGCGTCAAATGTCGGTGTGCATCGAAAAAAGACTCCGGCGACATAACGAGATATTCGTATCCCATACCTTGATTTTTGATTCGTCTCAAAATTTGATACCATGCATCGTCGATATAGTTTTGATACGATGTTAGAGAGCTCGGTCTCAAGCTCTCGAGATCGCTATATGTCGCCGTTAAATCTGCGTCTTGGATGGTCGGATATAAGCGTCTAAGGACGAGAGCACACATTCGGCGAAATATGAAAACCTCGCCAGAGATTGTGAGCGAGAACTCTTGGACATATCCCTCTCCAAGCGCAAGCGTCGAGGCGAGCTCCGAGGAGGTGTGGGCATAACTGGCTGTTCCAGATACTGCAATCGTCAAAGCTCCGGAGCTCACAATGTCGGAGCCGGTCGGCTTTTTTAGCGTGTATGTTCCCGAGCTCGGGACGATCTGGAGACCGTCTCGAAAGACTTTAAGCTCGGTCGTTTGGGCTTTGTCTCGCTCGAGAAGCTCGGTTATTCGGATTTGTGCAGTATAGGGAATATCGGACATCTTATTACGCCTTTATGACGTCCCACCACGCCGAATCGGAAGATACGACGAGAACAGCTTCGCCGACTCCTAAAGTGGCCAATGTGTTTCCGGTGCCGTCTTTGACTACTATATTTGAGGAGGAAGACGCTCGGCTTTTTATCCAAAAATGTGCACCTTCGGAAAAACTCGGCAATATTACGTCAAGCGTACCGGTTGTATTTTTCAACAATTGATACTGTGAATCTGAATATGTTAACGTCCTATTGGTCGTAATTGTCTCGGGATTGACGCCGCCTTTGTTCTCGAGTCGTCTTGGGATTTTGAATGGTGTAGGGTCGGTGTATGCCATTTTTAACCTCGTTTTGTTTTGTTTTCGGATTCGTTAATCATTTTGTCGAGTTTGCGCTCTGCTTCGTATTGCGTGATTTTGTCTCCGGTTCCTATTCGGAGCCGTCGCGCCGTGCGTTTGAATGCGTCTCTTTCTCGTTGGTGTTTGTTCATGATGGTAGTGATGGTAGTGATGGTAGTGATAAGATTTATTTTTTACTTTGTCCGGGTCTAGTGGCATACACTTTTTGATCAAATATTGTATGTCTTAGACTTGTATCGCTCGAGGCGAGCAATTCCCTTTTTTATATCGGTGTGTCGTTTTTGGGCGGCTTTGAGTCGGGCGGCGATTTCTGGTATGTGTTGGTTTTGCTCGAGACTCGATATTTGTCGATTGTTGTCAATCAATTTGAGCTTTATGATTTGAGGATGTGGCATTGATATCGCTCCGGATGCCATGAGCTCGAGTCTCCAAGCATTAAAGGAATCTTGGTCAAACGAGTGTAGGATTCGAGAGCCCACCTTCTCCAATTTTACCCATTTAGATGTGTAGTATGTTCCACGGGTCGCCGGATACGTTCGGATATAGTCGTGTTGGTTTGCCTCGAGTATTCTCCAACCCTTATTTGATAATTGGGCCTTGAGGACCGACGAGTCGATTCGACCTCCGACCGCTCGACATCCATTGACTCCGGCCTCCTCTGGAATGGAAGACAGCATCGGAAGAAATAGCGGTATCTCGATTTTCTTTGGCTTTTTTCCTTCCTCTTTGAGAGTTTGCTCGAAGTGAACGAGCTCCCAATTCTCTGGATAGTGAGCGTAGAAAAATCGGCTGTTGGCTTTTATTGGAATCCGAGTCTGTTGGGCTCGGGTCTCTTGCCATGGTTGAGCGTAGTTAGAATAATCCATAATACAAGTAGTCCCCTTTATATGGTGGTGATTGTGAGTCGAGAGACCGCTCTATAAGGAGACTACCCAAAAATAGAGCGAGTCTCCCGACAAAACAATCTATCGAGCACTATTGATTTTTACGAGTCGAGTATCGTCGATTATACCGCATCCGAGGTACATGTGACCGACGACAAACACGCTCGCTTCCATTGGGCGGCGATCGAATTCGACGGCTACCTTACCCATAGACATAAGATCGACCGCGCCTGGAACTGTATCGGGAATGCCATCGACATAAGCGAGTCCGTCGGGTCCAAGCATAAAGTTGTCGTAACCAGATGAAGCGTTTTCTTTGACATGAGAGCTTCTGAACACCTGCACACCGAATAATTCGCCGGCGTATCCTTTTCCTTTTGCCTCAAGCATAGCGGCGCTCGATGCCATTCTGGACACGGCATTCCCCGTTTCTCCTCTGAGCGAGTCCTGAAGCTCACTTAAGGCCTTCCCATCGAGCACGGCGGCAAAGGGTCCATCTGCTCCACGTCCCGAATCGGCGGTCTCGAGGGCAAATATTCCGTTGAAAAAATCATTTGTGGAGAACGTTGTCGTGTTGCTTCCCTTGATTGTAGTCGCCGCGGCTGCTGCTGCACAAGACAATTCGGCGAATCGTACATCGTAGGACGCGGCGATGCTTTGGGCGATTCTGAAAGGGTCTATGTCCGGACCACCGTCCAAACGGGTCATCGAGGCGAGATCGTCTATTTTGTAAATCAAGTACTGTCTAGCCGCTATAAGATCTGCGGATTGTACGGTTAAAGACGTCAAATCTCCGGAGTGGTCGTGGTTTTCAGAATCTGCCGCGGCGAATGAATCACGGCCAAGACCGGCGAGTCTCACGCGTACGGTATCGGAGCCACTTCCATTAATGGAGCCTTGATAAGACATAAAAGGGCTATTTCTGAGATTTGCGGAGTCGGTCAAAAGGAGGTTAATCTCTTGGCTAAGCATTGCCGCGAGTCTAAGATTTGTTTCCATGTTGCCGAATGTAATTGGGCTGATTGATGGCATGTTACACCTATATATATTGGGGGTTGTCGTCGTTGTCTTTGGGGCCCATCTGCTGTTAACGGTTGCGAACCTACCCGATATATTTCATCTGTATTATATCATAGATTCAAGGGGTGCAAATGAAAACGGAAATACAAGCAAAAATAATAGACGGAAAAATCGTATATTTCCCGAGAAAGAAACGAGGAATGTCCAAGCTCCAATTCGAATTGAATCGTCTCGCCGCGGAGCGATTGAACCAGAGACCGAGCTCTCCTCCGGAGCCGAGACAAATAAAATTATTCGAAATCTGACTCGAAAGAAGGAAAAAAAGGACATAAAAAGGCGAAATCTCGATAAAGGTTATTCTCGGGTTTACATGGTGTCAATATAGTACGGACATGCTCCGGAGCGTTTATCGGCTAAATTTGAGCCTCGAATCGGTATCGTTTTACGGCCTGTAAAGCATATTCGGCCTTGTAGATACCTAGAAGGCCACTTTTTAGTCGTAGAATGCGGTTTTTCTATAAAAATCGGGGTTTCACGACCCTAAATCTAGCATACAAGCCTTAAAACAGCGTTTTTATACTAAATCGGCGATTAAAGCTCTAGAGCAGCGAATCGGCGATTCAAGCTTTGTATGGGTGCTTTTTTTCTGGAAAAATACAAAACTACTGTATTTCTGTACAGTGTTATTTTTTTCTTTTTCTTTTCGGTTTTGCGGCTCCTCCTTTTTTCGCTGTCGTCTTTTTGGGCGAATCGGAGCTCCACAAAAACTCACATGCCCAATATTTTGCTGTCAATTTGGAATGCTTTTTTTTGTCACATCCCATTCTTGACCGGAAATTTTTTCGAGCGGTTGGCGAGAAATTGTGTCCATAATCCGCGGACCCAAAATGGATTAATTTTGTCTTGTCTCCCTCTTTCGCTACGACCATAAATTTTTTGTTTTTCTTGTAGCTCGGTTTTGGGCTATTGACGCGCATTGTCTTTTTGGCTCGAGAAGCTTTGGACCGACCGGAGTTTTTTTTAATCATTTCCGTTTTTTCCTTCTGGCTGTTGTCCGAGCTCCTTTTCTCAAATTGGTTTTCGCCGAGACGACTCGGAGGTTTTTCCGACCGTTCGTCCCTCCCTTGGAGAGCGGTTTGATGTGGTCGACATGTTTTCCGTCGCCTTTCTTCACGAGTCCGGCCTTGACCATTCGACGTCGAGCCGTGTTCCGCATTGCTCTTTGTTTTTTGGCTTTTGTGGACGAGTGAAATAATTTGTATTCCCGTTTGTAGTCTCTTGCCATGGCTATTCCGATAACATTACACAAATATTGATCGTCCCTGTTTTGGATGCAATAAAGACGTCGCGGCGTTGTGTACCGGTCCCGAGAATAATCTCGAGCGTGTCTCCCTGCCCAATAAATATATAGTGTGTCGGTAGCGCTCCGCCGTCGGTCGCGTCGTTTTGACAGACATAAACGATACCGCCTTCGGAGCCGATTCGAATCGATTTGGCGCTCGAGGGTAGTTGCAATTTTGTTGTTGTCGCATCGCATGAAATTGTTTTGAATATTGGATATTCGTTTGTCGATCGTAGGTCGGTGGCCATGTCTGGAGCTCCGGTCGTGATGGTAGTGATGGTAGTGATGGTAGTGATAATGATACGCCGAGCTCAAGGAGCCGAGCTCGACGCATCAGTTTTTAGATTTTTGTGTCTATGGTTTAGGTAGCAAATACGACAATCAACATGTCGTTTTGAACGAGCGCGGATCCCACGGTCAAACGGCATACGCCTCCGCTTCCTCCGCTGCCGGCGACATTAAATTCGTCGTTGTCTGCTGCTGTGTCTCCGAGCGCCGTCATGTTGCGAATTGCGAGACCGTTCTTAAATACCAGCATAGAGTTAATGAGATTGCTCGGAACGGCTACGGATAGATCGATCGTCGTTGTCGAGTTGTTTCCGATTTGGAATCCCTCTTGACGATATGTCAATCCTAATTTCGCTGCCGTAATAGCGGAATCGGCGATTTTTGCTGTCGTAACTCCGGTAGCGGCGAGAGCAGATGTGCCCACAGCGCCGTTTTGGATTTTTGACGAGGTGACCGCGGAGCTCTGAATCTTGTCGGACTCTACCGAGTTGCTCGCCAATTTCGCCGCTGTAATTGCGGAGTCTAGTACTTTGGCTGTCTCAACTGCATTCGAAGCCAATTTCGCCGCCGTAATAGCCGAATCGGATACTTTGGCTGTCTCAACTGCATTCGAGGCTAGTTTATTGGAGTCCACGGCGGCATTCGCTATTTTTGCCGACTCGACCGAGTTGCTCGCCAATTTCGCCGCGGTAATTGCGGAATTCGCAATTGCAACGGTTCCAACACTGGCATCGATGAGCTCGTCGGCTCCGATACTGTCGTCGGCCATTTTTGCCGATGTAATACTATTGTCGGAAATTTTTCCCGAGGTAATACTATTGTCGGATAATTTGGCTGTTGTAATAGCGGAATCGGCGATTTTCGCTGTCGAGACTCCGGCGCTGGCGATTTGGATGTCGTTTCCGACTCGGGTCAAGCCTTGAGACGCGGTTATGCCATCGGCTCCGGCTCCGGCATATTGTACAAATGTAATGTTGTCAGATCCGACATTTGGAGCTGCTGTGAGGTTGCAAATATATTGTTTGAATTGGTTTGTACCAAGTAAAACAAGAATTGCGGCGCTCGGAAATTCGGAGCCGACATCCATGTCTGATGATCGAACCGCGGCATTTCCGCTCCCTTTATACAACCAAACGCCATTTTCAGACGAATCGGTCTGAGATTTTAGGAGCATGCGGTCGTCGGTGCTGAGACTTTGCGAATCTACGCTCGCCGGTAGGCTCGAAATGTCGATATTTGAGTCGGGAGCGACTTTGACCGGCTCTTTGTAGTGTCGGCCTTGAGCGAGCTCGTCGGCGTATTTTTTGGATACTGCGTCGTTGTTGTTGGTCGGTGTCGTAGGGACTCGGATTGTTCCCGAGGAGAAATCGAATGTACCGGTTAAATTCATCTTGGATGCGTCGACGGCATTCGCTGCGAGCTTCTGACCGGTGACCGCGGAATCGTTTATTTTTGCGGTCTCGACGGCATTTGATGCTAATTTGCTTGCATCGATCGCCGAGTTGGATATTTTTGCTGTCGTTACGGCGAGCGCTCCGAGAGCGCTTGTATCGACCGCGCCGGCTCCTAATTTCGCCGATGTGACCGCGTCGTCCTGTAATTTTGCCGTAGAAACGGATGCGCTTCCAAGCTTTTGTTCGGTGACTGCGGAGTCATTGAGCGCGGCGGTGAGAATGGCACTTGCTCCGATTTTTCCGGAGGTTATAGAACCATCATTTAATTTTACTGTCGTAATTGCCGAATCGGCGATTTTTCCGGTCAAGACCGCGGCGTCTTGGATCTGACCGGAGCGAATTTGAACACTACCCATGTTATTTTTCCTCTATAGATTTATGTTGTATTTGGGGAATAATCGATTGTTAGGTAGTCTCCTGTAATCGGTGTAAAATTTGTCGTAAATGTTGTCGAGTTGTGCTCGTTAAAGGTGTTCCCTTCGGTTTGTCGGACTCCGTTGTAATATACTCGGAGCGATCCGGCTGTATATTCCTCGGGGACTGTAAACGAGGTACGGTTCGAGTCTACTTGAGATGTCAAATCGGCTTGTTTCATTTCCTCGGAGTCTCCTCCGGAGCCGGTTCCAAACAATAGAAATGCCATAGCATCAAATTTCCTCGAGTATCAAAATAACGCTCGCCGAGCCACTTTGACTCGATATAAAAATACTGTTTGCTCTATTTGTACCACGACCAATTCTTAATTGCAAGTAGTTGTTTTTGGGTATGAACGCTTTTGCGCTCGGCGGCGCTTCTGCGTCTGTGGCTCCGTTTTGGGCGACATACAAGTCTTTGTTCTCGCATCCGACCGTTATTCTATTCGAGGCGCTCGGTAACTGGATTTCGGTCATTGCCGCGTCGCCGGCGGTGAATACGTGTATGTGTGGGTAAATATTTGCGCTTCTCAAATCCTCGGGCATTTCTAGCTCCTTCTTTTTCTGCGACTTTCATATTCTTCTTTGAATTTTTCTCTGTATTGTCTATAGAGTTTTGGGTCTTTGAGGGCGCTGTCTTGCCAATTTCCAACCTCCGGAGCGGGCATGCTGCGTGCGTTTGCGTTGGGTGGTGGGGTTGTGGGCATCGCTTGCTTTGTCTCGGGGGGTCGCTCTGGAATCGAGCTCGGCTCCGGAGCTCCGGTCGGCTCGGGGGCGAGCTTTTGGAGGTGGGGTCGTAATAGGCTTGGAGCTTGCTCCGGATTTGTTACATGTCCCTCGAGCCAATTTGACAACGAGACGCGGTCCTTTTTATTTAGTTTGGATTGAGCTCTCTCGTATTGCCATTCTATAGCGTCGACCAAATCCGGATCTGTCAATCCATGTTTTGATATCGATTGGTATCTCGAGAATCGAGTCTCGGAGCTCTCAAGCTTGGATTTGAGCTCGGTTAATTGTGTATTGAGCAAATCGACCGAGGTCAAACTTTTTCGATTTTCCTCGAGTTTTGCCTCGAGCTCTGCGACTCTGGATTCGGCTCCGTTTGCTCTCGTTGCGACCTTCGAGACTCGCTCCTTTATTATGTTTTCCATTGCGCTTTTCAGCACATAGATTTTTCCTTCGTGTGTTATTTCAGCCATGTAGTCTCCTCGGGTTTTTTGGGTCAATGATGGTAGTGATGGTAGTGATGGTAGTGATAAGATTTATTTTCTACTTTGTTCGGGTCTGGTGAACCTAGGTTTTTAGACTTTGTACTCTGCGCGCTCTCGTCGAATTCGGTCGAGCTCGGCTCTCGCTTCTTGGGCATCGAGATCCGGATTTAATTTCATGATTGCGTCAACCGGAGAAATCAAACCGGCTCCGAGTTGCTTAATTATGTCCTCGGTCTGTTTTTGTTGCTCCTCTGCGCTGAGTCCGATTGGTTGATATTGGACTCTATATCCGCGCTCGGGAAGATTGGTCCCGAGGAATCGATTCGCTAACATTGCAGATTTGGCGATTGTCATCTCATCGACATATCTAAAAACAGGAGCGAATTTTTTAGTGGCTTGGCGCTGGCCTTCCCTAGAGAGAGAAATCGCAAATCCGGAGCGCGGGTCGCCGGATTGTCTCAAGATTTCGGCGCTCAATCCGGCGCTCGAACATACTCTCGTTTCGTATTTTGTAATTGACTCGAGGATTTTGTCGGGGTCCGAGAATTGGAATGTGCCAATCATCGGCTGAGCGTTTGAGTCTGGGTCTCCGGCGAACATCAGTATCGAGCTCGGGTCCGTTGTGATTGACGCGCGGCGGCTCGTCATGTCTCCGTCGGCTTGAGACAATCCCATCGGATATACGCCGACTGCAAATTTTTGAGGCCATGAATTATCGCGTACGCATTTCACATAAAAACTAAAAAGGGCGCTCGCCGTAAGAGAACCATAACAAATTTGGGATTGCGAAAATGCGTCGAACAATACTCCGGTTTTCTCGGCATGGTACAATTGGACTGGTAGGAATGGACGTCCCTCGGATGATCTATAAGGATATTTGTCGCCAATCATGGCTGGCTGTCCGAGATATTTTTCTGTTACATCGTCTTCGAGCTGTCCGGTCGGACTTATTGTGTATAAAGCGAATTTGGGGTTGTCTTCGTCTCGGATGTCCAAACAGTCCGCGATCCAAATCGGACGATGTGTCTCGGGATCGACTCGGAGTCTAATCTCTTGATAATATAAGGGTGTGTCGGGGGCATCTGGACTCGCCTCGCAAATCACGAAATCCGGAGTAACGACTCGATATAACAGACTTGGAGTCCGGACGAGCTCGTCGGGTCGGTCTGGAGTTACGTCAATACGTACAAAACATTCGCGCAATGCAATTGTTAACATTTGGACTCTGGACATTAGCTGAAAAAATCCGGCGGTGCTCACGAATCCGGCTCGTCCGACGAGCTCCGATATGTCGGTCTCTCCGTGTGTGACCGTGGGCTCTTGGTGATATAGCATTGCTAATTGTTGCGAGATTTGCAACAAACAATTCGAGCTCAAATCCGGAGGGCCGAGAACCTCGAGACGATCGGTCGGAAAGTGCCTTTTAAGCTCAAAAACGAGATCGTCCTCGTATATACCTTGACAAATGCGTCGCCTTAAGGCGGTGTGGTTCCATCTTTTTTGATTGTAGTCGTCGGGCGCTTGTGGTTTCGGTGGGACATCGTCGTATAACATTACATAACTCGGATTCGGGTTGGAGTGTCTATTCTATAATCGAGGGTTGGAAGTAGTCCATATCTAAGGGCATCGATACAATGTTGATTTGGGTCTCGGCTCCTTTGATACTGTTTTTTCTTCATCGTCCACGTTCGAATGCTGCGAATCGTATGTGTACATTCGGGACGAATCCAAAAATGCCGGCGCGATTGAATCGAATGTATCAAGCTCGCTCCAAAGTAAACCGAATGTCTACCCTTGCGAGCTCGACGAATGGTCCAAGGTAGATTTCTCGGAGGATACCCGAGGATGTTCTCGAATGCTCGCATCAACATAATATTAGACATCTTGTGTCCGTCTCGACCGCGGCTTCCGTGGTGCTCGCCGTCTCCGGTCCACTTGCATATTTTAGGGTCTACCCCTTGAGATTTGCACATCTCGAGAATTGCTCGGGCGTGATGTTCTGGAGGAGCTTGGCCGGAGACATACTCGGCTAGGACATAGACTCTCGGGTTTTGGGGGTCTCGCATCGAGACACAACAAAGCACAGCGACATTCGAATTTGGAAGAGAGCCATGGTCGAGACCAATACAAAAGGCATACGGCTCTGCGTTTTTGGGGACTGGTTGGCTCGAAATCATGGAGTCTTCGAAGTTCTCGAATATTACTCCGACCGGCGAGACGTCAAACGAGCCAAATATCCGCGCGTCGCGGTCTATGGGAAGGTAACTTTGAGTCATGGCATCCACTTGTGCAGCGCTCAAGAGCGGCTTTAAAGTGCGTCCGGTCCACGTTCTCGGGGTCGTTGCTTCCACGGTGAGCGGTGCGAAATGTGCGGATATTTTTCCGGCATCGATCATGTCCTTTAGATATGTGACATCCACGTCTCCGACCGGTGTCAAACTGAGTGCCATGACTCCTCGTTTTCCTCCTCGTCCTCCTCGAGTTGTTCTACTAAGTAAAGCGTTGTAGGTTTCCATATTGACCGGCTCGTCCACGACTACGAGGTTACACGTCGCCGACTCCAATCCTAGGCCTTGATTCGCCGTTTTGATGCGGATTATCGAGCCGTTACGGAAGCGGACCACGGGCGCAAGGCCTTTGTAGCCGCGCCCCCTAATATGTATGCAATCCGGATGGAGCTCCTCTTTTGGTGTGAGGTCGTGTAATTTTTGTTGAATTGTTCGGCTCTGTTCGTGCGAGTGTGTAACCAACCAAGCTTCTATTGGAGGAGGGTCGGTTCGGAGGACCGGATGTCGGTTAAGGCATGCATAGAGCAAAAGTGCGCAAGACGTGACCGTTTTTCCTGTCTGATTTCCTCCAATTAGCGCTTTGACCGGACTCGGGTCGCATAAATACGCGTATTGGCTCGGTGTCGGGCAATAGTACGAGAGCGGGTCTCTCTCGGCTCGAGATTTGAGCCTCGATATGTTTTTTGCAAAACCTTTTAGACTCATTTTCTACGCCAAAAATTATCGATGCAGTCGGAGCGCTCCTCGTCGGATTTCTGAGCGCAATATTCCATTATTGAGATTGAGCTCGATATATTTCCGATAGACTCACATTCTCCGTTTCCTCCGGTTTGTGAGTCTATCCCTCGAGAGAAAACGAGACACGAGAGCTCACGGCATAGGAGCTCGGGCGCGACATGTGGATTCGTCTCTCTCTGTTTTGTCAAATACTCCGGAGCGCAAATCTCTTTGACGATGTCGAGATTCGTCAATTGTTTGATAACCTCCTGTTGTTCTCTCGAGGTCTCGTCGGGAATGTGGACCGGTGTTTTGTTGATCTGCGATATTCCGATTGTCGCTCCGACTCCGACAATCGCTCCAATCAAACCGGCGAGAATGATTTCGGTCATTTTTTCCTCTGGATCGATATAACGTTTGAGACTCCGAGCTCGTTTATTTGCTCGATTATTGGCTGTCTCAATATTGGCGGTAGTGTAATAATACTGTCGACCGCTTCTCGGATAACTTGGTCGTCTGGGAGTTTGTCGAGGTTGTCGAGAGCTCCCTCCTCCGCCTCGAGCGCTCGGATTTGACCGGCGAGACTGAGATACGATTTGAGGAGCGCGGCGGCGGCTTGCCACGACTCCGACGATTTCGCTTTCTCTAACATGTCTCGAGTCTCAAAGAGTTGTTCTCGCAATAGCGACATATAATCGTCGGGGGTTTTTTGTTTGTCCGGGTCTGTACGAATTTCGGAAATTCGCTCGGAGACTTTGTCTTTTTTGTAGTCGTGTCGGCGCTCGAGGACCCATGCGGCCGCGCGCCAATCTTTGACGCTATGTCTTTTCACTTCTCCGAGTAGGTGGAGAGCTCCTCGAGACTCGGCGGCGGTGAACTGCTCGAGAAATCTCACATACGCTTTATCTGCTCGAGGTTTCTTGGCTCGGTCAAACCAATTATACAATGTCCCTCGAGATATTCCTCCGGCTTCGGCGGCGATTGTGTATGTCGCTCCAAGCTCTATCGCATTGCATATTCGTTTGATTGATTCGGGGTTTATCTTTGGTTTTCTTGACATGTATTCTCTGTTTTTTGAAAAAAATAAGGCGTTGTTAAAAAAAGGCGCGCCCTTCT
>Ga0181414_1000042_pt1 | contig 31775 bp, 43 predicted proteins | sample 37SPOviralmetaG_FD_130139 | JGI IMG/M metagenome (GOLD analysis project Ga0181414, IMG submission 130139) | Marine viral communities from the oligotrophic San Pedro Time Series (SPOT) site, San Pedro Channel, CA, USA - 37 SPOT_SRF_2012-11-28 | ecosystem: Environmental > Aquatic > Marine > Strait... | reverse complement strand
CTCTCCATATTGTTGCTCCTCACTTAAATATAAAATACTCAGATAATGCAGAGTCTGTTAATTTACCAATACATTTTGTCCCTTGTACAGAATATTTTTCAGACAAAGCATATAAATGTAAAAATAAATATTTAGGTACTTATCATTTTCCACGCAAAAATTTCTACTCTAAAGAAAAAAATGTTTTAGGCGACTATGGATGGGTTTGGATTGATTCACAGAGATCAGCAGACTTAAGAAGTCATGTTTTAGTCCACGAGTTTGCACACGCTTTGGGTCTTTTACATAATAAATGCTACGATTCATCTGTATCTTACAATTCATATGCACCCGAGATTGCCCACTTTTCGGTTTTAGATTTAATGCAGCTTAGGGTTTTGTACGCTCCCAATTTAGATGTAGTAATTAATTCTAAACAGATCATAAGAGACTTGAATTTAGATGAAGAGAAATATAAGAAAAATAAAGAAAACAATTCAACAAAAAGCTTGTGTCATATGGAACAAGGCGGTTGGGATAATTTAATAGACTTTCAACTTGGCTTGTTTGATTATGAACTTATAGAAGGAGGCAGTAGTGCTTAAAGAAAAGAAAACAATTTTAATAGGGGTTTTACTAGTTGTAGTAAGTTTTGTATCTGGAATCTCTTTTAATAATTACATGACACATTTAGGTTATGAAAGACTGCTATCAGAGATGGAAGATCTTGAAGATGGAGAATTACTATTAACTACCCACACCCCTACTTCATGTAATGCTTCTACATCAAGAGATGAATACTTTGGTTGTGAAAATTTATATGATTACACAGTAGAAGGATGGGAAGATAATAATCAGAACTGTATGGACCAGTGGTTAGAGTTTGATTTTGGTAAAGAAGTGCAGATTGAGTTTATGGTTTTTGAAAACTATCAATACCCCGGATTGTTTGCACAAAAAGATAAAATCAAGGATTTCGAGATCGTTTTTGATAACGGGACAGTTTTAAATGAGTACTTAAATAATTCAACAGATTTACTTTGGATAGATACACCGCAAAGCGAGAAAACAAGATACGTGAGAATAAATATTTTATCTAGTCACAACACATTAGGAGTTGAGCAATGCCATCTTCAAGAAATCTCTTTTTATGGTTATGAGGATTTTTAATGAGTGAAAATTATGAAGAAATGATTGTAAACCATTACATGAAAATTCATATTTTAACAAAAGCTTTTGGCGAACAAATCGAGGCTACTCAAAACTTAAGATGTACTTCATGTGAAAATTACATATTTTCTGATAATCCTACATTTATTTTTTGCACTCCCTGTGCAGACGAAATGGAAGACCTAGCTTTAGAAATGGAGGAAGAGTAGGCTTGTCAGTTTATGCAAGGGGATTGCTTGAAAAGGCACATAGAGAAATAGAGATCAATTTTAAAGAAACAGGCTTTAAAGAAACTAATTTAGAAAGACAAAAAAGAGAAGAGAAGAAACATGGAAGATAAAGGAAAAATGATAATAACAGTTGAGTACTCACCTAACCAGGGATTCTCGTGGAGAACTGTTGAGGAAGCAGCACATTTTTGGAGAGGGTACATAAGTCAGGTAAGAGGACATAAAGTTGTCAATATAGAAACAAGATATGAAAATCTCTAAAAAACCCAGTAACCAGTTGGCTTTTTTTAAGTCTAAATAATGTAGCCAAAAAGAGATAATTCTGTCTTTTTTTACTCAATCATCATAATTTGAAAATACTTTGTATGAATTATTGAGCTCGGTTTTATAAAAAATAATATAAAAGGAGTTAATGATTTATGCACGACGAACTATTGGAAATAGAAATACACAAATCCTCTATGTGGGAAATTAATAATCCAAGAGTTAATAGGTTACTAAGAGCGACTCTAGATCTTGTTTATCACTCAAAAAATATGGAGAATGATCAAAAGGAAGAGGTATTCAATATATTGATATCTCTTGTGAGAATATATGGAGATCCAAAACTAATTAAACGAGATAAAAATGATTATTAAATTAATAAAAAAAATAAGAAATCAAAGAAAGTTAATTGAGATGTTGTGGTTTGATACTTCTCGAAGGAGAGAATCTTGGGTAAGAAGTTTTTGCAAACAATGTAATAATGAAACCTATGATGAAAGCCATCTGAGAGATTCAAAGTATAACTATGGATGCATAAGGTGTAAGAAAAAAGATGCTGAGCCTGAAACGGGATTTTACTGTTGGGACTGTTTTGGATACGAATATGGCTTAGATGCTTATGAGTTTATAGAAAACAATTATGTTATTGAAATAAATAAAAGAGAGTTAATCTAGATTGGAAAATTTGAAAAACATTGAAACCCTAACACTTATACAAGAACTATTAAAAAGAGAAACAGAGGATGGTTCAAAGTTGTTTAGAGAGGCAACAATAACTGCAAGGTATGGAAGAACACAAATACTAGGTTTAATAGCTAGTCTTGAAATGAAGTTAGATACAAAAGACATCTAAAATATTGTTATAACTTAAAAATTCTGGACAGGGTTTTTAAGTTTGTAAAAGAGGGGTAGTCAAGTCACCCCTCTTTTTTTATATATTTAGATACTTTTTCTTGCAATACAAAAGCACATAATTAATTAATAAAAAACGTATGGTATGCACACCTGCTGTCTACAAAAGGGCTTTGACACTGCCAAAACTCCCAAAAACTATAAAACCTTGCTTATTTAGCTACTAAATCTTTGTTAATGAAAATTTAACACTCATAATTACTGATAAATTTCAAAATATTGTATTTTTATACCGTTATGTTTAAAAAATTACTTGAGTTAGAGCAAAGAATATTTTCAGCTCCGTATAAATGGCTTGTCAAAAAAGGTATTGTAACGGTATTAGCTACATCTAAGAGAATATATAAATCTTTAGAAGATTTATATGAAAATAAATATGACGAACCTTATGGTGGAAATCCTAATTTTCCTGGTGACGATTAAGAATTACTGTTTATACAGTAAGGACAGTATTCATTAATTTTAAAATCTGGTGAAGCTTTCTCTTCTGCAGACAAAGGCTCTCTACATATATAACAGTAAATATATTCGGTCTCATTAAGTTCTTTATCTAAAGCAACACGCTCATCAAAGACAAAACAATCACCCTCCCAGTAAGCACCTCCAGTTTCTTTGAAGTATTCGATAACACCACCATCTAACTGTTTTACATTTGCAAAACCAGCTTTCATCATGACAGCTGATGCTTTCTCACAACGTATTCCACCTGTGCAATACATTACAATTTGTTTATCTTTATATTCCTCTGGCAGTGACTCAACTGCTTTTGGAAAATCTCTAAATGTATCTAGATTTAGATCAATTGCATTTTCAAATTTACCAACTCTGGTTTCGTACTCATTTCTAGTATCTAATACAAGAACCTCTTCTTTCTTGTCTAATAAGTTTTTTAACGCTTCTGGAGATATTCTCTCTCCTGTCATCTCTTTTGGGTTAATATCTTTTCTGCCCAAAGAGATTATTTCTTTTTTTAATCGAACTTTCATTCTCCTGAATGGCTGCGTCTCACTGTATGTTACTTTAAGTGGAATATCTAAGAACCGATTGTCTTCTTCTATAAAATCAATAAAAGAATCAGTTGCTTGCTGAGTTCCTGCAATAGAGAAATTGATTCCATTTTTACTTATCAACATTGTTCCTTTTAGCAATAGTTCATCACACTTTTGTTGGTATATAGGAATTAAATCAATTGCATCATCTAATGGTTCAAATTTGTAACCAGCAATATTTACTACAGAGTTTTTATTCACAGCCATATTGTATATCTCTTGAATTACTTAATAAGACCTCTTTTTTGGAAAAAAGAAACCATATCGTGAATAGTTTCTTCTAAAGGTCTCGGGTTATGACCAAGTTCTTCACGAGCAAGCGTGCTAGGAACTACTTTATTACCAGTTTTACCAGTATGTAAAGTATCCACTGTAAGAACTCTTGGTTTTCCTGTAGCTAGAGATTTTATATATTCATATGGCAAACCAAGGTAGGATACAAAATTTGGAATTGTTCCTAACAAGACAGTTCTCCCAAGTTGGTTTTTCATTAACTCAGCAATATAGGAATACATATGGTACTCACCACCAACAATATAATTTTGACCAGTCCTACCTTTGTTTGCAGCTGAGATAGCTGTAATAGATAAATCTCTGACATCAACAAAATTGTAACCCCAGTTAGGTAGTAACTTTCTTTTACCATTTGCAAGATTTACCATCTCTTGCATTGGAAGTCCTGGTTTAAAATCATTTGGGCCAACAATTGATGTTGGATGAATTATGCTTGCATCTAAACCTTTCTCACAAAACTCCATTACAATTTTCTGTCCATCTGCTTTAGATAAATCATATGGAACAGCATTTGGATCATCAATAAGTTTTCTGTCTTCAAGCAGAGGCTCTTCAATTGGAAACCTGTAAAAAGCATCGACTGAAGAAAAGTGAATTAGTTTACTCACACCAGCTTTTAAAGCTTCTTCGCATACATTTCTAGTTCCTTCAACATTGACTTTCCGAATCTGTTTCTTGTATCTTCTATCAAGATTTATTAATGCTGCTGTATGAAATACAATATCAACACCCTTAAAAATTGGATCTAAAGAACTTTTATCTGTGATATCTCCTTTAATAATCTCGACATCATAACCCTCATAAGCTCTATGGTCACCATCAAAGTCAATACATCTAATTTTGTAGTCAAGCTTGGAGAGTTCTCTTATTAAGTTTGAGCCCACATGGCCAGAGCTTCCAGTAATTAATACTGTCGTCATTTACATTCCTTTATTGGTTTTTAGGTAAATATTTTTCTAGAAATTTACCTATTTGTTTAAAAGCCTCAATAGTCTCTGGCATTCCAACATCAATATGGAAAACATGATACATACCTTCCCATTCAAAATATTCATGTATGCATTCGTCTCTTTCTAATACCTTTTTAAGGGATTGAGAGTCAGATAGTAAAAGCTCTTCAGTTCCAACCTGAATCATTATTGGAGGACAGTTTTTATAGTCTCCACCTAGAGGAAACATAAGTGCATTTTTCTTATCAACATCTTTCTCATCAATATAAAAATGATAGAGTTCATCATTATTCTTCCAAACATTTTTCATTATGGGTCCGAGTAAGATATCTCTATCTGCCATATCTTCGGTGTATGATTCACCAGAGCCAGAAGGGTCAGCCCATGGTGAGAGTAAAGCAACAGATGATGGTAAGTCAGCATTAAGCTCTTTTAGTTTTAAGAGTGTTATCAAAGCTAAGTTGCCGCCTGCAGAGTCTCCTCCAATAGCTATTTGATCATGAGAGTGTCCAAAATCATTTATTAACGACATATATGTCTTTACTCCATCATCTAATTGAGCAGGGTATTTATTTTCTGGCCCAAGTCTGTAATCGGGAACATAAACAGTTGTTCCCGAAATGTCTGCCAAATAACTCACTAAGGAGTAATGCGATTCAGGGCTTCCCATTGAGTAACCACCACCGTGATAATATAAAAATATTCTTTTTGGATCGGAGTTAGGGGTTGATACTTTTAATGTTCTAACTCCTCCTAATAAAACCTCTTCTTTTACTGTTCCCTTTGCTTTTGGACCGATAGTCCCCTGTAAATCAATAAACCATCTAAAAAAGCCTACTCTCCAAGCAGATATTTCACTCGGTGTTCTATAGAAAGAACTAATAAAGGAAGCATATTTCTTGTATCTTTGTATGCTTTTCTGGGCTTCTTTACTTATCATTTTGGTTATATATACAACTTATGATTAATTTCATAAATTTTCAAATTTTACCTGTGTATTCTTTAATTATGAAAGTAAAAAATGTTTCTCTAATTGTAATTGTTGCGATTGCGGGTTTTACATTGTTGTTGATGAATGAAAACCAATTAAATGAAAATTGGTTAGTTCACTGCCTTTCATGCATAGGTTAATTTTTTCAACCGATATCATTATGTTCTTGGATGAGTAAAAAAGTATATCTTCTATGGTTAGGCCAAACAGTATCCTGGACAGGATCTTCAATGTCTTTTTTTGCAATAGGTGTATGGATATATGAAACAACAGGAAAAGCAAGTGCTTTATCCACAATACTTTTTATTGTTGCAATTGTTGGTGTAGTAACAGGACCATTTGGTGGAGTGCTTGCAGACAGATTTCCAAGAAAAACATTAATCATTATTTTTGATTTAATAATCGCAGTACTGATGTGTGTTATTGGATATCTTGCATTAAACGATATTTTAACGCTGACTTTATTAATACCATTTGCATTAGCTTTTGGTATCTTTGAAATTGCTCACTGGACAACTTGGAGTGCTTTTTTAGGTGATGTTGTCAAAAAACAGGAAGTTACAAAAGTCTCAGCTTTATTTGAAAGTGCAGAGGCAATCTCCGTTTTAATTGGACCGATAGGTGGTGCTTTTATCTATTCATTTTTCGGATTGCCAGGTGTTATTCTCGTTGATCTTATTACATGTTTTTTTGGTATTGCAACTATAACTATGTTCAAAAGTAAGAAAGTCGATATCAAAGGTAAGTTAAGTTTTAGAAATGTCAACTTTGATTTAATTGAAGCTTATAACTGGTTAAAAAAACAAAAAGGCTTACTTTCTTTAGTGTCTATTTTCGCAATAGGTAACTTTTTATGGGGATTTACTTCAGTGTTGATTCCACCAATGATACTTAGCTTCACCGATGCAAGGGGACTGGGTATTGTTGAATCAAGTGTTGGCTTGGCTTTTCTATTTGGTTCAATTATTTCTCTTCGATTAGCTGATAAGCTTCAGGGAAATTTAAAGGTAGCTATATATATGGGATTATTAGGTGGTATAAGTTTGATATTAGGTTCTATCAGACCAAGCATAATTCTTTTATGCATACACGGCATTATTGCTGGAGTTAGTGGGACAGTACAATACACAGTTTCCTCTGGAGCATGGTTAGCGATTACAACTGAAGATATTAGAGGTAGAGCCTTGGCACTCAGAGGAACTATTGCTCAAATGTTACGCCCCTTAGGGGTCGTTATTGCTGGACCTCTTGGAGATTATTTAGAGTTTACTTTCTATCCAAAAAATGTTGATATCTTATCACCGCTTATTGGAACTGGTCCTGGAAGAGGTTATGCATTTTTATTTTTTATTATTGGTGTTCTGTATGTTTGCTTGTGGATTGTAAATTTAAACAACAAAAATCTTATAAACCTATCTAAGCAAGTTAAGGAAATTACAAACGACTAGTAAAATATTGATATGAAAAAATTACACTTTGTTCTTATATTGATTTTGCTTTTACCATTTTGTACAGTAGGTGATGAATCTTCTTCCAACAATTCCACAAATGAAGAACCTACAGCCAGTAGTGACTCTTCTGAAAAAGATACAAAAACAGAAGACTCTCAATCAAAATCTGGTGGAGATGAGTCTAAGAAAATTTCAAACCTAAGAGACAAATGTGAAATATTTGCAGATTCTAAAGTAATTGAGTCTGACGAGTACTTTTTTATCCTTGGTGACGACATAGATGATAGACACAGACAATCAAAGTACAGCCATCCATCTGGAGCACAAAATGGTCCATTTCAGACTTGGACGTTTGAAGATGCTGTAAAGATATCCTCAGAAATCATCCCAGAAGAATTTGATAAAATAAACCCCTTCGAGAATGATATTGGCATAACATGGGAAAAGTTCGAAGCATTTGCTGATGCACTTTGCTTTGCTTATGAAAATGAAACGGGTTTAAGAAATGTGACTATCGCACATGCTGATTTAATGGGTAGAAGTACTGAGATTATGGGCTTTGCCGGAAACTGGGAGAATTTTCCATATATTGAAACAGGTGCTGAAGTAATTGATTCACCAAGCCCTTCAGGCTTAGAGTTTTATACAAAATATACAACTGTATCTGGAGTAATCATAGTCTCAGGACCAGACGTTCCTGACGAAGCTGTTTTATCTGCGAGAAGGTCCTTAGAGTATCAACTTTCAGCCAGACCAGATTTTCATCAGCTACTGCAAGAAAGCAATGTTAGGGTTTCATTATTTGGGCCCGATAGCGATACTTCTCAATTACCTGAGTATAAAGATACTTCAGAGATTGGTGGTTTTGCCATGATGAGTATAGATGCATCAATGACTGCAAATGCTGATTGGCTTTGTTATGAGGGAAACGAAGATGATGAAGGTGACCCAGTAATTCATGAAATGGCACATACACTCAACCATGTTGTTTTCGAGGCAATAAATGAACTTTACTTTTACGAAAATATATACAAACTTGCTGAAGAAGCACTTGAGAATGGCGATTGGGAAGAGGGAGCACAAGCAATTGCTGACGGGGTTCCATTAAGCGATATGATTGGTGAATTCTTTGCAATAAACACTGAAAATTTCATAATTAGTAACAGTCCAGATCTTAAATATGGTACAAGAGAAAACATAAAAAAATATAATCCAGCAATGTATGAGTTATATGCAAGATATTACCCTACAGAGCCATGGAGTTATTGTAATGATGGGGTTGAGAGATAAGCTAAAATTAGCTTATGAACAATATCAAGATAACAAACAACCATCCAACTAAGAAAAGAAAAATTCTTGGACCTATTGGAAGGTTCGTTTTAAAGCTTGTAAATTGGAAAATTGTCGGAACACTGCCTGATCAAAAAAGGATAATTATTGCATCAGCACCACACTCTTCTACTTTTGATGCAATCTATGCATTCTTTGTTTGCCTTGCAACAGATTTAAAATTTTATTTTCTAGGATCTGTTTCGATGTTTACTCGCATAGTTATACCTCTACCATTTAAGAAAAATCCAGATAAATTAGGAATTCCTCACCCTTTTGGATCATTTCAAAAAAAATTACTACTTGAGTTTGGTGGAGTACCTGTTTGGAGAACAAAACCAACTGGAGTTACTAAACAAGTAATAGAACAACTAAAAACAAAAGATAATTTTATCTTATATTTAACAGTTGAAGGTGAAATGAAATCAAACGGAACAATAAAGAGCGGCTTTCATTACATAGGAAAAGAATTGAACGCTACTGTTGTACCAACAAAAATTGATTATAAAAATAGAAGATTTGAATTAATGGATGAGTATAAATTGACTGACTCTGTTGAAGATGACAAAATTGCACTTATGGATATTTATCATCTAGTTGAGGGAAGAAATAAAACTTTCAACAAAAAGGCAAAAGAGTAAATGTTGGTCATATTCGCAACAATTATTGGTTCAATAACCTTACTGTATTTATTTCCAAATATGACAATGTTACTTGCTTTAATAATCGGGATATTCTCAGTAAGATGGCTTTTATACAACGATAGGTATTACGAATGAAAAAATATCTAATAATCTTAATTATTTTATCAATGTGTGGAGGCACAGCAGAATCAGACTTAGATTCGTTTTCAGAGATTTCTTTAGAAGCTAAAGATGTTATGTCTGAAGTAGAGGAGGAATATAAAGAGTCTCAAAATACTCCAGAAGAAGAAACAACTGTTAACGAAGATGAAACAACTACAACATCTGTTTTAGAAAATAAATTACTTTGGGGTGCCACGGATGCAAAGCCTGAAGTTTATGCAGCGGAAGATGTCTCACAAGCAACCATCGACCTTACAGTTGAGTGGGTCAATAAAGCAATAGGGCATTGGGGAAGCTATGGACCACTCGAAATATGGATTGTTGGTACTGGCAAAGAAGAAACTATAGCTTTAGATGAAAAATGGTGTGATGTAAGAATTGAAAAAGACCCAACTTGGAATAAACAGTGGGATTGTGCTAACGGAGACCCATATGAAAGCGGTAATGGTTGGTCACCTTTTTATAGATATATAACTGATGGAGGAGCCGCAGTTAGTAATTATATTAGAGACGATATAGGGTATTACTTTAATGCTCTTATTATGTCTTCTAAATATCCAGGTCCTGAAGAAGAAGATTATAAACCAGTAGTAATGCATGAATATTTCCATGTTTATCAGCAAACAAATTTATCGATACCTGAGTTACCAGATACTGATGGTGATTGGAGAACAAGTAATAGAAATGTATATTTCAATGGGTTTGAGCTACAGGTTCCTTTTTTGATGGAGGGTGGAGCAGAATATATGGCCCAGTATTGGTACTCCATGGAGCCTGGTGTAGACTCAGGTTATCTAAAACGAGTGATGGGATATAAAGCACAAGCAATTGATCCATACTTCAATACTGGTAAAACCTTAAGGGAATTGGGTTATGATGAAGATTTCAATTCTTATGATATTCTTACATGGTTTGTTGCTTACTTAATTCACAACACAAGCGAAGAGACTTTTAGAGTTGACTTTTGGACACAAATTGAAGATCTTGGATTTGAAGAAGCGTTTAAATCCAATTTTGGAAAATCTGCTGACGAGATGATTGCTGAGTTTGATACTTGGGTTGCTCAACCAATTGATGTATTGCTAGAGATAATTCCTTAACGGAATTTATCAAAATAACCTTTTCTCCACGCATATCCAATCACAGCTGTGAGCAAAATGCCTGCAAAAAAAGGTGGTATTCGAGATAGCAATAAAACAAAAGCAATAAGAACCATTGCATAATCTACATATGTCCAAAACTTGCTTGTCATCTTTGGAATTAAATTAAAGTATCTAAGAATTGAAACAGCGATAACTCCAGTTAATAAATAATACATTTCTTTAATTATACGTATTAATAAACTAAATAAAATAATGTCAAAAATAGCAATTATTACTGGAGCAAATAAAGGGATAGGCTTAGCTGTTTCAAAAGATTTAATTGCTAAAAATTATCAAGTTATTTTAGCTTGCAGAGATACGGCAAAAGGAAAAATGGCCGAACAGCATCTTGGTGCTAATGCTAAATTTTTGAAGCTAGACTTGTCACAACCCTCAAGTATCAATCAATTTGTAAATCAAATAAATTCAGATTATTCCGAGATAGATGTTTTATATAACAATGCTGGCTTAATATATCGAGACTTTGAATTAACGGAGGAAGGCTATGAATCAATGATTGCTGTAAATTATTTTGGCTCATTTAGATTATCTCTAATGTTGCTTGAGAATTTGCATAGAAGGTCTGGCAGGATAATTCAAGTTACAAGCCTTTCAATGTATCTTGCAAGAGCATTTAATCTAAGCGGCCTTCATTCTAATGAATCATTTTCTCCAAGTAGTAGGTACAACTTTACAAATCTTTTGAGATCAATGTTTGCAATTGAGTTAGAAAATAAATTAAAGAAAACATCAATATCAGTTGCTACAGCTCATCCAGGAATAACAAAATCACGACAATCAAGACCTTATGATGTAAAGAAAATTAAAAAGTCTTTTTATACCTATTTCTCTACAAACATAAAAACTGGAATTGCACCAATTATTGGAGCAATTGAAGATGAAAATATTACTGCAGACCTTGTTTATGCTCCGAAAATATTTGGCATTTATGGTGGACCAGCGCTTATGCGCCACAATAAATTAGTTTACAATCAAGAGCTTGGAGATAAACTTTGGTCATATACAGCAAGCGAACTTAATTTAGATATATGATAATAATTCAAACTACAGTAGATTCGGAAAATAATGCAGAGAACTTAATTAATCTACTTCTAGAAACAAATAAGATAGCATGTGGAACATTTCATAAAATTCAATCATCTTATAAATGGAAAGATGAGTTAGTTAAGGATTTCGAAATTGAAGTTTCTTTGTATACAAATGAATCTTTGATGAGAGAAGTTGTTGATATTGTAAAACAAAGACACTCCTACGAGCTACCAAAAATTACAGTATTGGAACCTGTATTTACCCTCCCTGAATATGACAAGTGGGTGTCTGACTCAACTAAGTAGTTGAGTTAACATAACTCCATACCGAATAGTTATCTAAGTTAATTGATCTTTCGCCGTGTTTATCTAACGCAGCAATAATTTGAGCACGGTGCTCACCAGCATGAAAAATTAGTTGCGAAAGAATTACAGAAACTTTACTTGAGCCTTCACCTTTTGAAGTCATGTAGGTGACTTCTTCATCTTCTCTGTCAACATGTTTCATTAAACTTTGATCAATTCTATTAAGCTCTGATAGCAACTCATCAATTATTTCAGAATCATCAGTGTTTTTAAGTTCGAAACGAGAAAATGATTCACCATTTAATCTTTGCCCATATAAATGAGATGCACCTGCAATATGAATCATTATTGTTCGAACAGTCCATTCTGGATCAATTACAAAATAATCAAGCACTTTTGAATCTAGTTTTTTAATTTCTTTATAAATTTCCTGGTTTGCCCACGCCATATGTTCTAGCATCAATTTAATACTTATCATTTTTCCTCCAATTTGGATAATCTCTCATCAATCTTATTTAATTTTTTCATTACTATTTTTAAGTCGTCTTGATTTTGTGCACTTCTTATATATCGCTCATTCTGCCAACGGATACCCCATCTTGTTAGAGGTAGGGATATAATAGCAACAGGAATTAAAACCAAACCTTCACTCCAAGATCCTTGGATAGAAATTAATAAAAACAATCCTCCAAATAATGTATACATAAAATACATAATCCACTTTTCCATTATTTGTGTAAATTTACGCTCTTTATTGACTTGTGTATCCATATAATTATTCTAATTTTCATTTAAAATAGTTTTATGAAAATAATTGTTATCTGTACCGGGAACACCTGTAGATCGCAAATTGGAGAAGGTCTTTTAAAAGCTAAATATCCTGATTTTGAAATTCACTCTGCCGGAACAAAACCCGAAGAGATAGTAAATCCTTATGCTGTGAAAGCAATGGCTGAAGAAGGGTATGATATAAGTGGTCAATATCCAAAGCTAGTAAATGAATTTATTGATGATCATTTTGACTACGTACTAACAGTTTGTGACTCAGCTAATGAGTTGTGCCCAGTATTTCAAAATGGTAAAAATAGAATACACAATGCTTTTGTTGATCCAAGCAGGTCTTCTTATGATTCAGACGAGCATGCTCTCGAAGTTTATCGAAATACTGTTAGAGAAATCTCAGCTTGGATAGACAGTCTAAGCTTTACAGAGTAGTTTCATTTCTATAAAAATTAAAAAAACTCAGAGTGGCTACCGCACATAGCAAATGCCAAACCATATGAGCTTGCAGCCAAGAGTCAGGATTACACCAAGGGTGATCTGGCACACCGGTTCCCCAAATTAATAATGCCCCAAAGAAAGATGCAAACCCAATAAAAAACCAAGGTGTATATTTCCTTTCTGTATTATTGCTTATATTTGGAATCAAAGCAGGAGCAAAGTAAAAAGCCATTTCCCAATTATCTTGTATATTTGACAAAGAATCTATCACAGAGCTTCCAAATAATTGCTGAATAATAAGTACCGTTATACCTGACAAAATTCTTCCGTACATATTCGGAAATTTAATCATCACCTCTGTAGCAATCCACAAACCAATACTTAGCTCAAATAGATTCACACCTATTCCAAGCCCTGAGTCTAGAAACCAGTAACTATATGCGTAATAAACTAGCAAAATTGAATATGTTGAAAAATAGATTTTGTTTGAGAATTTAGTTAATCTTTTTAAATTGTATATCCACAAGACAAGTATGTAGCTTATCATCGAAACATTATCCAACCATGCCCCAAATTTTGTATGTGTTCCATGCATAGCCATTGAGCCTGGACCTAGAAAAGTAGAAGCTGACGCATATACAAGTGCAATCTTAAAAGAGCCAAACATTGGTTTTACATTATTGGTTGCATCATTAGATAGTTTGTAAAACATATATAAACCAGTGAAAACAAATCCAAGATTTCCTAAAGTATTTGCTGGTTCTCTAAAAAAACCATTACTAACTCTTTCGCACCACCTTGAAATTTGACCAATAGCTTGTTCATTTTCAGCTGCAGGACCCCACCCATTAAATCCAAACAGAATAAACAGTAAAGCAGTAAAGATGACTGAATATATTGCGTAAGAGAAATAGTTAGGAGTTAAATTATTTTTTTGCTGCATTGAGTGCAGATCCCATATCCTCAATTAAATCTTCGATATTTTCTAATCCGACAGATATTCTAATTAAGTCAATAGGAGCGCTTGCTTCTGTATCTTGAGCGTTATCATGAGTCATCAAATACGGAAGCTCGATTAAAGTTTCTACACCGCCTAAGCTGACGGCAAGTTTATATAAATTTAGTGATTGCCAAAATTTTTCTTGATTAATATTATCTTCTAAATAAAAGCTCATCATGCCTCCAAAGAAGTCCATTTGCTTAGCTGCTATTTCATGATTTTCATAATTTTCAAGTCCTGGGTATCTAACCTCTTTAATATGTTTAGAGTTATCCAAATACTCCGCTAATTTGTGAGCATTTTCTGAGTGAAGTTTTATTCTTGGTCCCAGAGTATAAAGTCCTCTTTGTACTAAATAAGCATCAAAAGGAGACATAACTGCTCCCCCCTGTCTCTGGTAAAGCATTAATGTCTCATGAAGTTCAGTATCTTTACACAAAACTGCTCCGCCAAGAGTATCGCTGTGCCCACCTATATACTTTGTAGTTGAATGCATAATAATATCTACACCATGTTCAAAAGGTCTTGTTATAAATGGCGTAGAAAAAGTGCTATCTGCAACTAGCAACGTATCATACTGGTGAACAATATCAGCAATTTTTTGTAAATCATATAATTTCATAGACGGATTTGAAGGTGACTCTATCCAAGCAAGCTTTGTTTTTTCATTTAATAAAGCATTTAGAGCTTCATGATCAGAGAAATCACAGAAATTAACTTCAACTCCACGTTCTCTAATTATTCTGGAAAAGTAGTTGGTGGTTCCGCCATAAACATCTTTTGTTATAACTACATTGTCACCTGGTTTAGCAAGTTCAGCAATTATGCTTACAGCAGACATTCCTGATGCCATTGCAAAAGCGTGTTGTTCTTCATAATTTTCTATACCTTCAAGTGAAGCCAATGTTCTTTCAAACAATTCTCTAGTTGGATTATTGATTCGTCCATAAAAGTAATCTGACTCACCGGGAACTTCATTTTTATATGTTGTTGACAGGTGAAGAGGGGGCATAATGTCTCCACTTACAGGTTCGAAACGTTTACTGGTATGGAGTGCTTTTGTATTCATTCCATATTTTTTAGATTTCCCCATACATGGAGTTTAAATGATTTGCTTATACATTGGTTAATTATTTTTGCTAATTTAGGTTTATGATAAAAAAAATTTATATAGCAGGGCCACTTTTTAACAAACATGAGCAGATGTATTTAGAGGATATAGCTAAAGAACTTGAAGGAAATGGTTATGACTGCTTTCTCCCACATAGAGATCAGAAGGGTATTGATGAGTCTGAACTCAAAGGAACAGATATGTCGCAGGAAACAAAAGATAAAATTTTCCAGAATGATTTTGATGCCCTTCATGAGGCTGACCTGACTGTCGCTCTTTTAACAGGCCAGGATATTGATTCTGGAACATCTGCAGAAATTGGATACACTTATGGACAAAAAAAACCTGTAATAGCTATTAATGCTAATGAAAGAAGATATAGAAATTTATTTGTAGAAGGAATGCTGACAGTAACAGTCAATAATATAGATGAAATAATTCCTGAAATTAAAAAATTAGACTGAAACTAGTAGGTCTTTAAAACCTCTAATACCAAAAGCCCCTGTTCTTGTTGGCTCCTCTATTAATTCAAATTTTTTTTCAAGAACATGATTAAAAGAGACTCCTAATTCTAATTTTGCTAGATGTGTTCCTATACAAAAATGTATACCCCCACCCCAGCTACTGTGGTCTTTCATTTCGCGTTTAAAATTTATTTGATCAGGGTTTTCAAATACACGAGGATCTCTATTAGCGGAACCAAGTAAAATTGCTACTTTTGAACCTTTACTGATGGTGTGGCCACCAATTTCAGTATCTTCTAATGCATATCTTTGAAAAAATTGTAAAGGACTATCATATCGAATTAGTTCCTCAACAACATCATTTATATCTTCGGTCTCATTTTTTACCTCTTCAAACGATTTATTTAAGGTTAGAAGTGCGTGGAGACCATTTCCTAACGTATTTACGGTAGCCTCATGACCAGCATTAAGTAATAAAATAACAGTACAAATAATTTGATCGTCAGTTAGAAAGTTGTTGTCTTCAGAAACTTGTGACAATCTTGTAATCATGTCATCTTGAGGATCTCTTCTTCTTTTGTCTAATAAATTTTGAGTATATTCTATAAACTGTCTAGCTGCTTCCTCTGCGTTATTTGCATTTTCATCAGTAACTTCAAAGTCGTACATTTTGACAATTTTATGTGACCAGTCAAGAAATTCTAAATGATCACTTTCTGGAACACCCAGAAGCTTTCCAATAATACTTACAGAATATGGTTGTGCATAATCTTTTAACATGTCGAATTCTGTTCCCTTAAGATTATTAAAAAGTTCGTTAGAAGTTTCTTCCATAAAAGGCACTAGTTGTTGTACAGATCTTGGTAAAAATGCTTTAGCTACCAAACCTCTGAGCTCTTTATGTAGTTGACCTTCTAAATTTAAAAGGGAAAACTCTTCAGATTTCCAAAAATTTTCATACGTTCCAAATTGATCTGATCTTTTATAAGCAGTTGAAGTAATTGGTATTTCTTGATTTTCAATGGCTTCTTCAAATCCATCTATATGATTAAAAGTTGTACCGAATGATTTTGTTGATTGGATACTGCGAACATCTTCATATCTAGTAAAAAAGAAAAGATCATTGATTTCATCCCAGAACACAGGCGTGCTTTCTCTAAATTCTGCCATTTTTACATAAGGATTTTTTATAAACTCTTTGTTTTCAGTAGGTAGATGAAGTTCAGGAATGTTCATATCATTAAACTATCACTTTTAACAGCAATTTCTACAAATTTATAAAAAATTTTAGTGACCTTTTATAGATGATTTGATATCATCTCAACCATGACAGAAAAAAAATCAATGCTAGATGGACAAAAACAATATCACATCGGTCTAGAGCCAGGTGACGTTGCTGATTTTGTAATTTTGCCAGGAGACCCAGGAAGAGTAGAGTTTATTGCTGGACATTTTGATAATGCAAAAGAAGTTGCATTTAACAGAGAGTACAAAACCTACACTGGTACATATAAAGACAGACCAGTAAGCGTAATGTCAACAGGAATGGGTTGCCCTTCAACAGCAATAGGCGTAGAAGAGCTAGCAAATATTGGCGTTAAGACAATGGTTCGACTGGGAACATCTGGAGCAATGCAGGAACATACAAGAGTTGGTGATTTAGTAATTGCAAATGGTGCTGTTAGGCAAGAAGGTACTTCTTTAGAGTATATGCCGATTGAATATCCTGCTGTTGGGTCAGCTGATATGGTTTTTGCACTTGAGCAAGCTGCTAAAGAAAAGGGAAGTACTTATCACATCGGTGTTGTACAAACAAAAGATTCTTTTTACGGACAACATGACCCCGATTCAATGCCTGTTTCTCATGATTTAAATCAAAAATGGGATGCCTGGGTTCGTGGTGGCGTATTATGTTCAGAAATGGAAGTCTCTGCTTTGTTCGTAGTTGGAAATTTTAGGAGAGTTAGAACTGGAGCTTTACTTGTAATTTATGGAGACCAATCTAGAAAAGAAGCATTAAATAAAGATACATATTTAGACGCTGTAAGTAATGCCACAAATATTATTTTGGAATCTAGCTTAACAATCGATCAGTAGAAGCTAATTTCCAAAGTTTAACTATAAGAAGATTGAGTCCCCTTTTTTGTAACTGAATCACTAGCTTTTTCTATTGCTTTTTTTACACATACTTTTGGAGAGTTAGATTCTGATAACTCATAGGCAAAAGTTCCGATAAATGAATCACCAGCACCAGTAGTATCTACTGCATCTACAGTGGGAGCATTAAAATAATGAGTTTCATTTTCATCAACCAATACAGCTCCTTTTTCACCCAAAGTAACAATTAAATTACAAGGTACTTCTTTGTTAAATCTTAAAAAGTTTTCATCATTAGGTTCCATGCCGCTTATTAACTCAAATTCATTTTCATTTGGGATTAGCCAGCTAATATGCTCCAAAAATTCTCTTTCAAGCTTTCTTGCAGGAGCAGGGTTAAAAATAGTTGTTATAGAATTGCTGTTTGCAAACTGAAAGACTTCATGGTTGACCTCCATTGGAATTTCACATTGACCAACCAGAACTGAAATATTTCCAATCTCTTCCATTGAAGATATTGCTTTTTTCGCATTGATTTCATTATTTGCTCCAGGAATAACAATTATTCTATTTTGCCCAGTTGAATCAACCCAAATTGGTGCAACACCACTTGCACCTTTAACCATTTGTATATGGTCAGTATTTACATTATTTTCTTCGTAGTTGGTTACGGTCATCTCTTTGTAAACGTCGTCGCCTAAACATGTAATCATATACACATCAGCTCCAAGCAGCCCAGCCATAACAGCCTGGTTAGCTCCCTTTCCTCCAAAACCCATTTGAAATGAATCTCCAAATAGCGTTTCTCCATCAGATGGAATATTTTTGGTATATGCTATTTGATCAATATTTGAACTTCCAATTACACAAATTTTTGAACTCATAAAGTAAGTATAAAATTTTTTTTACTAATTTCTACTAAGATTCTTAGTGTGAAAATTAATTGGGACTCAGAAGTCTTAAGTTCTGTATCAAAAGCTATTCACCAGCTTAAACATCTATCGATAGACATTGACTCAATTGAAAATACTGCTGATTGGTTAGCTTATGAAGAATTTTCTTTTTCAAAAAATAACCAAGTTAGAGAAAATCCAGAAGATTTTATAAGAGCAACAATGTTTATGAATACTTTAAACTTTGCTTTTACAGATTTTAAAACGTCTATCAAATATGAGGTTAACCAAGGCAGTGAAAAACTTTCAGACAGTGAAGCGATGTATTTCCAAGTTAATCAAGCAATAGACTCGGGAAACAATTTAATTGATGGAAATGTTATGGCAACACTTACATTAGAAGAGTTATCAACTATTTTTACAGGCAATATTGAAATACCTATGCTCAAAGAGCGTGTAGAGATTTTAAATGATGTAGGTCAAAAGCTAGTTGATAATTATGAGGGCGATTGGATCAACTTTATTAATAATGGACCAAAAAAACTTTATGCAAATGGTGAAGGTTTAATAGAGAGATTAGTAAATGAGTTTCCTAGATTTGATGACTCATCTGAATATAGAGGGAATAAAGTGAAGTTCTACAAATTAGCACAATTAGCATTTTGGGGAATACATGGTGAACTATCAGGTTCAAACTACTTCAAAATAGATGATATGTATTCAATGACAGCTTTTGCTGATTACATTGTTCCTGTTGCATTAAATGTTATGAAAATCACGACTTACACACCTCAGTTGGAGGAAAAAATAAGAGACGGTGAGATGATAGAAAGAGATTCTGAAGAGGAAATCGAGATAAGGTCTGCATCTATTTACGCAACAGCAATTTTGACAGAGAAAGTAAACGAAAGAAGGCCCGAAAGTAAATCAATAATAATTCCACAACTTGATTACCGACTATGGAAAAACTATCACGCTACACATCACCCTCATCACTTGACCTACACAACAATGTACTAAGATGAAAAAATCAAACTTAATGAAGTTTGTAATGTTTGTTTTATTTTTTAATGTTTGTACACCGGAATCTTCATCTCCTGAAAAAATTAGTGATTGTATTATGTTGGCAGATAATATCGAAGATGTTTTTGACACAATTCAGATTGAAGCTTATGAAAGTGAAATATACAGAACTTATTCCGGTATTGACGCAACAAAACTTGATTATGTAAATGAAGCTTTAAGAATTAACAAAATAGGAATTGATGGTCTTGAAAAAATTATCTCAATTTATGAAATTAACAATGATCATTTGGCTGGTTTAATTGATGGTTTTTATAATAATTTTTTAGACTCGAGAGAAGCAAATCTTGCACTCGAAAAACATTTAATATCCGTAAATAACCAATGGACTATTCAAGAAGAGGTTGAATGGTGGGAAGAAAACCAACAATATAGTATTAAAAATTGGAGAGACTCAGAGGAATATCTTCAATTAATGTCAGAGAAGTCACAAAATACTTTATATCCCGATCCAGATTTTGTGGTTAGCGATAGCTATCCAAAAAATGTATTGCGAAGACATTGTGATAGTTTATAAATTTTTTGATATTCTAATTAAATGACAAAGAGAAAATTTTTTGTAGATACAGACACTGCTTCAGATGATGCAGTTGCATTATTGATGGCACTTGAGTACCCGGATGTGGAAGTTTTAGGAGTCAGCATAGTTTCTGGAAACATGCCTGTTGAGCAAGGAAGTATTAATGCAAGATATACTATTGAGCTTTGCGAAAAGGAAGTACCTGTTTATGTAGGTTCAGACAAACCAATTATAAAAAAAAGAGAACACGCAGATTGGTTTCATGGACCGGACGGAATGGGCAATATGAATTATCCATCACCAAAAGTTAGTGAAGATAAATCTGACTACATAGAGGTCTTAAAATCTTTAATCGAAAAATACCCAAATGAAATTTCACTTGTGACACTAGGTCCTTTAACTAATGTAGGAAAATTTATAAATGAATACCCAGATTTATTTTTAAAACTAAAAAATATAGTGATAATGGGAGGAGCTTCGACGACAGTGGGTAACGTGACGCCAGCTGCTGAATACAATATTTGGTGCGATCCAGAGGCTGCTGATATTGTATTTAAATCTAATCATCCTGACATAACAATGGTTGGATGGGAGCTATGCAGAGGAGGTGCAAACCTGACTGAGGATGAAATGGAGTATGTTTATAGTTTTAAGACCAGAAAGGGAGATTTTGCTATAGATTGTAACAAGCATGCTCTTGATTCAAGTCAAAACTGGTTGGGTGATCCTGGATTAGGACTTCCAGATCCAGTTGCAATGGCAGTTGCACTAAATAATGATGTTGTTTTAAAAAGTGACCGCCATCATGTCAAAATAGTTCTAGATGGTCCTGCAAGAGGTATGACAATTGTTGATGAACTAAACGTAGGAGAAAGTGAACCTCATATTGACGAGCACTGGTCTCACACTACTAAAAATATAAATGTTATTTGGGAGGTTGATAACGACAAATGGAAAGAAACTTTGTATAAAACTTTAAAAAATTAATCTTCTTTCCAAGTTTCTTCTAAAAACCCTTTTCTTCCACTTGCCTGTGCATACATTTTGTATCTCATACTTTGTTTCTTATAGAAATCTTGATGGTATTCCTCAGCTATGTAAAACTCAGGGGCTTCTGATACCGCAGTAACAATTGGCTTGTTAAATTTTCCTGAGTTATCTAAGTCTGTCTTAGACTTTTCGGCAAGAATTTTTTGATTGTTACCAACTGTAAATATCTCGGTTCGATACTGTGACCCAACATCAGCAAACTGATAATTTAACGCTGTCGGATCAATATTACGCCAAAATACTTCTAATAATTCGTCATACGTAACAAGTTCTGGGTCAAATAATATTTCTACAACTTCAGCATGTCCAGTTTCACCAGTTGTTACTTCCTCATAGGTAGGGTTCTCTACTGATCCACCCATGTAACCAGATGTTGCTTCTATTACTCCTTCTAAGTCTTCAAAGGGTGGCTCCATACACCAAAAACACCCACCTGCGAAATATGCTTTCTCATATTTATCATTCATTACTTCTACACTTTCTATTGCCGTACATGAAATAAATAATAGTAATAATAGAACATTTATTGATTTCATATTCAAATACTAAACAAGAAGATTCTAAGTAATAAATTTTAATTTTGAATTTTATCTTACAGTTTTAAACTTGACCTTCTAGTGTCCATTCAAGCTTAGGTTTAATAATATAAATTAACGGAATACTCGCTAGAGAACTAACTAATTTAATTCCCACCATTGATAAGAATATTGACCAAACAACTCCAATTGGAATTAACCCATAGAAAGCAACAAATGAAAATACTAATGAATCAATTGGTGAGGAAACAGTATTTGAGGAGAGAACCCTGCCCCATTGATATTTATGACCATACTTAATTACCCATTTTTGATAAACATATGTATCAATTAATTCTGCAATAAGCATAGCGATTATTGATGCAGTAACAATTCGCCATTGAGGACCTAGTACAGTTGACCATTCAGCTTGGGGTCCTACATCCATATCTGGAGGGGCAGCTGAGACCCACCAAAAATATAAAACCATTAATATATTTACCCCAGCTCCAGTAAATATTGTTGCTTTAGCAGTCCGGGTGCCACCAATTTTATGTATTAGGTCACGTAAAGTAAAAGTTAGAGGATATATTAATGTTCCAGCATCAATAGAGAAACCAGCAAAAAGAACTATTCTTAATGAAGCGATATTTGCAATTAAAGTACAAGCAAGATATAAACCAACAACAAAAACTAAAGTACTAAGCCAAGCATTTGAAATATTTTTCGAATTATCTTTCATTTTTTCCTTAAAGCATATTTCACCATATATAAATTTTTAAATAAAACTATCGAAAAAATAAAAGTGCTTTACCTACATTTTTGAAAGTTTTATAATTAAATTAATCCTTCGACTTTTAAAGCGGAGAGAGGAAATGAAAAAAACTGTACCTTATATTAAAAATTTAAAAAATAATCGTGTTGTCTCAATGATGACTGCTTATGACTACCCATCTGCGAAAGCAGTTTCTGACGCTGAAATCGATATTATTTTAGTTGGAGATTCATTGGCACAAGTTGTTCTTGGACATGATGACACATTGTCAATAACAGTAGATGAAATGCTACACCATGTTAAAGCTGTAACTAATGCTAAACCATCAGCATTAGTTGTTGCGGACATGCCGTACATGTCTTATCACGTAAGTAAGGAAGAAACTATAAAAAATGCTGGAAGGTTTATACAAGAAGGCAGGGCTGATGCAGTAAAGATTGAGGGCGGCAGAAAAAGAAAAGAAATGATAGAGGCATTATTAGATGCAGAAATACCAGTTATGGGACATCTTGGTTTAACTCCGCAATCAAAGAATTTAATGGGTGGATATAAAGTTCAGGGAAAAACTTTAGATTTGGCAAGAGAGCTATTTGAAGATGCTCTACTTCTCGAGGAGGTAGGGTGTTTCTCTATGGTTTTAGAAGGTGTCCCAACAATTGTCGGACAATCTATTTCTGAAAATATAAATATTCCAACTATTGGAATAGGAGCAGGAAACCAAACAGATGGCCAGGTACTTGTACTACATGATTTATTAGGTATGAAATCTAAAGAATATATAGACGCAAAATTTGTTAAAAGGTATGATCAACAATTCGAAACAACTCTTCAGGCTTTAAAGAACTATAAATCAGATATTGAATTAAGGAAATTTCCCACAGATGAGTACTCCTATGATATTGGAAGCGATATAAGTGACTTTCTAAAAGAGTGGAAAAAAGAAATTAAAAAAATTCTGTCATAGTACGTTTCTAGTATTAAATTGATAGGTACCTGCTTCGAAAGAAGCCACGTATTAGTGTCCATAGGAGAAAAATGAATAAATATGACTTAGTCTCAATAGTGAGACCAACAGCAGACGACTCAGTCGTCGAATCAATACACAAATCCATATCAGATGTAATTTCTAATGGTGGTGGAAGTGTATCCGAACAAGGTGTATGGCAAAAAAGAAAGCTTGCATACGAAATTGATACTTTTAAAGATGGTATTTATACAATTACGACTTTTGAAGCACCTTCTGAAGTGCCAGCAGAACTAGATAGAGTGCTAAAAATATCTGATGATGTCATTAGACACAAAGTCCTAAAGATGGAAAGCTAGAGGTAGATAAAAATGGTTGACAATACAGTAACAATAGTTGGTAATTTAACTGCTGATCCCGAAATTAGAGTAACTGATGGAGGAGCAACATTGGCAGAAATAAGAATTGCACAAAACAAAAATAAAAGAAATTCTGACGGCTCATGGGAGCCTGGAGATCCTATGTATTTTCAAGGTACAGTTTGGAACGATATGGCAGAAAATGCTGCCGCTTCATTACAAAAAGGAATGAGAGTAATCGTAGTTGGAAAATTAAACTATAGATCTTGGGAGACACAAGATGGCCAAAACAGGTCAGTTGTAGATATATCAATTGATGAAATAGCTCCAAGTTTACGATGGGCTAAAGCAAGCATTGAAAGAGCTTCTGGTGGAATGTCATCCAGTCAAGAACCCGTTGCAAGAGAAAACTACGAAGAAGACGAAGCACCGTTTTAAGGAGATTTATTATGGCAAACACAAAAAGAAACACCGGTCGAAGATCTTCAAAGTATGAAGCTCCTAAACCAAGAAGAATTACAAAAAAACAGATAGAAAATGCAACTTATAAAGATGTAAAACTATTAGAAAAGTTTATATCTGATAGAGGAAAAATAAGATCAAGCTTGATAACTGGTATTACTAAACAAGAGCAAGCAAAGGTTGCAAGGTTAATTAAAGTAGCTAGGGAGCTAGCTCTTTTGCCATACGTAACTACAAGCTCATACAAGCAAAGTTATAATCGTCGATGAAATTAATACTTAATTCAGATATTAAATCATTAGGCCGAAAAGGTGATGTTGTCGATGTTGCAAAAGGCTATGCAAGAAACTATCTTCTACCTAAAAAATTAGCAATAGTTGCTACAACAAATAATCTAGAGTTTGCACAAAAACTCCAAGAAAAAAGACAACAGCAGGCTCAAGTAAATAGTGAGCTTGCAGAATCTATAATTACAGCTCTTGCAGATGCACATATCGTAATTTCTCAAACTACTACAGATGAGGGAACACTCTATGCTGCCATTAGTAATTTACAAATTGTAGAAGCAGTTGAAACATTTTCTGGTTTTAAGCTTGAAGAAGAACAAATTAGTGTTGAAAGTCAAGTAAAAGAAATAGGATTACATACAATAAAAGTTGTTCTAGGGCCTGATACAAATTTTGACATTACCTTAGAAGTAGTTCCAGAAACAAAGTAATGGTTGGTCCTGAGGCACTTTCATCTAGAGATAGTCAGTCTTTAGGTAAAGTTCCTCCACACAGCCTAGAAGCTGAAGAAGCACTCTTAGGAAGTGCATTACTCTCAAGAGATGCTGTTACGAGATTAATGGAAGAAGTTAAACCAGTAGATTTCTACAGTCCTTCAAACCAAAGTGTTTATGAAGCTATGAAGGGATTGTTCGATACAGGAAATCCAATTGATACTGTAACTGTTTCAGAATTAATTTTCAAAGATACTAAAAACTCATCTGTTAATGCATCCTACATTGCAAGACTTGTAGAAAATGTTCCAAGTTCTGCAAATTTTGAAAGATATATAGAAATAGTCTTAGAACATTCACATAGGAGAAAGCTACTCAAGGCAAGTGGAAGAATTGAATTATTAGCTATGGCTATGGATAAGGAAATACATAGTGTTTTAGACGAAGCTGAGCAGACTATATTTACTGCTTCAGATGATGCAATTGGCGACGGACTAGTCGGAGTTAATGATGTTCTTGAATCTGCAATAGAAAGAATTGAAGAGATTGAAAACAGAGGAACTGGTTTGTCAGGCCTTCCAACTTATTTTTCAGATTTAGATTATTACCTCTCAGGCCTTCAAGAGGGTAATTTAGTAGTCATTGCATCAAGGCCCAGTATGGGTAAGTCATCCTTGGCTTTAAATATTGCAACTAATGTAGCTAAAGAGGGGAAAATAGCTGCTTTCTTTTCACTTGAAATGACTAAAGAAGAATTAGTTCAAAGAGTATTGTTTTCTGAAGCAAAAGTAACATCTGGTGATGCGAGAAAAGGTCAGTTAGGTCCTGAAAAATGGTCCAGGGTTGTTGAGGCAGCCTCAAAAGTAAATAGTCTTCCGTTGTATTTCGATGACGCCCCTGTTATTACTGTTACAGATATACGTGCTAAATCAAGAAGATTAAAGTCATCAAAGGGTTTAGACCTTATACTTGTTGACTATTTACAACTTATGCAAAGTTCTTCTGGAGACAATAGACAACAGGAAATTGCTGAAATAAGTAGAAACCTTAAAAATTTAGCTAGAGAACTAAAAGTTCCAATATTGGCACTTTCACAGTTGAATAGAGCAGCAGAAGCAAGGGAAGATAAAAGACCTCGTCTAGGAGATTTAAGAGAGTCTGGTGCAATTGAACAGGATGCTGATATTGTTATGATGCTATACAGAGATGACTATTACAACCCGGGAACAGAAATTCCTGGAGTAGCAGAAGTAAATATTGTAAAAAATAGATCTGGACAAACTGGGAAAGTTGATCTTTTCTTTAGCAAAGAGTTCACACAATTTAGTAATTACGCAAAACAAGACCAACAATAAGGTTGAATACAAAACTTAGGGCTTACCTTCTTATTAGCTTTTTAGCAATCTGCTGGGGATCAATTCCATTGATAATTAGAACTTCTGAAGTTAGTTCGATGTCACTAGTTGGAATTCGTACATTTCTAGGTGCTTTATTTTTATTATTTTTCGTTTTACGTAATAGAAAGCTAACTAAGGAACTTTTATTTTCAGGTATATTTTTAGGGCCTCTTTTGGCCATTCATTGGTCAACAATGTTTAAATCAATTGAATTAAATACAGTTGCCGTGGGGATTGGATTAGTTTTTTCTTATCCAATATTTATTTTAATTATTGAACTTTTTCGTGGAAAAACCATTACATTTTTTCAAATTGTGATAATCCTTATTGGGTTTTTTGGATTATATTTACTTTTAGATTTCACAACAATCTCTTCTGTTGCAGGAGTAGTGTATGGTCTTGTAAGCGCCTTATCTTTGGCAATTTTAATATTATATGGATCATCAAAGTCAATAAAATTTGGGGGGCTAAATGTTGCATTTGTACAAGTATTTTTTGCTGCAGTTATTCTATCCCCTTTTACTTATTCAGGCATTTCTTGGATGTTTGATAATCTATTAGTAAGTATATTTCTTGGTTTCTTTCTAACTGGAGTTGGATTAACAACATATTGGTATGTGATTAAATTTATTTCACCTATTTCAATTGGCACTATAACTTATTTAGAACCAATAACTGGAGTTATTATTGGGTCAATAATTCTAAATGAATCATTAAGGTCTTCTCAATACATAGGATTTGGAATTGTTTTGATAGTTGGTATTACACAAGTCTTTACTGATACCAAGAATCAAGTTCAACCCCTTGAAAATTAGAAGTACTTAAAAATGCATCAATACTAAATAAGAATGAATTATCAATTAAATATTTTTTAAGGAAATCAGACTTAGTAATTATTGGAAATGAAATTTTTCTGAAATCCTCTCTTCTTAAATGTGAAATTATCTGATTATTTTCAATTTCTTTTAGAGCACTTGAGACCTTTTCGAAATTAACTACAACTTCTTTATTTTTGAGTAAATCTACAATTTCTGATACAAGTAGATCTTCTTGAATAAAAGTATTAGAAATTAAAGTATGTTCTTCCACAAGAACTTCTAAATTATCTTTATTTAAAGAAGAAAGCTTATGTTTGTTTTTATAAAACAAGCTCTGATTTTGAAGTAGTAAATAATTATATTCCATATTTTGAACATTAATTAATTATTAAAATTACAACTATTGCAATAAATAATTAATTAACTAACTTTAGTCTATGAGAGTTTTACAAGGTACAGGCGTTTCCCCAGGAGTTAATATTGGAAAACCAGTAAACATAGAGAGATCTCTAGATTTCTCTATTCCAGCTAAAATATCTATAGATCAAGGTATAAAAGAATTGACCTCAAGATATCAGAGTATTGTTGAGAAATACAATACATCATCTAGAGAAGTTGAGGCTGAAGTTATAGAAGCGTATATTTTAATTCTTAATGATCCCGAGTTGATAAGTAGTCTTTCAGACGTATCCAGTTCTCACTTAGAGGAGATTTATAATATTTTTTTAGAACATGCAGAAGTGTTTAAACAGATGGATGATGAATATTTTCGACAAAGATCTGAAGATATAGAAGCAATAGGTAAAGAATTGATATTTACAATCCAAAATATCTCTTTGGAGATTGATACGAAATCACAACATGTTATTTTTGCTAATGAGTTAACACCTAATGAAACTTCTTCTATGAATTTAAATCAAGTAACGGGATTTGTTGTAAAAGAAGGTGGCCCGACATCACATGCTGTAATTGTTGCTAAAAATTATGGAATTCCATGTATTTTAGATATTAGTGTTAACGATTTTGATATTGAGAATACAAAGGAAGTTATCATAAACGGAACCACTGGTGAATTGATTATAAATCCTGATAAGAGCTCACTCAGGACTGTTGAAGATTATCAGCTAACCATCACCAGTTATGAAGAGAATTATAAACAAGAATCATTAGAAAAACTCGGAATTGAGCTGAGAGCAAATATTGGATCTACTGATGAGATAAAAAATTTTAAAGACCCATTAATAAAGTCAGTAGGGCTTTTTCGTTCTGAATTTCTTTATATTGAAGAAACACAAGAACCTAAATTAGCGGATCTCGTCAAAGCCAATAATCTTTTAAATGATAAATTTGAAAAAACAATTGTTTATAGAACGCTTGATATCGGAGGAGACAAACAAGTCAATTACCTAAATTTACCAAAAGAGGAAAATCCATTTTTGGGCGTAAGGGGAGTTAGGTTAACTTTAGAAAACAGACCTTTGTTTGAATCACAAGTAAGTTCTATTTTAGAATCGAATATCAAAGAAAAAGTAAAAATAATGTTTCCAATGATAGCAACTTTGGATGACTTTTTAGAAGCAAAAGATGTTGTAGTTAATGTTGCTAAAAAAATTGGATCAGAAGTTCCAAGTATGGGAATTATGGTAGAGACTCCCTCAGTCGCTGTAGCTCCAGAGATATTTATTGAAGACGTAGATTTTTTATCTGTTGGAACTAATGACTTACTCCAGTATTCCTTTGCTGCTGATAGGGGAATAACATCTCTGAATAAATATCACGATGCACTACATCCATCATTTTTAAAACTACTACACAATATTATCAAAACAGCCAACGACAACAATATAGAGGTTTCAGTTTGTGGCGATATGGCTTCAAACTCAGATGGAGCATTTATGTTATATCTACTTGGGTTAAGAATTTTCAGTTTAGCTCCTTCACAGGCTCCGGCTATTGTCTCTTCGCTTTTAAAAGCTGACAATTTATTGAAAACTATAGATATTGATGAAATACTATCTCAAAAAAATTCACAAAGTGTACGAAAGTTCATAATATAGTTTTATATTGAAAACTTATGGAATAATCCTTGCAGCTGGTGAAAGCACACGTTTTGATGCTGACGTTAATAAGCTATTTTATAAAGTAAACGATAAGGAGCTTGTTCTATATCCTGTAGAAACATTTATAAAGAACGAAAGTATTGATGAAGTTGTGATTGTCTCATCAGGATTAAATAAATCAGCATTAGAAAATCTTTTTAGTAATAAATACGAATTAACTGTTATTGAAGGTGGGTCAACAAGGCAAGAAAGTGAGTATTGTGCAATTCAATATCTTCAAAAAAAAGCAACGGACAATTGCTTTGTTGCAATTCACGATGCAGCCAGATGTTTTTTATCTTCAGAACTTTTAACAAATTTAATAGATGCTGCAAAAAAATACGGTTCGGCAGCACCTTACATTGAAAGTAGTAAATTTTACGATACTTTGACTGATGAAATAGCTATCCAAAAAAAAATTGTAGATATTCAAACACCGCAAATATATAAATATAAGGAATTATTAGATGGATATTCGTATTTGTCTGAAAATGGTATTACTAACATGGTTGATACAACTGAAAGTATATACAACTTTAATAAACTACAAACACATGTAATAAAAGGTGAAGAAAATAATCTGAAAATAACTTATATGAGTGATTTAAATGCATTTGAGAGAATGGCTAAACAATTATGAACCAATTAGATAAATTTAAAAACTATATCGATAATCGTAAAGAAAACGTAAAAGTAGGTCTTGTTGGGGCAGGGCAAATGGGTCAAGGCATTGTTGCTCAAGTTTCAAAAATGTATGGAGTTGAATTAGTTTGCATAGTTGATAGAAATCAAGAACAACTAATTAGTGCTGCAGACAGGTATAAAAATTTAAAAAATAATCAACTGGTCTGCTCAGATAGTATTTCAGCACTTGATAATGTAGAGTTAGACATAGTAATTGAGGCAACAGGAACCCCTGCTGCTGGGGCAGCAGTTGCAAAGAATGTTTTAAACAGAGGTATTAACTTAATTTTATTAAATGTTGAAACCGAAGCAACGATTGGTTTAGCACTAAGAAAAGAAGCTGAAAAAAATGGAGCTATAGTTACTGTTGCTGATGGAGATGAACCAGTTGCAGCACTTGATTTATACAACTTTGCTACAGAACTTTCATTTGAAGTTGTTTCGATTGGTAAAGGAAAAAACAACCCATTCAATAGGTTTGCCACTCCTGATTTATTAGCAAAAGAAGCTTCTTCAAAAAAAATGAATCCAAAAATGTTAACAAGCTTTGTTGACGGTTCAAAAACAATGGTTGAGATGGCGGCTCTTGCAAATTTTCTTGATTTTCAAATAGATATTGACGGTATGCATGGGATAGAAGCAACATATGAAAATATAAATCAATACTACATACCGAAAAAAGAAGGCGGTCTTTTAGAAAACACACAAGTTGTAGATTTTGCGTTCGGCATTGCACCGGGGGTTTTTGCTGTTATTTATTCTGAAGATGATTATGTAAATTATGAAATGGAGTATTTAAAGATGGGTAAAGGGCCTTTCTGGACTTTAGCTAGACCCTATCACCTAACAAGTCTTGAAATCCCTAGGACTATCAGGCATATAATGCTAGAAAATTATTCAAAGTTAAGTGCAAAGTCATGGAACGTTGAAGTTGTAACATATGCTAAACAAGACATTGAGCCTGGCACTAATTTAGGTTCAATTGGAGGCGATTATATTTATGGTAAAGCACAGAAATCATCTTCTTCTAAAGGTCTTCTTCCATTAGGAATTGCAGAGGACAATATTGTAAATAAAGTAATTAAAAAAGGAGACCCACTAACGGCACACGATATAGATGCACAAGACAATGCATTATGTGAATACTGGAACGTGCAAAATCAAATAATGAATAGTGATTAATTTCACAAAGAGTTATTATGAAACTTGATACTGATGGAAAATAAAAACCAAAGATTGGGAGCTCAAACACTAAATTTTGAGCAAGTAGACCTTTTTAAGTCTGAAAGTAATAAATCAGCTACTATTGCCCTTCACTTCGATACAGAAGAGATAAATCAGTTTTGTGACTTTACTGATGCCGTTCTTGATATTGTTTCTAAATCTGAAATAAAGCACGGTTCTGTCAGCTTATTCACACCACATACAACAACAGCTGTTCTTATTAATGAGTCAGAAACAGGATATATTAATGACTTTAAAAAAAGAATTGAAGAACTTGTGCCTTCGGATTCTTATTATGAGCATGATGATTGGGACTTAAGAACCGAAAACATGCAAGAAGATGAGAATGTAAATGGGAGATCTCATGTAAGAGGAACAATAATAGGTTCTTCAGCT
>Ga0181414_1000040_pt1 | contig 32055 bp, 34 predicted proteins | sample 37SPOviralmetaG_FD_130139 | JGI IMG/M metagenome (GOLD analysis project Ga0181414, IMG submission 130139) | Marine viral communities from the oligotrophic San Pedro Time Series (SPOT) site, San Pedro Channel, CA, USA - 37 SPOT_SRF_2012-11-28 | ecosystem: Environmental > Aquatic > Marine > Strait... | reverse complement strand
TTGTTGTGTTTGTTGTGGTGGGTTTCTTGCTTGTTGTATTGCTTGTTGTGTATTGAATGGCTTCAATGCCCCTGCATTTTTTTGTTTGGCGGCAGCAATAGCCGCATTTAATTTATCTTCAGTTAATTGTCCTTTTATGTTTTGATGTGCATTTGGGTTAGCAGTTACTTTGTAAAGTTCCCTAATCAAACCTTCTATGTTTTGTACTCTTGTTTGTTTTATTATATCAAACCAATCCATATAATCACCTTCAATCTAATAAAAACACCAAGTCGGACTTGCCCTTGAGTATATCATCTGCTTCCTTCTTGAGTATATCATACTTTTCCTTCGTTGAAATATTACTGCCAGTTTCAGCGATTAAAATTGTTTGGTCGTCATGTCTAAGCAATTCTGCTGCAACTAACATTGTTGCGGCTTTGTGTATTGCCGAAGGTACGCGACTACTACCCGCAATATAAGTACAAATGATTGAATTTTGTGTATGATAAGGATAGTCTCTTAAGAAGAAAATGCGGCCTTCATCGCCTATACTCCAAAAAGAACCAAGTCTCTTCATATCCTGCATATCAGTGAACGCAACCGACTGTGTGCTTGATGTTTGACCCGCCTTATCTGCAAGAGTAATAGTACAAAATGAGCCATCTTCACCTGCTAAAAGGCTAGAAATGTTCACTTTATTACCATTATCGGGGTCTGTGCTTGCATAGAAGAAATCACTTATGTTTAGGCCATTAGGTGAAGAAGTCAATACTTTGTCTCTTGTAGCACCTGTAAATTGTGCTGTCTTTGATGGGTATTCTTCGTTAATTAAATGACAAATTTCTTGAGCAGTTGTTTTTGAACCAAAACCATTATGAAAAGTATTGTGTGCGGCTAATGAACCTTCGGCATGATGATACAATACCCAAGAATCTCCACTGTTAGGTAATTGTAATGTAATGCTTCTTAGGCTTGCATATCCCGATGTATCAAGAGTTAAACTGGCTTGAGCAGAAGCAAGTTCTTGATAACTGTTTCCTTGCCAAACTTGTAATGAAATAACCTTTTTTAATTTTAAAGTATCTAATTGAACAAAGCCAACATAGCCACCATAATACGATTGCATAGGGTGTCGAATAAATTCAAAGTTATGAAATTCATTTCTGTAAATAATTGGCCTATAAGAACGCTTTACCTTATCGTCAATAATACCCTCTATATTTTTTATTATTGCGCCTACTTGTGCTTGAGTTGGATAAGTAGAACTTGAAAATGCGGGTATTTGTAGCATATCTGCTACTGCCCCTTTATCAGTGTAATATCCGCTACCTGTTGAATAGTCAACATTTATTGCCGTATAGTCGCTTGGGGATGATGCTATTGCCAATTTAAACACCTCTTAGTAATGATTTTTCCAATTTATCAATGTTTGTTCTAACTGAATTTATAAACACATTGACATCTGTAATTAAATCCTTATCTCTTTTTACTGTACCTGCAAACCTAGATTTGGCTTTATCTTCTTTGCCTTTTGCTCTTGGGTCAACAGATGATTGAGTTATTTCGTGCGTAGTGCCAAAATTAAATACTTCAAATTTATATTTAGGGCTTTCTTTACCTGTTTTAATTTTTGAAACTCTTATTTCTAAATTATATAAGTTAGACATATCCCTAAAGGGTTCAGCAAATATTGATTTTGTCCAACCTTTAGGGTCATTAAATGCTTTTCTAGCGTTTTTAGCATCTGTAAAGTTTTCATATTCTTTATCACTTACATTTATAACTTGGGTTGTTTTAGAAGCCTCTTCCAAATCGTACCTTCTTCTTTCTTTTGCGCTCATATCTTCGGGCTTAGTTCCTTCTTTAGCCTTTGGGCCAAAAAAACCAGATTCTAAAAGATTAAAGAAATCTTTTTCAGTCCATTTTTTTCGCCTGTATTTTTTAGAACTGGATTGTTCTGGGTCTAAATAATATTTATCTTTAAATTCTTCGGGCATAGTTCGAGTAGTCAAAATCTTCTTTCTATTTGTTTTAAGTTTTTCTAATTTTTCATCAACATAATTTTTCTTTTTTTCTTTTAGTGATAATATTGCAGCGTTTGATTCTTTTATATTAGAAGTTAAGATTCTTTGCATTTTTTGTATTTCTATATTAAAATCTTTAATGTATTGCTTGTACTTTTTAGCGGAATCTCCTTCTAGAGTGATAGGAGCCCCTTTTTTTCTTTGTTTCGTAGAGGACAAGTTAAGTAGCAATCTCAAAACTTTAATAGCCCTTTTAAATTTATTAAAATCAACTTTATCTGTATCTTTTTTGAGTTCTACGCTATTTATTAGGTCTTCTAAAGTTTGTACTTTAAATTCTGAAGCCACACTTTTACCACCTTTTCCAGCATAACTTGTAGAAATAGACTTTAGTTCATTTATCTCATCAAAAGATAAAATTTTAAAACTGTCCTTTTCAACTACTAATTTACGCTCGCCTAATTTTCTCTCAATTGTTTTGTTTCCAACCTTTTTATAGTTATTACTTATTTCACCTTCATCATTATATTCAGTTACAGGAAAATGTTTTTTATTAAATTTTTTATCTTCTTCAGAAAGAACCATTTCATAAACATCTTCTTTTGCTTTTTTAGATAGTTCTTTAACATTTTTAAGATGTTTTTTAAATTGTCGAGCAATATCTCCAAGAAATTTATACAGTCTAACTTGTGAAGCATTATTGCGATTAGGTAGATTTTTTCCGACTGGTTCTAAGTCAAACATACTTTCAAAGATATATTTAGTCTTATTACTTCTAGTATTCAATAAACTCGGAGTTGATTCTTTTTCACCTCCGGTTATATCAGTAGTTTTTCTACCAATATCTTTTATTTCTCCTTCTTTTCCACCAACTTTTCTTTCTTTTGAAGCGACACTTTTACCTTTAGTCGATATAACAATTCTAGTAAGAGTTATTGGTCTAACACCAAGGTTATATAGAAAATTTATTTTATTAACTTTATCTCTTTCATTTGGATTTAATGGATTTAAACCAAATTCATTAAATTTAATAATTTTTTTATCGGTAGTCCTTTTGACTTTTATTTTTTTACCTTCTTTATTTTTACTTTCTATTGTTTCAGTTTTTTGGCCTTCTTTTTCTATTTCAATACCTTGCATATATTTATTATAGGCCGCTTGTTCAAAACCTTTTCTTTTTTTGGCTCTTAAATCCCCAGAACTTGTGGGTGTTTGTAAAGTAAGGTTAGTAAAATTATTATCATTCAAATCAGAAAAACTAACTGCATTATTTTTGAACGAAGGTGATGACTTAATTTCATATAGATAGTCTATAATTTCTTTACCTTTTGTATTTAATTTAACTTTATTACTTAAAACTCTTAAAGATTGTTCATCACTTCCCTTTAGTTTTTTTAAAGTAGAATCATAAATATTTTTATACTCGGTTTTTTTATCGTCAAAATCATTAGGATTATTATTTTTCATGCTTCTTAATGAAAGTTGCGTATTTATTCTCCTTGTATTTTTGTCATTTAAATATTCTTTAAAAACATATGTAAGCATTTCTTTTAACATAAAACTTTCATTGACCTCTATTTCACGGTCTATTCGGCCATATGTTAATTTCAAGTTAATCCACTCACATTAACCATTTAGCCCAAGCAGCACCTTTTTGAATTGCAGAACCAAGATGTAATCCACTTGAAGGAGGTTCATATGACATTTGCCCGTTATTTGGGTCAATCCAATATGGGCGACCATATCCGTCTGTTCCCGAAGGAGGAATAGGGTAGCCGGTTCCATTATTCATAGCACCTTGAACTTGGTTGTATTGTTGCTGTTGTCCCATAACTCCGGCCATAGCCATACCTGCTGTCGGTGCTACCGGATTCATGCCACCGCCACCGCTAAATCCTTGAGATTCAAGATATTGCGACTTAGCAAGTTTCCTTTGGTTCACAACTTCTGAGTTAATTGCCGATTGTAATATCCTTTGGATGTCTAAATCAATATTCTCTTGAGTAATTCTTTCATAATCTCTCATAGCATCTGCATCAATAACCATTTTTGAGCCAACATTAGTAAAAGATAATTTTGCTAACATTTGACTGACTACTCTTTCAACTACATCTTCCATTAATTTTTCAAGGGTAGATAAAAATTGCTCTCCATGATATTGAAAAAATTCTTCAACATGATTATCTTGTAAAGATAATAAGTTATTTACATTTTTAAATTGTTGGTCATTTTGTGCTTGTACCGCACCCATTACTGCTTTATTACTTGTTCCAAAAACCATGTTTATTCCTCTCCTTTACTGTTTGTCATCATTGAATGTAGTCTCTTAGTATTAATTTCTATTTCCGCTATTAATCTAATCGCTTCGGCCATCTCGCCCTCATTATCCTTGACTACGGGTGGCGTTATAATCCATCCGGTTGAGGACAAGGATAAAACATCTTCCCTAGTCAATGTTTTCAATGGGCCACTTTTTAACATTTGAGGTACTTTTGGTCTAGGTATAAATGCTTTGAAATCTAAACCGTGTTCATCTGCTAAAATTTGTTGTTGTAGCATTTCCATTTGTTTATGAATACCTGCATGTTTTTGACAATATGTTCCACGCATAGGTCTTCCTTTAGTAACATTATCTAAAGGAATAGGAGGTCGCAAATAATCACTTGATTCCCAAATATGATGCATTCCACAAACAATACACCTATCTTTTAAATTAAATTTATATCCATATTTAAAAATAAATTTTTTCTTTTCGGGAAGTAATACTTTCTTTATTTCTTTTAATTGTTTTTTCGGTTTTAGTGCATCAAAGGTATATTCTTCTATACTACCTGATGCTCTAAACTGTTGTAATTTAGGCAAAAATAAATTCTGTGTTTGCGGGCTACTTATTAAATTCGGTTGTTGATACATAGTTATTCCTCAGTAATCTCTTATTAGAGTAGTAATTCCTTTATAAACCATTTCAGGGTCAGATTTTGCAGAAACAATATATTTAAAAGTGGGTATTCCTTTGTCGTTTAATTGGCGCATTCCATATTTAAATGGTTCATAAATATCATGTTTATCAATTTGTTGTCCTTCTCTCAATGGATATTTTTCTCCCCATATATCATATTTGTTTGCCCATATACTTACTGCCATGGGATAATCTGCTTCTTTTTTTCTTTTTCCGTTAGGCCATGTATTTGACATAATTGTATCTACTAAAAATTTCCACGCTAATTGATGGTCTAGGTTTGCAGGAGAATCTAAATGTCTATGGTCTATCATAAAAATAATATATTTTACTTTTCTGCTTTTCATGTCTTTAATCCATTCTTTCCAATATATTGCCTCGCCACCAATATCCGAACTTTTTAAAGTGTGAGAATCTCCATCAAATTTAATTACCTTTCTGCTTGCTCTTTCTAAACCAACTGTTCTCTTGTTTATTTGTGGTACTTCTCCCCTAGTTCTCATTTGATGACTTAAAGTTGTTTTACCCACCATAGTTGAACCATAAACACCAAAATTTATAGCATGAACTCTTTTATAAAATGAAACTACTGCTTCTGTAATTAATATAGCGAACCCTGCCATTACTGACATTTAATGCCCTCCGAATATTGATTTAACTAAAGAAATTAAAGAACCCATAATATTGACATCAAAGACACCCATAATATTTCCTATGAGTAATGCCGATAATGTAGCACAACTACCCCAAAACCACGCTCTCATTTTCATAAAGAAAATATCTGCGGAATGAGCCCTTGATTGATTATATGCGTAATCCGAGTCGGAAAAACCCATAATATCGCCAAGAACCAATTAAACCACCTACTGTTGGATGGTTGCTAAAAATTCATTAGGTATTTGGCTTTCTTCAAAAGAAGCAGTTGGTTGTTCGGGATAAACAGTATTCCATGATTCTCTCCTTTGAACACCATATTGTTTCATGCTATCTCTAAGTTTTTGTCTAATCTGTTGTTCTCTTGCTACTCGTTGAAAGTGTGATTCAATTTGTCTATCTAATAGTCTTACTTCTATTCTATCATTTAAAGATAAATCAAATAATGCTTTCATTACCATTATTCCACCAACTGTAATCAATCCAAAAAGAACTGAATGTGCTAATGCTCCATATGGGAAAGTTAAACCGTAAGCGGAGTAAAAATACACATTTGCTCCACTAACAGTACCAACAAATAAAATAGTCATAACTAATCTAGTATCATTATTTAATGCGGCCATTAAATCACCTCAAGAAAATTCTATTGAAACTGCTACTGCACCACTGACTTCTTCAAAGAAAATGCCATTAGTGCATAATACACCATGCATATCAAATTCAAGCGTTTGTTCGCCACCTATAGCCATTCGTGCTATTTCTTTACCACTAGCAGATGTACTATCATACACTTTAATTAATGCTGGTGCGCCAGCACCACCAACTTCTGCTGCATGAATGCTAATTAATTTTGCTTGTCCTGTTACAACCAATTTATCTGCTGTTAAAACACCACTACTTCGACAACCTGCTACCATAATATCACTTCGCTAATTGGAGGAAGTCAGACCCTCCTATTTAATGTGTCGGTTCAATCACTTCTTTAAAGTAGATTTAGACTTATTTTGAGTCTTAGACTTCTTAACAGAAGGTTTTGGTAGAATTGTTTTCTTAGGGGTGGGTAATAATTCCTTAATTAAATCATTATTTGAGGAAAATTCCTTTCCTGTTTCCTTTGAAAACAATTGTAGGAACCTATCGTTTAATTGCAATAATTCTTCTTTATCCGCTTCTTCAAAAACAAAAAAGTAATTAGGGTCAGAAAGACGGATAGCCGCCCATTTTACCGGAACGGCTACCCCTTCTTCCCTTGTTATTTCTTGCTTTGGATTTATATAAAGCCGACGAACTGATGAATTATCACTCAATCGAACTGTTACCATTCAATTCACCTCAAAGGTTGCCATAAACACGCATTCGGACTGAACCGCCATCGGCATCATTTGACGCAGTAGCGTTTGTTCCGTCTAAACTTGTGAACATCAGTGCTATTGAACTATTAGATTCATAAGCCCCTGTTGCCGAACATTCTATTTGTGCTTGTAGCCCATTAGCGTTATCGTGACCTGTAATAACTGCCGCCGTAATTGAAGATAATCCAAAAGAAGAAGCAGGTATTACTGAACCTGTCGCTACTATTGAACTTACATCAACTAAAGCATCAACTACATATTCGTCGCCAACTACTTTAGGCCGTGTAATCCCTTTATGGTCGCCCAATAAAGTTACTGTAAATGCTAGTGCCAATTAAAACACCTCACTGTCCGATTGCTTGAAAGTACACAACATCTCCGCTTACACAGTGAATTGCTACATCACCACTAGAAAGTGGCAAATCTGCGTTAATTACTGCTGCTGCGGCTTCTTCTGCGCTACCTTTATGGGTAAAAACAAGACTTTCTACTAGAGCAAGTCCTGTTTCAATGTTCCCATCGGTACTGTCTGTCGTTGTTTGACCGCAAACTAATCTACGGTTTCCTTCTAAATTCATTTCTAAATGTATTACTGTTGCAAATGCCATTCTTAATCACCTCATTGTATGTTTGTTATCTTTCCTTGTCCTTTGAAGAATGAACATCCGACTTCACCAATTGTTCGGTAAAGGGCTCGGTTGCCCAAAGTTCCTACACCAAATGGATTACCGTTTGCGATACCATCTTCAAAGTATTGAGTTGGTTTCATAACGGATAGCCACAAATGGTCAGTATCAAGGAAAAGCATATCACTTAGTTTGGATGAAGCAGCACCAGTAGCGGTCATGTCTTTAACCGGAATTAGAGGAATATCGTAATAAGTTGCCACACGGAAACCTACTTCTTGTCCTTTTGTCCCACGAACACCATTAACTGTTGGTACAATTTCTTTTCTATCCATAAATCGCTCTTGGCTTTGCAATAGGTCAGCCAATGTTTGAATAGTGTCATATCCAGTAAGGATAACCTTTGGAGAGCCACCTGCAAGTCGCAAGTTACGAATCATATTGTTCAAAAGAGTTAAAGTTAAAGAACGAACATTACCTGCGGTATAGTCTGTTCCGAAATCAACTTCTGCATCAAGGAAAGAAGCGGCACTAAATCGCTCACTACCGTAAATCTTACCTAATGCGTTAGAAGCGGAGGTTGTATCAGTAGCAAGAACTCCACCATCAATTAGGAGTAATTCTGCTCTTGATGTAATAACCTTCAACAATGATGAATAGTTGTTCCCAATGTTAGGCATAGCGGAACTTTCACCATAATGCTCTAATGGCATAACTAGCATCTTGTTTTGTACTTCTGCGTGGTGCTTACCCATATCTTCACGCATTTGCGCTCGAATATCTCCAATACCGTCATCAATTTGTGCCATTTCCATAGCAAGTTCACTGAAATCGAATTGATGTGCAACAACTTTTGGACTCATGTTTAATTGAGCATAAGTTGGAGCAATAGGCCCTAATCCATCTTGAGCAGTTGAAAGAGCAGCGTTCTCAGGAACACCACCAATCATATCTGCTCTTGGACTATCCGAACCTAATTCTGCAAGGTTTTCTGTTCCGCTTGCGTCAACAGTGAATAAGTTCCCACTACCGCCAGCAGGTCGGCTTTTCAATACTCTCCAACCACTTGAAGAATAAGGTCGCTTTGCAATCATTGATAATGCGTTAACTTCTCGGTTTAGCATAGACCAAACCTTTTGTCCATAAACGATGTTGTATAATGCCGAAACATCACTAACTCCACTACCGGACAAAGACGGAGAACCGTCGTGTCCTGTGTGAATACCGCCGACCATACCGGCTTGCTTCAATAAAGCATTACCGGCAGGTAAGTTGTTAATTCCGTATGTTTGCGCTTCTAAGTCTGCTATTGTATTAATATATCCTGTCATAATAAATCACCTTCAAATGTTGTTCACCATCTTATGAATGTCTGACCATTCCATTTCTGCAATATCGTTCAACGATGGGAGGGTTACTTTAGATTCTTCTTGAGCCTTAATGATTGAATCTTTCTCGGCTGTCAAAGACTTTCGCAATTGTGTAAATTCTTCCTTAAGAGAAGAAATCTCACTTGCTGCGTCATATTGAGACTTTGCGAGAATGTTTTCACGGTTTGCTCGTTCACTGGCAAATCGAGACTCAAAAGACTTTCGTAGATTATCGTAGGCAAGTGCTTCGAGTTGTTCTTCACGGAAAGCAGCATAAGCCTTTTCGATGTTTGCATTAATCAAATCAAGAGAATCAAATTCATTGTTTTCAAATGCTTTAACAACTGGCATATCCGAAGAAGTCGGCTTTCCGTTGTTAATTACAATTCGGTCGGCAGGTTCGCCAATTTGGTTTCCTGCGCCATCAAGGGTACGAAGGTATGCTTTTGTTTCATCATCTTGGTATTCTCCCATTTCCATGTCTTCTTCTTCATCAGCCATTTCATAGTTTCCTTTGTCCATATCCATGTCTTCTTCTTCATCAGCCATTTCTGCGGTTTCTGCCATAGATGCCCGTTCCATCATTTCATCCTCTTCTTCCTTGCGAAGAGTATTAACTTCTTCTAACAAGGTGTCCAACTCGCTCAGTGCTTTTTCTAGTTTTTCACTCATTTTTTCACTTCCTATATCTTGTTTTAAAATATCGAATTTCGCTTCGGGGTTAATTCCTTTTTCACATATTGTAACTTCGTGGAGTTCTAACTTACTAATTTCGTTATATTCCCCTAATTCTTTGTGGCTTTTCTTTACTTTTTGTAATGCCTGTCCACCAATGCTAAAACTTCTTAACGAACCTTTGCGAATATTTCTCCCCACTTCTTTTGCTTTTTCGATGTCATCTCTTAATTTAATTACAACAAAGAACCCAACATCATCAACTTCGGATTTCCATAATTTTCCGTTTTTATCTCTATATGAATCAACAACTTCTCCAACTTGCACATTTGAATGATTAGTCATTACATTTCTAAATTTTGAGTCTCCCATAAACTTTGTTACTGAATCTTTTAATGCGTTTAATGTAATTAAATCGTTTTGTTTATCTACGATTTCAATACTTGCATATCCACCAATCATTAAGTCGTCGTTGCTTTTGAGAATGCTAAAATCATCATTCCTTGTAGCCATAACGCTTATGCTCATGTTCCTCAACCCTTCGTATTCCCTTTGACTATATAATAGACTCGCTATTTTTTAGGAGGAAGGGGTAATTTTTTGTTCCTATCCTCATAGATATTCCATAATCCCATATCTCCTTCGTCATCGGCGGGGGTTTGTTTATATCCAGACCAAGCCAACCACATATCATTATCATCTACTCTTAATTTTCTTATGTTGAATTTAGTCTCAAATTTATTTCCTTCTAAGAAATACTCATGATAACCATGTTTTTGAACACCTAATCGAATTTTACCTTCATCAATAATTTTTCTTTTAGATGTATTGGTTGCTATCATAGCAGGGAATTTTCCGGCTTTGCCAAACAAATCAAATATATCTCCATCATCATCTAAATCAATTAACCAATTTAGAGTTTCGTCTTTTAATTTAATTATTAGATTTAAATTGTCATCATTCCTTAAATATAACTTAAATTTCCCAGATTGATATTCTTTGGGAGTTTTATATGATTTTAAAATATTTTCTTCTTGTAGTATTTTATCGTCTTCGGAATATAGTTTATTTGTTTTTTCATCAAAAGAAATACCATCCCTTTGTTTCATCCAGTCCTTTAATCTACTTAATTTACTTTCTAATATATCTTCGTATAAATCTTTATGATTCTTTACTAAAAAGTTGTGCATCTCTTTAATTGTTTTAGGCCCAGTTGTTTTCATAAATTGAAATCCTGCAACAGTCAATCGTGATTGTTTAGTTTTCATTATTTCTTCTGCTTGTTGCTTCCACATATCCAAATCAACTAAAGCATTTTTAGCCATCAAATTATCTTCTTCAAATCCATAAATAGTAAAGCCATCCATATCTCCTTTGATTAAAATAGATGCCTCTCCGTGAATATGGTCAGTAACTAATATTCCTTTTTTGACTTCTTCAACATTATAATTCAATGCTTTCTTCTCATCTTTTGCAAGAATTTCAAGAGTAACTAATTTATCTGGATGTCTTGCTTCAGGTATTTCAACTACTTTAGCAGAATTTACAATGTATCTTTCTCCTTCTTTCTTAACTTGGTCTATTTTAACTCTAACAATGCTTCCTAAATCCGCAGAAATTTTAGTATTTAGAGCCTTTCCAACAACCATATATGTTTTACCTTCAATTTCTTGATAGTCTTTACCTTCTCCTTCTGTTGGCCCTGCTCCTAATGTATAGGAATAATTACCACCGGATGACTTTTTATCAAGAACAATTAAATCTAAATCGACGAAACTCTTCCACTTAATCCATTTAGGGTTTTTCTTAGTACCAACATAATAAGTAGAAGTTGCATCTTTTATAACAACTCCTTCTGCTGTTGGCATCTTCATAATTTCTTTAGCATACTCTTCTATATCTTTCAAAGAGTCTGCTAATCGAGTATCTTTCTTAGAAGGGAAAGAAAGCATTTCGCTTGAGTGAACAGAATAATTATTAAAAATAGTAGTCATTCTTTGTTCTAAAGGTTCCTCAAGTAAAGACTTTTCATTGTGTCTTAGTAAATCAAAAATGTGCATTTTTAATACACCATCAGGGTTTTTATCTTTATACACATGAGAAATAGTTTCTGCCCTATTTAATGCTTCTTCACCATTGAAAAGAATCAAAGAGCCATCTAATATACAATCACCAAAGTGTTTCTTAGAAATCTCTTGAACTTGTTCTTTACACTTTGATGTTATGTCTTTCTTATCAAAAGAAAACACCTTTACTTTATTATCTATTTTTTGCATTTGAATACGAAGCCCGTCATATTTCTCTTGAACATAGTAGTCTCCGGTAAAACCTTTTAGTTCTTCCATGTCTTCTATTTCAAATATTCTATACATTGGTTTATTAGGAATAATAAAATCAGATTGTGACTTTTCTTCTGTTGATTTTTCTTCTTTTGATTTCTTAACGGGAACACCTTCAACATCTTCTAAGAAACTCCAATCGTCTTTTTCATTCTTGGATAAGAATATTAATTCTAATATGCTCATCGCTTCCTTTACTTTTGATTCAACTTTGTTTGAGTCTTTTCCATCCCCGTAATGCTCAATAATATAGAGGTCTATGTCGTCAACTTCTAGGTCAAGTCCTTGAAGACCCTCCGTAATATCGTCGGGTTCCATGTCTTTAACAGCGTAAATGTCAGGTGAAAGAACTTTATTGTCATTCCTCATAGCATAATGGACAAATTTAACCATGTTTTCTACAGAAGATAATAATGCTTCAAGAACATCCCCTTTGAACCTTTTAGCGAAAGGGTCTTCAATAGATTCGGAAGAATATCTAAGTTTTTTGATTGCTTCAAATAACTTTTCTGCATTTTGGGATTGTGGATTTTTTAAATCATCGGCTTCTAAATCAGAAATATCAATAAAATTCTTTAATTCTTTAGAAAGTTCATTTGTGGCTTCATACGCTGCTGTTATAGCATCTACGCTTTTTTCCCACTTAGACCCGTACTCTTTCGGGTCAGTTCGAGCCGATAGATAAGCCACTCTTACTTTTTCAAATAAGCGAATAATTTCATCCGATGTGGACTTATCTTTTTCAAGAAGATAAGCCATTTATTTCACCTATGAACTTCTACCAAAAAACATAGTTAATTCTTTCAAATCTTTGGTAATTTCTCTCATATCTCTTTCCATTTTAGCCTGTTTGTCTAAAGGAGAAGTTAAATACTCCGAATTAATTTTACTAAAAGCACTTTGTAAAGCAGCAAAAGTCTCATCAGCCATTCTTTGTTGTTCTTCTGAAAATTCTACATCTCTATCGTCTTTCTTGAAATCACCAAATCCACCTTTGGCGTTAGCAAGCATATTCATTTGCTTAGTTAATATTTGATAAACGGCCTCTACTTGTTTTTTAAGTTCGTTTAGTGCTTTTGTTTCTTCTTCATTCAAAACACCTTTAGCAAGTTCTTTTTCAATCTTTCTATCTCCTTCGATAACAAATGCTCTTGCCGAGCGAATAGACTTAATCATTTTTGCTTTGTCAAAGGCCTTTTTGATTTTACCGCTAGTAAATTCTTCTCCACCAGCATTAGCATGAACTTTGTCTTGCTTAATGCCATGTTTAGATGCTTTAGCCTTTGGTCGCTTTACTTTTTCAATTGTTGGCATTTCGTCTTTTGTTAATCCATCTCGGAGTGCCTTAACTTCTCTTGCTTTAGCAATTGCTAGTTCTATTATTTTTTCTTCTCTAGTTACTTTTTCCGGCATTATTGACCACCTACTTTTTCAACCATTTTGTGTATATCTGACCATTCCATACTACCAACATCACCAACGGATGATGTACCAATTCCACCATTATTCATTTTTGGGCTTGGGCTTTCAGTGACAACAAAACCAGATTTCATCAAAATGTTATCTTGATGATAAACTGTTTTTTCTAAATTTTCTATTTTTTCTGTCAAAGCCTTAAGTATGGCTAATAATTCTTCATTTGCTTCACTCATTCATCATCACCTTTTTTCTTTTTAGGATAAACTAAATCTCTTAACTGTCGGTAAAGCAACTCATAGTCCTTACGAAGTTCAGTAGCAGTAGCCACTATATCAATGTTCCTTTCATCCATTGATTTCATTTTTTTGTTTAATTTACTATCATCTTTCACTAACTGTAAATCTTTAAGAACATCTATTAATTCACCCATTTGAGTAAAGTCTTTCCCAAAAAATTCAGTAGGTTGTGCTGACTGTAAAACCTTTTTAAGTCTCTTTTTTTCTTTAGTGCCTAAAGAATCAAGCAGGTCTTTAGGTACTTGTTTCTTCTCGGCCTTTAATATAAACTCTTTTCCTTCTTCATAGTAATCCCATGTCATTCTTCTTCCTCCTTATCATCTGATTCTTCAATGTAACCTTGCAATTCTTTCCTATCTAAGTCAGTTAAGTTTTTATATTTTTCATCCAAGTATCTAGCAATTTCGGCTTCGCTTGTTACTAACTTGCCATCTTTATCTTGTACTGGGTTTTCTCTAAAAGACTGTATTAGTTTCTCAACTATTGTCGGTGGTTCTTTATCCTTCCCAGATTTCAATTTATTCTGTTTCATTTCATAAAACTGAAGTAAAAGTTCTTTTTCTTTTTCTTCATCATTTACGACCTTAACATTCTTTTTAATATCTTCTCCTATTTTAATTAGCCTTCTTTGCTTACGGGATAATTCATTAAATTCAAAAGTTATTTCTTAAAGAGCAGAAATGTCTGCATTTCTATAATTAGAGAAAATTCTTTCCAAAACACTACTGACTCTATCTACATAATCATTATACAATCCAAATATTCTTTTAGTGTTTTCAATTTCTTCTGGGAAAGAATCTAATTCTTCTTCAAATGAATCTATTATTTTTATAAAGTCTCTACCTTTGTATTCTTCTTTCACGGAACCTAAAAATGCTCCAAAATTCTTAAGCGCATTATAAACATCCCCTTCTATTTTAATTCTTATTTTCATTGTTTTACTTATTGTTTCAAACAAGTTTTCATCTTCCTCATCAAAATTTGATGGGTCAATAGTTTTGAGTTTGTTTATTGCACTTGTATATTTTTTTTCTGTTTTATTCATGTATTCAACAAAAGTTTGAATACTTGAAATATCTTTCATAATGCCATCCATTTCTTCATCTGCAAATTTTTGTAGTTTTGCGGTAACATCTTCTAACACTTTTTCGTTTTCTGTATATTCTTTGAGTTTTTGTTCATCTAATCTTTTCTTTTCTTCTTTAGAAGAATCTAATGCTTTTTTGAAATCATCGAAAATAATAGACATATTGATTGTCTTTTCTCCATCAGTATCAACAAAAAAAGTAACTGGACTTTCACTAACTTTTTCATATTTAGCAAAAACACTAAACTTTCGCAAGTCTTTAATTATCTCATCTGTTAATTTATCATATGAACGAACCAATGCTTTTGGGACATTTGGCACTCGCTTATTTGTTTTTTGTTTCTCTAAGATTCTTTTCAAACGAATATTCATATAGTTTTGAATTTCTTCTTTCTTCTTTTTCTTTTCTTCCTTAGTTCCAGAATCAACTCTTGCTAATCTATCATCTGTTATTGAAGCATAATCATTAATATAATCAAGCATATCTTTTCCTAGTGCTTGCTTAAATCTTTTGCTTGATAACATTTTTGTGATTTCATTGATTTGGTTTTCTATTAATTTAATACCTTTAGCATTATCACTATAAGGTATTGTTCTTATCTTAAGTTTGTATGGCTTATACTTAGTTATATCTAATAGTCTATATGTTGAAATAAATGCTTTCTTTAACTTTTTCTTAGCCTCATATTCTTCGGTAAGTTGACGAGTAGAAGTTTTCTTTTCTTTTTTTCTCGGTTCATCAAGCCCTTTTTGGTAGAAAATATCATCAGGTAAATTTAATTTTTGTGGCGTTATTTCATCTGCATCTCTTTTAGTATTCATTTCTTTTAAAATAAGCATAGTTAGTCTATTACCATTTACACCCAAAACTTTTCTAATTTCCAGTAAAACAGCCTCTTCGCTTTTCTTAGATGCTTCTATTAACTTAACATCTAATCCTTGAAAAGCCTTACTTAACCTTTTATAAAATGATTGAGTTCCCTGCTCGACATCAGAAGTAAAATCTGTTTGCTTTGCTCTCTTTATTTTTAAAGTATCAAGTAAATTTTGATTCTGTCTTTTTAGAGTATCTATTACTCTTTGAATACTTTTTTTCTTTGTACCATCTTCAGTAGAATCTTTTAAATTAGTTAGTGCAGTTAATAAATAACTAAAAACTTCCACACCTGCTCCTTTTTTATCTAAGAAACTTCTCAAATTATCTTTATATTCTCTACTTCTTTTATTGGGTTTTCCTTCTACCGGAAATCTAGTAACAACTTGTTTTAAACGATTTAAGTATTTCTTAGTTTCTTTATTATCTAATAGTGTTTTTAATTTTTCTAAATCTTTTTTAGGTCTTGGAGAATAAGCCTCAAAGACCTTTTCTCCAGTAATAGGTATTTCAATATCTTTAGAAGATGAAACTGGCTTTTTCTTTCTTTTAAGTTTTGGTGCTGCTGCAAAGTCTCTTATGCTAGAAGTCTGAATACCTGAATCATCAAGAGATTCTCTATATTTACGCTCTTTAGCAGACATTGGCCTTTTGAGCCTTCTTTCTATTTTTGATTTTGCTCTTGGGCTTAAATTGCCGTCTATTGGTTCCTTTCTATCTCCTACTTTTTTACCTTTTGGTATTCTATCTTTGTTTTTATCTTCATCAGTATAAAAAACAGATTTACTTCGTTTAATTCTTTTCTTACCAGAAACTAAATCTTCATCTAAAGGTTCATCACCAATTGCTTTCCTAATGTCATTCTCAATTTGTTCAATAAGACATTTGAGTAAGAACTCAACATCATCCATTCGGCCTGATAATTGAGCCTTAAGAAAAACCATTTAAACCAACTCAAAAAGGAATGTTTTCTTTCTTACCACGACGCTTCGATGGCGGTAGAATAACATCAGGAACATCATTTGAAGTTCTTGTTGCCTTATGAGTAGTATCTGGCGGTAATCCACCAACCGAGAAATCTCTTGTCTTTTTTAGAGTTCTACTTTCTGCTGAATTTTGTGCCTTGACTTTAGCCAATTCTTTTTTCAATCGTATTTCTTTTTGCTTTAAATTTTCTGTCATTTTAATCACCTTCTTTGTTCAAGCATCATCTTGAATCCTCTTAATCTTTCTTGGCTTTTTTCAAGTGCTTCAACTAAATTTAAATATTCCCTTTTAATCTCAAGATTTTCTAACATATTCATTAGTCTCTTATTTTTATAGACACTAAATAACTCATCCGTATTCATTTCTTTAATTAATTTATCAATTACTTTAATAATATCATTTGGCTCATTTAATTGTTCTTTCTTAATATTGTAATAATCCCAACTCATATCATCCAACTCTTCTTTCTGTTCTTGTATCAACATTTTGATTACCTGCTTCTGCTGGCAATCCCGTCATGCGCTTATCCGGCCCTACGGAGTTCCTTGCTTTATTCCTTGTGGCCGGTGGATTTTCTTGTGGCGTAGGGGTTCCTTGTAATGCTTGCTCTTGCATTTGCCCCATTTGTGAAGCATCTATATTAGTTCCAGCATAAGGGTCTGCTTCGGATTGTTCACCTTCTTGCGGTTGTTCGGGTTGTTCCGGTTCGGGCTTTTTGAAAGTAAATTGCCCGTCTTCATCCATATCAACTTCAAAACCTAAATTCTTTATCGAAGCAGCAATATTAACTTCTATCTCTCTTTTACGAAGACCTGCAATTTCATCTTCTTCTTCGGATGGAGGGAGTTTTAATTCCCAATCAGTAATACCAAACTGCTTAGTTAAGTAAGGAAAAACATAATTATTATAAACATTTTGAGCCATTTGTACTGCTCGATTAGTAACAAGTATTTGCATACCTTCATTATTTAACCCACCGCTAGTAGTATTGTCTGCCATGAATACTTTACTAACACCATAGAATGCTGAAATTCTATCCCGTAAGTCATCCTTGACTGAAATGTAATCCATTTCTTTTAGTGAATCCATGAACTTAATCCACTCAACAGCACCCTTTCCACCTTCTGCTTCTATTCCCATTACAGGAATAAAGTGAGGGTCTGCCTCCATTTTTTCTTTAACGCCTCTCCAAAAGGCTCTCATTGAATCCATGTTTCTAGTTTGAACCGCTAACAAACCTCTTGGCATACGGCTTTTAGTATAAGCAGAATTAACATAGTTTTCCATAGCAATAAGAGTCATAATGTGATTATATAGTGTAATTACAGGAGAGAAACCATAAAGCCTACTTGGGCTATATTTACTGAAATGAAGGACTTCTCCTTCTAAGAAGTATTGGTCTTCTCCATTTGCTCTATTAACAAAATGAACTGGCTTTAATCCTGAACCACAAGTTTCACACTTAGCATAAGGTTCAGTCGCTAACATAGTTCTATGATTAATGCAAGTAAAACCCTTTGTTCCTTTAACACCGTTTTCATCGGCATAAATGAACATAGTTACTGGGTCGCCCCGATAGATTTCTTTAATGCGATGCATTCTAATTTTGCCATTACCGTCTAAGAAATACTCTTTAACCAAAACAATGTACGCATCATCCATTGTATTCAAGTCATCTTCTAATTCTTTTAAAACATCAATGAATAATTGTTCCGATGGATTAACATACCCTTCTAAAAACTTTTCTGCATATTGAAGTTGCTTTACATCAGGAACTTTTAAATTTTGAGATTCACAACGAGAACACTGTTGAACAGGTCTTTTGTGTTTCTTTCCGCAATCATTACAAATTGCTTCAAAAGCCTTTTCCCAAACATATCCTCTTCGATAAACTTCTTGCTTTAATTGAGTAATACAAGTTCTAACAATAACAGACTGTTGAACCATAGAATAAATAATAGGAGCCGTCATCATATAGTTATTCTGTCTTTCTTGAATACCCATATTATATATCTGCCTATCGGCAGGTTTGGGGGTAGAACGCCTAAACAAGTTAGTAAAAGAAAATCTCCTTCTTCTCTCAACCATGAATACACCCCTATTGATTCGCAGGTTCCTCTTCTGCTATATAGTCATCGCTTCCCATTACTGGTGGTTTGCCTTTTTTCTCCCAACATCTCTGACAAAACCCAAATTTTGTCAAATCTCTACGGGATTTAATATAACACCTAGCACAATGAGCATATTCCAATTATCTCACCTCAAACCAAAAGATTACTACCAACTTGTTCCATAGAGTCCATTAAAGAAATTTTACAGTTATCTTTATATTTTTGAATATCATCTAAATAAATACCTTCTTTTAAGAAATCAAAACCTACATGGTCTTTATGATTTTCCCATTTCATTAATTTGAAAATCTCTTCACATCTTGGTTTGTACCACTCTTCTTTTTTATAAGACTTTTTCATTCTAATCAGTTCAAGAAGTAATTCTGCATTACCTTTCTTTAATCTAAAATGAGGCAGACATTTAGTTAATAAATCACTAACATGGGCTTGAGAATAAAAATTAAGTCTTTGAACTGGGCGTGTATCTTGTGGTGATTTTTGATTTAGATGTAATTTACCAAAACCTATTGATTTATGCATTTCTTCCATGAAAGCACGACCTCTTTCTCCGGTAGCAATTAAACCCACTCTTGGGTTATGGTTTCTATCCATAGTAATGTAGCCATCGGAATCAATAAATGCAGCAGTATAAGCCCAAATATTCTTTTTTATTTCGCTTGGCATTTTATAATAGCCACCATTAACAACAGCAACATCTAATTTTTTAACCATTTTAGAAATCATGTTTGAAGTTGTTCCTTTGTGTAATTGAGATGGTAATTTGTCATGAAGTTGTTTAGCACCAATTCCGGGACTTTTTCTTATTTCAGTTTCAATAAAACTAAGAACTTTTTCTTTTTTAGTTTTGATTATTGATTGGTCTGAAATTTTCTTAATCTCCGCCCTAAAGTCTTTCTTTGCTAAACGACATGTCTTTTCTAAAGATGAATAGTCTTTGCCATAAACCATGTCTTTTTTCTTTAAATCATTTTCCCAAAACTTGCACAACGAATCTACAATAACTCTTCTAGTTTTAACATCATCAATTTTGTGAAGTTTTAGTAAATCTTTTTCATTGAATTTCATTTTTAGGAGTGGTTCCTTATACGGGTTTAACCAGTATATTGATTCAATACATTTTGAAATGTGGTCAGAATACCCATCTATAATAGTATCAATTGCTTTAGCCATTCTTACTCTTTCTTCACCCTTTAGTTTTCTTCTTGCCCTTCGCATTTTTTTAACTAAGTCTGGGATATTTTCTCCATCAAAAGAATATTGTCTAGGAAAAGAAGTTAATTGTTTTCTTGCTTCAGTAGCATTGATGTTAAGATTTTTTGATAGTAGGGTTACTGCTTCATAATCCGACATAACATAATCACTTATAGATTTTAATTCTATTCCAACATCACTAAGTCTTTGGACAACGGGTTTTTTCTCTTCTTGAAGTTCTTCTAACTCTTCAATTTCATCTTTTGAATCTATTAAGTTTTGTTCTGTAACCATATAAGCACCTCAAAAATTCATACCTATAACACCACTACTACGCTTGTATTTGTTGGTCTTAGGCTGTTCAAATAGGCCTAAATCATCAAGCAATATGAATGTTTCACTCATAGTATGTGTTGCGGCATTGGCTAAAGCAAGGCTCATCACCATATCATCATGCGCTCCAATTCCCTCAAACTTGCCCTTTTCAGTAATCGCAAACATTGACAACTCTTCAAGTAGAGTCATTGAAACCCTTCTGCTTTCTTCATTACCGTAAGGTAGATTAATTTTTTGATTCTCAAAATTCATTTGAAGGCTCAAAATAATCTCTTCCTTTTTCTTTCGAGTAGTATTGAAATCATGAACATTTAAGTCACTAACATTTCTCAATTCTTGAGTAAAAGATTTAGCGAATGTATTTGTTTCAAATAGCACAACTTCTGGATGAAACATCTTTCCAATCAACCTAACCTTTTCTATGTTTTCTCTAAACTCTACATTCTTAGAACGGTCAATGAATACAATTGTTTTATTGTCGTGTTCATCTACTTCTAATACAGTAATAACATTGTAGTCACCATCAGTAGAAATAGCAGGGTCAACACCAACATAATACTTATATCCTTCACGACGATGCGGCTTAAGAATATGTTCTTTACTCTTTGCTTTCTCCAAAAACTCAGGATTGAACAAAGAAGTACCAGTAGAAATAGGAACACACAAATATTCTCTTGTGAACATTAAAGAACCAACTTCAGCCTTTCTTGCCATTAGTGCATCATAGTCCCACCTTTCCGGCCATAATGGTTCATTGAGAGCATTGAAACAAGGATATGTTCGGACAGTGTAAGCAGGATTTTCCTCAAGTTGTTGGTAAATATCTGTATAACTGAAAGGAGTTCCAATAACTCTCAATGAAGCGGTGTGGTGAAGTGTCGGTATCATGTCACCATAAAACCAATCTGTAACTTTTTGAATACCAGTCATACTGAACTCTTTTAAAGGGTCATCAATAATAATCTCTTGAGGGTGAAGTCCACGAATCTGTGAACCAACTGAACGCTCTAAGATTTGGTTTCCGTTTGTTAATGTAATGTTACCGATAGCCCAACCCCTTGCAGGTTTAAATTGTTTAAGCATTGGGTGAGTGAACATCTTATCAATATCTCTCATGTGAACCATTGTCTGCTTTTGGTTCGATGAAATATAAAGCATTTGATATGGGGGTTCTTGAAATATTAAATTCCAAACAACCCAACTGTGCATAAATACTGATTTTCCGTGGTCACGACTACAAACAATAACTGTTCTTTGTGTATCATTCATTAGTTCTAACCACTCTTGTTGATATTTAGGAAACATAAAACCTAGAACATTTTGAAAAAAATAAGGAAAAGAGTTTCGAGATAACTCCATATCCATTTGATGTTCAAAGTTAAAGGTTTCTATTTCCATAATTTCACCATTTTACTTTGTTTGCCCAATAAGCAGCACTTGTCGGGCCTCTCTTGATATTCTTTCGGTGTCGGCTCTTAAATGATTTACGCTTTGCTTTCATTCTTTTACTTTCACCTTTCTTTGGTTTTCCGGCTACGCTTGCGCCTTGCTCACCAAATCGAATTGTTTTTGTTTTCTTACCGTCTTTAACAACAACTACATGAGATTTCTTAGGATGCTTAGGTGTTCTCTTTGGCTTACTAAAACCCGAAACTCCTGCTCTCTTTAATGCAGGATGTTTTTTTAAAACTTGTTCCCATTTCATTTTTCTCCCCTCATTTGATTTTCTTTAGAAGTTTTATCGTCATCAATTGGGCCACCTTTAGCCCAAGTATAGCATGTTCTAGCCGAATGACATTTGAAATCGTGCATCCAACAGTAACCTAAGCGACCATCTTCATCAGTAGTTAATGGCATACATTTGTCCATTCTAGGAGATATATCAAAAGCGATACAATTACTACAATTAGATTCTTTAGCAACATCGGCAGTTGTATTCCACCTTTTAGCATATTTTTCCCAATAATCCTCATCTTCTAAATTAAGAGGCCCATACTGAATATGCTTTTCTTTAACGGCTCTATCTCTATTTTTAGTGTTAAGTTTCAAGTCTTGAGTTGCTCTAGGACAAGAAAGTTCTTTGAGGATTATTTGCCAATTCACCTAATCACCCTTTCTCTTTTCTCTTTTGGGTTCATGGGTGTAAAAATCGCCATCTTCATGTTCAAATATTTTCTTTCTATCTTCCATAGAAGATAAGGTTTCTTTTAATTTATCTTTGCTAGCAATATCTTTTAGGTTCTTCATTCCTAAAGCACCACCTTCATCTTCTACTTCTTCAAGAATTTCTTCTTCAATATTCTTTTTTAATCTAAGTATTTTAAAATCTTCAGAATCCAACTTACCGTTTTTATTTCGGTCAAGTTTCTTTTGCTTAGAACTTAAAGCCTTATTTGTTTTCTCTCTACAAGATGCACAATCGCAATCCATTTTTTCTGTGCCACAATGGGCTTTTAGTATTTCTTTCCAATTCATTTCTTCACTTCCTTTCCTGTTACAAAATCTTTCTTTGTCTCTTTCTCAGTTTCATCAATCTTTTTTGATTTATTATCAAACCATTCATCTAATAGTGTACATCTTGTCAATTTAATCACCTTGTAAATGCGCTTCTTTTGCGACTTGTTTTTCTTTTACTTGATTCTTTTCTTGCTAAAGCAACTTTATGTGCAGCATTTAATCTCTTCTTTGCTTCGGGGTCTTTTGCTCTTTTTGCTGCCACTCTTGCCCTTTGTTCAACTAAGTTGATTATTTGTGATTGTCTTTTGTGTGATTTAGATTTAAATGCAGAACTACTAAAAGTATCTTTAACATCTTGAGCAGTTCTAAATTTAACCGGAACAGTATCTTTTGGGTTTTCATCTGTGTATAGTCTTCTTGCTGAACCTTTTGGTTTTTTACCCGTTCCTTTTTTCGGGTCAGTCTTTAAGACATTTTTCCAACTCATGCTCCCTTTCTCCTTTTGTAAGTTTTACAAGCGGCACAAGTTGGCCTACATCTTTGTTTAGTTCCTTTAGAAGCATCTTGTCTTCCACAAGGTTTTGCTCCTTTTTTATCATCTTCACAAGATTGACAAGAAACCCAACCCTTTACCTTTGGTTGTCCTTTTTCACCTTCGGCTTCTTGTTCAAACCATGTTTTCAAAGGATTAGCCTTCTTTACAGAATTGCCCCAATTCTTTGCACCAACTTTACGGCAACGAACTAAAGCACCACTAGCATAAGCCGAAGGCCATTTCTTATATCGGCTCTTTACTTTATGATAACAGGCATCCTGTTTCTTTTTAAGTTCTTCAAACCAAAGTTCAGTCATTATCTGTCACCTCGGCTTTGGTCTTCGACATCATAACGAACATTACTTGAACGAAGCATTTCTTCTTGTAGTTTAGAATAATAAGCATTTCTTCTTTCTGGTTTGTCAAGTCCATCTTCTAAATAAAACCTTATGGCTCTTTTATTATCTCTACCTAAATTAGAATACTTAACATACTTTTTTGGTTCTAAAAAGGGTATTTTATCTTGTAGGATTTGATTTCCCATCTTTACCCAAAACATTCTTGCTTTGTCTCTTTTTTTACGAATGTCATTCTTAAGCAAACCAAACCAACTCCCTGTATTAGACTTAATCCACTTTTGCACTTGGTCTGCGTATTTGGTATCTTTGAGTTCTTCTTGTATTTCTTCGGGAAGTTCTTCAACTTGCATATCAGTAAATCCTCTTTTTCTAAATGAACCCATTTCCGCTAATTTTTCATTAGCGACATTAATATACAAAGTTTTACTTCCTTTCTCGGATAGAACCTTTTGAACACATAAACCAAAAAGACCTCTTCCTTTGTAGGCCTCTCTAGTATGAATACCTGCGCCAAGTAAAACACTCTTATACTTTGCTATTCCGCATACTGCTACGGGAGTTTCACCATCGAATGCTACAAACATTCTTGCCGGTGCAGTAGCCCAAATAGAATCTTTTGAAAGGTTTGGCCCATACCGCATACTTCTTTTTTGATAATCAAAATAGCCATCGTCTTGAAAAGCCTTAACTGCTGCGTCTTCGGACATTTCTTTAAAAGTAATATCGCTTTCAGTATATTTTTGTTTCTTAAAAGTAAACCTTTGCCCAGTCGGGAAATCAGTAGAATAAAGAGCCTCGGAGTCAAAAACCATTTTTTTGTACTTGTCTGTAACTTTTCCTTCGGGAGTAACGAAACTTGCGCCAGTTTCATTTTTATTCGAGACAGCAATTGAATCTTGTTTATATTTTTTTGCTAATTTAAATATCATTGGCATTGCTTCTTCGGGTACATTAGTCAACATAAATAATGGCTCTAGTTCCCATTCTGCATTTCCAGTAGCACTGGTAATTGTAAATTGTTTTTTATTATTCATTCTTAGATTTTTATTTAATTTAGTTAAATCCTTTAGAAGAGCATCACTAAAATCACTTAGTTCTTTCTTTGAGAATACTTTATTTCCTTCTTTGGCAGCAATAAAAACATTACTGTTTTTCTTGCCAACATTTCTTTTTATTCCTTTCTTATCAAAAGCAGGAAGAGTAGTTTGCTTTTTATTTATAATAGTCCAGAAAATACTCATAATACTCACCTAAAGTTTGCCTTTACAATATAAACATGTTCCGAATCAATGCCGTAGTCTTCAGCAATACCTTCAAAAGAATCAACTGCCTTTACTATTCCAATTATTTCAGTAGCATTCATATCAATATTATATTTTTCTTCCATTTTCATAATCATGTTATTCATATCATCAAAACTGTTTAAGTTCTTTTTAGAGTGATATAATTCCTTAGACTTAAGTATTCTTAAAGCGTCGTGTGCTTCAAGAAGTTTTTTCTGTAAAATGCTTTTCGCTACTCTATCTATAAGAGATAACAACCTGTCGATTTTATCGCTATTACTCATATTTTTTGCTCTTAAACGCAAAGCATCTATAAATGCTCTCATTACATAACTATCTTCGGGGTCATCATGTAGAAGTTTGTTGTAAAGAGTTTCTACCTCTTTACCCTTGAATTTTTTTCTATTACCTGCTTGTTCCTTTTGTTCGGGAGTTAGCAACCTGTATATTGAACCCAAAACAGAACCTAAACTAGCATCTATTTGATTATCGAGACTTTCTTCATCAATTACATCTTTTAAGGTTTCCGAGAGTTCACTAGACCTATCATATAGGGCGTTATAGTTCTTAATATTATCCGAACCCGCTAATTCTTCTAAGTATTTTATAACATCATCAATATCCTCATCGCTAACAAAAGCAGTATCTCTTTCTAGAAGTCTTTTATTGATTACACTTATTGCTTTATATTTTTTGCCCTTTAGGGGTCTTGTTGCGGAAATAACCCTAAGTGCTATATCCCTCTCAAAAGGAAGATTTATTCCTGCCCTGTATGGAGAAAACTGGGGTAATAGAAAACAATCTGCAATTAATTGAGAAATGCTATTAATTGAAACAATAATATCTTCATTTAAATTATTTGCGGCTTTTATATTTTCCGAACTATATCTTTGTCTTCCTCTAGAAGTTGTCATTAACCCAGAATAACTAAACCAAGGCATGCTTAAGTTTCTATCACTTTTATCTTTACCCCCACTACCTGCGCCTAGAAATTCATCGTAAAATTCTCTTGATAAATTAGCCTTATCTATTTGCAAGAAATCCGAAAATACATCAAGGAATTCTTTAATGTTTCTATCTATTTCTCTGGACTCTCCTATTAAATCTGAATACTCTTTAGAAAGAGAAGTATCTTCGGACATAAAAACAGGAAGATAAAATTTAGTTCCCGAAGAAATGTTTTCAATGTCTTCTAACTTGTTTAAAAAGTTTTCAAACAATGCATCTGCATTTTCTACATCTAAATCAGGATATTCGCTTTCAGTATTTAAATCCTCAAAATACCCTTCTAGTTCCTCTTTTAGTTTGACTAGGTTTGTATTTACAGCACCAAGTTCTTTGAGTTCTTTTCTAAAATAAATAATCCCTAGTGGGTCTAAAAATTGCTTTTCGTCTAATATATCTTTAGCAGACATAATTTCAGTAGGCAAACTGTCTTCTTCTATTTCTTCTTCCATATCGGATGTTTGGCCTGTTGGATTACCTTCTTTACTATAATTTGATTCGACATTTAATCGAGATAAAGAATCAATGTCTTCTTTTTCCATATATCCTCCAATATAATTCAAAAAAGCCTCAAATGCGAAGTATGCAGAACTATCTAAGCCCTTAACACTGATTTTTTTCGGCTCAAATTCTTTAATATAGTTAAGATTATTGCCTTTATTATTAAGAAATTTGGTTAATTTCCGTATTTCTTCAGTTTCTTTGTCTTTAGTTTGTATTAGTTTTTGGTTTAATTCATCCAAATTTTCTTCTAATTTAACTAATTTTTTATTGATTTCACCCCAATATTCATAGGCATCCTCTCTTTTCTCGAAATTTTTCATACTTTTAGCATTAAAAATGCTTTTTATATCTATACCTATCTTAAGGCGACTTTCTAATTGTTGTCGAACTTTACCTTCGCTCAAATCTTTTATTTGTTTCTGTACTTCACTAAAAAATATTCGCATATTTCTTTTCAGTGGCTTATGCAAAGGCTCCAAACCTTCCTTTAAATTGCGGTATTCTTCCTTTAATCCGTCAATATTAGCAACATTACCCTTTTGCGTTTTAGTAACAGTCACATTTTTCTCATCAAACTCAGAATCCATAATATTTTTAGGAGTTATTTTTATATTTCTATATTTTACTCCTGCTAAGTATTTTTTTATTAGTTTATCAAGAGCATTTGTCACCGCACCCGATTTACTTTGTGGAACACCAACATCTACTTTTTTAGAAGTAAAATATTTTCTAATTTCTTTGACCATAAGATTAAGAATAACTCTTTTTTTACCCTCATAATTATTATATTCTGGATATTTTGGATTATCTTTTATTTTTTCCACAATTTTGCCTTTTAGAGCCGGAATAATAGCATCTGTCCTAGTAGTTGCTTCTTGAAATTCCTTTTTTGAAAATTTTGTCCTAAAATCAGGGAAATATTTATCTAATTCTGAATATTCGCTCATGATTCGACCTCCAAACTTAGAATATTTGCCTTTATTAGTGCATTTTTAATTTGACCAGTGAAAACTTCTGGATAATTTTCTTTATTTTTTCGTAAATTTTCAAAATATTCTTTCAAATTCTCTTTAAATTTAGTTTTTAATTCTTTAAGCCCTTTATTCATCTCTATTCCTAGTTCATTCATGGCTGTTTTCAACGAGGGGTCGTCAAGGGATAAGGCTTCTCCTGCCTCCGCAACAATAGTGTCAATTTTTTTAACCTTATCATCTAATTTTACTTGCATTATTCTACTTACTAGGAAATTTGAAATAATAAGGACATCAACAATAGTAATATTGGTGCTTTCTCCGAAATACTTGTCCAAATTTTCAGTAATTTCTAAAACATTTTCTAGTTTTTCTCCCTTTGATAGAACTAATTTTATTGCAGTAACTATATTTTTAGATAATGAACTGTCTTTTTCTGTATCAACCTGAAAATCATTTTCTTCTGCTAATTCTCTTATTAAATTAATAGCCTTTACGCCTTTTTTATTTACAGGAAGAATAACATTACCCTCTTCTTTAAGATTTTCTTTAATCAATTCTTTCTCATCATCTTCTAAATCATTTTTTATTGCTACCATCATTTTATCATAATTCTCTTTACTTAGTTGTGTTTGTAGAACCACTTGTGTTTTATAACTTTCTTTTAATCTTTCTTTGCCAGTTTCACTATCTAAATCCAAATCCTCATTTTCCCTTTGAAAATCAACTTTAAATCTAGAAATAGACATCGCTAACGGGCTCAATGGATAATTTTTGATAACATTATCAAATATAGAATCAGTTGTAGTTTCAGTTAACAAGTCTTTGACTACAGGTATGATAGAAACTTGAAACTTCCCCGACCTTTTAAAGATTCTTTTGCTAGTTTTTTGACCATTCAATTTAGGTAAAGTTATTATTTTTGTTCCTTTATTTTCAGAATTACCAGCACTTCTCAATATTTCAAAATAGTCTTTTACTTGTTCATCAGTAAAATCTCCTATTGGAGAAAAGTTTTCTTTTTCCACATCTACGAAAAACTCGGATTTAATTTCCTTTGCTCCAAGCAATACTTCTCTTAATAATGGCTTACTAAAATAAACTCTTACTTTCTTTTCATCATCCCAAACACTGTCAATGCCTAAATCCTCAATCAACTTTTGTACTTCGTTTTGCTCTATTGATACTACCCTTTCTTCTCTTGCTAATTTACTTCGTAATTTGATTTTGCCTTTTTTCTTTGCTTGAAAGTTTTTTTCTTCACTTTTAGGATAAACTCTAGCCCATGTTTCTAAATCGCCACCACCTAAATTTTTTGTGGTTTTTTTCCAGTTTTTTATTTCTTTTTTTTCAGATGGCTCCGCTAAGATAACTTCTACTAAGTTATATGAATATATTGGAAAATTGTTAGATTTGAAATCTTCAACAGATGGTTTTTTTTCAGGAATATTTCTAACAAACAAACTAAAAAGTTTCGTTGGTTCTTTAATTATTCTTTTTATATTTGCTGTTCTCTTATCTTTATTCTGTTTTATAATATTAAACATTTTTATTAAATTGGCATTAACATTTCTTCCTTCTAAAATCTCTTTATCTAGTTCTTCCATGTTAAACTTTCTTTGTTTTCCAAGAAGTGCTTTCTTTGCTCTTTTAAAATTTTCAAAAATTTTAAGTTTGAGGTTTTCTTTTTCTTGTCTGCTTTTGCCTTTTACTATTGTTTTATATCCAGAAAATATTTCTTCATCTCTAGATAATTTTAAAAAGAAACTACTTTCTGATTGAACATCACCAATCATTTTAGCGAAGTCAATAAAAACCCTTTTATTAATCTTTTTTTGCTTATCATTGATTAACATATCAGTGGACATATCCACCGATAAAAAAGGAATCAATGCTTGCTTCTTCAAGGTAATCTCTCCTTATTCTTTAAACGCATCAACTAGTCTGCCTAAGTTCTTCTTTTGTTTTTTCTCTTTTAACTTAGAAGGTAAATTTGCTTCAACCTTTCTTGCATATTCTGTAATTTCTTCCTTTGTCTTATAGGGGAAAACCATATCATTTTCCATAATTCCTATTTCTTGGGGTATGCTTATTTCGGGATGGCCTAACATAACTTCATATTTTTCATATGCCATCGGGTCTTCAAGATATTCTTTTGGTTTGCTATAAACATATTTACCCGCAACAATGCTAAAAGTAACATCTTCTCCAAATTTGTAAAGTGCGCCCCATCTATTGTCTGTCTTTTTAAAGTTTAAATCACTAAAATTAAACTTCTTTTGTTTTAGTATATCTTCCCAACTCATTGTAATCTCTCCTTAAGCATAGTCTTCAAGGATAGTATCAATATCCTCTTCGTAGTTATTAGCGACTTCTTCCCAATCTACATCATTAAGAGAATCAACTGAACCATCATGGTCTTCTCTTTCTAGTTCTTCCATGAAGCCTTCCATGTGAATCATTATGCTAGGAAGCCAATTTGCTAATTGCTCAAGAGCCTCTTCTTTATCATGGCCGCTTTTAACTAATGATTTTATTTTAGCCAAAACTTCTCTATAAACGGGTTCTTCATTCATAATCCAAAGTTCTGCTGAACGAGTAGCAGTAGCAATACTCTTCTTTAATGTATTTTTCCAACTCATTGTAATCTCTCCTGCATCTTTTTCTTAATATCAAGCCAAATCTCAGGATTGTTCTGTGCTAACACTTCTTGAACAACCTGCATCTGTGCGACAATAATTGTATCTTGTCTCTTATGAACAAGTTTGCCTTTGAACTCAAGTAGATACTTTAATGACTCTCGAACTTCTTTTGCGAGTTTAGTGAGGCTATCAATCTCTCTTGGTTCTAAATCTGTATTAAGGAACAAATCATTCAATTTATCATCTAAGCGTTGAACATTCGCACTCAACAAATCAATCTCATTTACTTCCTTTTTCGCTATCATAGTGGCCGCAGATTGCTGTACCAATGGGGCCAAGTGGTGCTTCATGTGTCGTTGCACCTGCTGTTTTGAGATATCTAAGACCTGAGAAATAGCGTCACTTGTTATATTACCACTAGAAAGGGCTTCTTCGTAATGTTTTCGCATTGGGTCAACACACAACTTACATTTGGGGTTACTACTGTTTGTATATTCTCCCATGTGATTTCTTTGATGTTGGGCCGCAGTACCGCTTCTCCAATTGTTTCTTGAATCTAAATCGTCACAACTAACAGAACCCTGTTCTAATGCTGCTTCAAACTCTTCTCTTTGTTCATGTTGACAAAAAGCACATCTCTTTCTTGTAATCATTCTTTCACCCACATTGTTGTTCTTAAATCTCTATTGTTTCCACTTGATTGTTTTGTAGTATAGCCATAGTTTCTTAATAATTTAGAATATGCTCTTAAACTTTCTTGCTTACCTTTTAATCTATTGAGTGCGGCTTTTTCTTCTTTAGTTCCTAATTCATTGACTACTTCAGTATAAGTTGATATTAATTTATTATCCAAGTCTTTAGTATTGATTCCTTCACCATCTAACTCTACAACTATTCTTCTAATTGTTTCTTTTATTAATTGAAAATTAAATTTCTTTCTCTTTAAAATGCTGAACCACAATTTAATCTCTCCAAAGTAATTCCATCCAAGACTTTTTAACTTCTTTCGGTACTTCTGTTTTACCTTTAATATCTAAATAATTTCCGTTCTTAAGTTTGTAAGTTTTTCTACCAATAACTTTCATAATTAAGTTAGCCATAACATTAGGGCCAAATGGCTTTAATGAAAAGACTTCTGTAGGGCCAGCAAATTCTGGTAAATTACCAACGAAAGTAATAATTCTAGATGGGCTAGCACTTCTAGCACCGTATGACTTATCACCAACAACAAATTCCATCGAAGAAAGAATAGAGGCCATTTGTTTTAGTTTTGGTTTTCCATTAGAAAACAAGTCAGTTCTCTTCAACAAAGCAAAAATTTGTTTTCTTACAGAAGGTATTAACGCTAAGGAATCTGCATTTCTTTGAACTTTTAGTTGTATTCCTATTGGTTTTTTCTCTAACTCATCTATGGCTTTATTTAAAATTTCCAAAAGACCAACTGTTACTAAATCTCCTTTTCCAAAAATTGCTTGTGCTAATGGGGGATTTGCTGTATTCAGTTCCGTACTCCACCATTTTTTCTTTTCGGGAACACCATACTTATCTTCAAAAAAGTTATCCCTGTAATGCCCATAAATTTCTTGTGGTTTCTCGTCAAGTATTTGGATTTTGTTTTTTGCTCTAGAATCAGTTGTACTTTTCCCTGCTATTTTCCAGTCTGTCGGCCTAGTGAATAAAGTATTTCTAGGATTTAATTTCTCGTTATCTTCTATTTTAGCAATTGCATTTACATACAATTCTAATTTTTCTAAGTCATCAGCAGTAATATATTTTCTTTTGAGTAATAATTCTTCAATTTCTTCGAGTACTTCAAATAAACCATCATTACCTGTATTACTTGAACCAGCACGAAGAAACTTCCTAACATGCTCTTTTAACTGTAAATATAAGTTTTCAGGGTAAGGGCCTCTTTTTGAGCCACCTTCTTTAACATAAGGACTTCCGGTGCTAGCAATTTTTTCATTAGAAATTCCCGACAATTTATTTTTCCAAG
>Ga0181414_1000039_pt1 | contig 32377 bp, 34 predicted proteins | sample 37SPOviralmetaG_FD_130139 | JGI IMG/M metagenome (GOLD analysis project Ga0181414, IMG submission 130139) | Marine viral communities from the oligotrophic San Pedro Time Series (SPOT) site, San Pedro Channel, CA, USA - 37 SPOT_SRF_2012-11-28 | ecosystem: Environmental > Aquatic > Marine > Strait... | reverse complement strand
AGGGCTAAACACTCCTCAGCACGGTGTGGTTGCCCTAGATGCTCAAATGCAAGTGCTCTCGCCTTTTCGTACCGAATTGCGGTAGGCAGCAACTCGCTTGGGACCCTAGTCCCAGTTGGGGAATACTTGTTGCCGTTAAGTTTGACGCTCATGGCGAAACCAATGAAGAAAAACCCCTCCTGCTGTGTGAGACCAGAAGGGGCAGCTCTGCGTTTTTAAGCTAGCTCAGAAAGAGAACTTGGCACCAGTCTTGAAGCCAAGGCTCAGCTCATCACCAGTGATGAAGGAAACCTCGCCGTAGAGAGGACCATTGCTGATGCCAGCCTTGCCGCTGATTTCAACTTCTTGCTCACCAGAGTCAGGCATCAGCAAAGCAGGACCAGCCTGAATGTAAGCACCATTGTCAAAGTCGTAACCGACATGAGTTTCCAGATTGGCAGAGCCAACACCAGAATCCATACCAGCGCCAACGTTCAGCTCAGGATTCACGTAGAACTCGCCTGCGTAAGCAGGAGATGCCAGCACAGCTGCCATACCGGCGGCACCAATGACACGTTTGATCATGGAAGAGTGGGGAAACGTTTCCGCTGCCTACATTAATGGCAGGGTCAATGGGACGGTTCTGATTAGTGTCCATAAAAAAACCTGCCGGTGTTACCCGGCAGGATGTATGTGTTCAATCAGAAGGTGCCGCCGTCAAGCTCAATGCCTGAAATGGTGCCGCCTGTAATCGCAACGCTGTTCGCTGCTTGAGTAGCAATCGAACCAAGGCCAAGACTGGTGCGTGCAGTCGCTCCAGACTCAACAACGAATGTAGATCCGTTGCCGACAACGAAGTTGCCATCAGTGTTCGACAGAGCAGCAAAAGCTGCGAGCTGTGAATTGAAAGCCTGAACGTCAGAACCAATGGCGAGGCCAAGGGTTGTACGTGCTGCAGATGCGTTGGCATCATCCAGCAGAGTACGAGCAAACGCAGTCAGATCTGCAAGATCAGCTGTTCCAGAGCCTGTGAAGAACGGCAGCTTGTTGGCTGCAGATGTCAGGCCAGCAATTGCTGCCAGCTCGGCATCGAATGCCTGAACATCACTGCCAATCGCAACACCCAGTGTTGTGCGCTGAGCAGCAGCATCAGCGTCATCAAGCAGTGCTCGACCTGCAGCAGTCAGGTCAAACGTGGCAGCAGAGTTGCCGGTATCAAAGAAGATACCTTTGTTTGCAGCCTGAGTCAGGCCTGCAACGTCATCCAGGATGGCATCGTGAGCCTGAACGTCAGAGCCGATGGCGACTCCAAGGTTGGTTCTGGCTGCAGATGCAGATGTGGCGTTAGTACCACCATCAGCGATACCCAGAGAGCCGCTGATGCCAGAAGCATCAAGGTCAAGAGCAATCTCCCCACCACTGATAACCAGACCAGAGTTGGCCTTGAGGTCAGCGCTCAAAGTGTTGCCACTCTTGCTGAGGCCATCGCCCGCAGAAACAGATCCCGCACCGGAGAACTGTGTAAATGCCAGATCAGTCGTGCCAACGGTGATTGAACCGTCAGTGGTCAGAACGAAGCCAGCATCTGCGTTGACAGTGCCTTGCTCAACGAACGTGAACGCACCAGAGGTGACTTCAGTGTTGGAGTCAAAGTCACTGGAACGTGCCCACGCACCAGCCTTACAGTCGTAAATGCCGTTTTCGCTGGCATCTGTTTGGTCCTTGACCAGAACGCGCTCATCAGCAGAGATTGAAACACCATCAATCGTCTGTGTGCCAGACAATGTGATATTGCCAGTCGTCGCAATTTTGACGCTCGATTTAACATCAAGGCCAGTTTTTACGGCATCGACGTATGACTTGGTTGCAGCGTCTTGAGCACCAGTAGGATCGCTGACACCAGTAATACGCTGACTGTTGAAGTCAACGGCACCTGTCGGTGCAGCCATCTCATCGAGACGGTTTGCTTGAACAGTGGTGTCAAAATCACTAACTTTGGCAGCAGTCAGCGTCGGAATATCCGAGGCAGCCAGGCCAGTAATTGCAGTGATGCGACCCTTGGCATCAACAGTGATGCCGCTAGTCGTGCCAGCAGATACGCCGCTATTAGCCAGCGTGACAGTAATGCCTGTCGTGCCAGAGCCAGTGGCATCTCCACTCAGGGTGACTGTCTGGTTGCCAGTGATGAACGAACCAATCTCGCCTTGCACATAGGCGGTAGTTGCAACTTTGGTGGAGCTATCACCACCGCTTTGCGTAGGCGCAATCAGGGTGCCTGAATACGTCTTACTGCCAGCAACAGTTTGAGTTCCGGTCAGGGCCAGAAATGCACCCTTACCGCCGATAGCTTCGATGGTTGTTGCGGTGCCGCCAGCACCACCTGTGCCCTTACCAATGAACAATTGGTCGTCGACTTCATTGAAGCAGATTTCAGCGTTGGCGAGCGAAGAGGGAGCCCCCGCGGCTCCCGAACTTCTACGCTTAATCCTGATTGTGTTAGACATGACTCAATGGATGGGTGAACAAAACGGGCGTAAAATGGCTGTCAAAACGAACCGCCATCCGTAAGAGTCTCTGCTGTGTAGACATTATCAGCGCGAAAAGTATCGGCTGATTGGTCATAGTAAATGACCGATTTGTCTACTTTGCTTGACTGAACTAAGTCAAAATCGCCCGGTGGGCCTTGCGGCCCAGCAGTAGTAGCCGTGACTGTTGTCAACTGGCCACTAGTCGAAACAGTGACTGTGTTCTTCTGAGTGGTGACGTTGACAGAGGTCATGTCGTGTAGGACTCGTCGACAGTAATTTCGCCTTCTAAGTAGTACTCCTTTGTCCCCGAGGCTGTTGTGACCAGTACGTCGTAATACGCTTTGTCTGGGAAGGTCGCCGTCTGTGCGCTAGTCAAGCTGATTGTGACTTGGCCATTGCTGCGGCTTGTGTAAACGACGCCAAAGTCAGCATACTTCTTTGTGCCTGGCTGATTCCAGGCCTGAGCGGCAACCGTGGCACCTGTCAAATTAACCGCAGCACTGTTGCTGTCCTTGAACTGCAGAAGCACAGACCAGTCTGACGCTCTCTGAAGTAAGAAGTTATAGGTTCCAGGGTTGACAGCCATGGGTCACCTCCTTAAGCCACTATAACGGCCATTGCTAGCAGTCATCTGTGGACTGCAGGTTTTTGTACTTGTTCGCCAAGCCAGTAAACAGACCATGTTGCGGATGGCTGAGCTGGTCGCGGCCATCGAGGAAGAACAATTCTTCAAGCCAAGCCATGCGGTTAGACATCGCTTCGGTGTCTTCTGCACCTGGCTTACCAGCGATCATCGGGTCAGGACGTTGCATCAGGCAATGGCGAAGAATAGGTACGTGCCACCACTTGTATTGAGGGCAGCAGGGGCAGAGGATGTCACTGTAAAGCCAGCATTGAGCGGGTCAATGTAATCAGTGTTGGTGACTTGTGCGGCATTTGAATTGAGAAGCAGATAGGGATCATTACCGCTTACGATGCCGCGAACTGTATCCCAAACGTACCAATCACCAGCGCTATCAGTGCGTTTGATTAGAATAAACCGTGCACCTGCCGTGAAACCGCAGTCAACATTGATATTGCTACCCGTGCCGCTGTAAGTGCCAACCTTAGATATGCCATCAAGAGTTGCAAAAAGATATGATATGTAGGCTATGCCAGAGCCATTGACTTGAGTGCCCGCGCTTAAATTAAAAACAGTTGATGTTGGCAATCCGCTAGAGCTATTCCCTTTTGCTGCTGTTGAATTAAGATACATATAATCCATAGAGCTATCTATAACAGTTGTATATACAACCCAAGAGTCTGCTGCGCTTCTCTTTTTAATAATTAAAAGCTGTGGGGTCGCTTCAAGATTGTGCGCAACACTTGCAGCACTTCCCGTCCCCATATAAGCCACCACGTCGAAGAAGCCCGGGGCGCGGCGGAAAAGATAATTAGACTCAGTAGCATTATCAGCCCACCTCCATGGATTTATTTTGTAGTTGTTATCATATTCAATCTGTTCAGAAGGCGCGCTACCCTCAGAACCTGTACTATTTAACTTGAGGTATTTGGATGATCCTTGAAGCCTACTTGTGGACAACCAATCGCCGGTCCCGCTGGTTATTTTGTTCCACGCAGCGTCGACGTATAGCAATGGGGTGCTAAAAAGGTTTGGATTAGTGGTTGTTCTTGATTGCACATCAAACACCTCTGCTGCAGCAGTTGGAGGCTTATGCGGACGGCGGATTGCCATGTAGATATAAGTGTCGCCGCTTTTGTTTAAGTTATATCCACTATTATTAAGTGAAAATCCTACAGAAGTGAAATTAACGATGGCGTCAGTGGATTCAGCGTCGGCTTTGTTTGCATGTAGGTATTGATCATATCCATTTGGACTTGTGGTTCCTTTTCCATAAGCAACCCCTCTCATGTTGTCGAACAAAAACCATCCAGTATGAGGGTCACTACTTCTTGAAGCATTTTTGATCATGAGCCACTGTGGTTCAAATCCAAGGTTTTGCAGATTTCCCTCTGCATTACCCCAAGTACCATCACCGGTGTAACCCCCACACTTGATCACACTTTCGCCGCTATCTGTGCCAAATGACTGCTCGTCATGTGCAAATACATACGCGACATATCCATGACCGTTTTGATTGACGTTACTACTTGTGCCAACAGTAAATACCGATGAAGTAGGAGTCGTGTTGTTCCAAACTGTGCTGTCAGTTGTTTGAGCGTCAATTTTGTTTAAATGAAGGCTTTTAGTCGCGCCAGTCGCCCGATGGTACACCTCCCAATCATGAGTGCCGTCACGGCAGTGAATCATGATCATGCCTGGCACGCTGCCAAGCGAATGTGAGATATTCTGTGCGCTTCCTGTGCCGTTATATGTAACTACGTCAAAAAATTTAGATTGCTTGCGAAATGTCCATGAGCAAATTTTTTCACCACTCAAACCAAACCAATCAGATGTTCCTTTTACAGTAAACCCGTTTGAATTAAACGAGGTTACACCATTGTTTGCATAATAATACTCAGCACCAGTGCCATTAGTATATAAATATCGTTCAGTGCCACGCTCTGTATCACAAAGATAATGATAAGTATTGCCTGTTGATCTGTTTTTAAGCCAAACCAAGCCTCCCTCGCCGCTTAGGTCAATGCCATTATTGATAACGTTAGTGCTGCTATTGCCTTCGTATAAAAACGTACTGAATACATCGTCAACATAAACAGGATCCCCTGCCGCTCCTGCCGCTCCAGAAGCTCCTGCAAGCGGGCTATGTCCAATAACACTCATGAGTAGGCCAGAGTAACAACAGCGTGAATTGAACCAGTCGTGCGAACGATGTAGTCCAAACGATCGACAGAACTAGCTGCTGTACTTAGCGTTGGTGGCGTGCCTCCAGCCCAGTCGAAGTAACTGCCCCATGTAATGGTGCGTGATCCAGTACCGTCCTGAATCAGAAAAATAGACCCTTGCTGTCCTGCAACAAGGTTTGACGGGTTTGCAATCGTAAGGTTTTGACCGATTGTCAAAGTAAAGTGATTGCTTGCTCCAAAATCAGGCGTGACTGTTGCACCACTTGTCAGCGTTGTGATCGTGCCACGCTGCCCAGCGCTATAAGTCTGGGCTACATCCGTTTTTGCTGTATCTGCATCAAAAGCCTGGACAGTGCTGCCGATAGCGGATGACGTTAGACCGTTCGCTGTCAGATCATCGACCGTCACCGTTTTGGTGCTGGTCGTGATCGTGTCTACTTTGACCGTTCCAAACGCCATCGCTACACCAGCTAAGAGGCCAATTACACCAATAATAGCCCGCGCTGCAATCAGCTACCGGGCTCTTCAGGCCAAGTCATCGTGTGGGGGAAACCACTAGCTGTCGGCAGATCACGCAGGCTTTGACGATAAGTAGCCCATTCAGTCTTCTTGTCAGAAGCCAAAGGACTATCAGCCATTTGCGTCCAGTCAGAAGCAGTCAGCTTTTTATCGCGTTCTGCACGCACTGACGTACCAGCATTGGCATCAACTGTTGCTTTGTAGGCAGCTTCATTGTCAGCAGCAGTGGTGACGTTGCCCTCTTCATCAGTGGTATCGGTGAAGACCGGACCAGCAATAAACTTGGTGAACCATTTGCCGTCAACCTCCTCAACACCATCACGGGTGCTGACGCCATAAGGAGCAGCCACTGTTGCTGCCGCTCCATTCAGCACAGCGTCATAGCCATAGCTGTCAAGAACATCAGTTGTGATCTGCTTAGGGAAGCTGGTGGTGGGATGTTCAGCCTTAAATTGACTGACGGTGGTGAGAGCACCAGTGGAGCGGTTGCGGATTTCCATGATGATTAGGCGATGGCAAGGAACAGGTAGGTGCCACCACTTGCATTAAGAGCAGCAGGGGCTGACGAGGTAACTGTAAACCCGGCATTGAGCGGGTCAACGTAGTCAGTATTAGTAACTTGAGCAGCGAGGGAATTTAAAAGCTTGTAGGGATCGTTGCCGGTACCTATTCCACGAAGAGTATCCCACACGTACCAATCGCCAGTGCTATCGGTGCGCTTAATTAGGACAAACCGGGCACCTGCGGTAAATCCGCAGTCAACATTGACGTCGTAGCCCGTGCCTGTATAACTGCCAACCTTACTGATACCATCAAGGGTGGCGAAAAGGTATGCCACATAAGTTCTTCCAGAAGTATCCGATCCCGCGTTAGTGTTTCTAACACCAAATTGAGCTGCGCTGTCATCGCCTCCATCCCAGTAATTTGTACTGCTAACTAATGCAGCGTTGCTATGTAAATAGATGTAACCATTTTCGCCCGCTACAGCAGAGCCGCCAACAACCCAATCGCTCGTGTTGCTGCGACATTTAATAATTTTTAGCTCTGGCGTTACGCCTAAGTTGTGATTGACGCCCGACAATGATCCCGTCCCCGTATAAGCCACCACGTCTATAAATCCTGGGGCGCGGCGGAACATCCAACTGACATAACCAGTAGTTACGGCAGTGCTTGCATTCCAGCCATCTTGATAGTCAAATGCGTTTGTTGCGTTATCATCTTCTGCACTGGTAAGATTTGTATAAATACGTCTTTGATCTGTAAGCCGCGAGCATAATTGTGTGTCACCGGATGCAGTTTGCATGGAGAATGCCGCGTCCACAGTAAATCCTGCATTAAAACCAGGGGGGTTCGGCGAAATACCGCCATATGTATCTATTGCAAACACCTCCGTACCAGCAGTCGGCGGCTTATTCGGACGGCGGATTGCCATGTAGATAAAGTTTTGATTATTCCCGTTAATGTCAGCAACGCTGACAGTAAGCTGAAAACCCGTAGGAGTCAACTTAATAAAGTTAGAAAGTCCTTCGGAGTAATTGGCATTGGCTAAAAATTTTTCGCTGCTGGAGCTGTCAACACCTTGACGTCGCATGACATCAACCATACCCCAGTCTCCGGTCGTGTTTGCGCTTTTAATCATCACCCACTGAGGCTCAAAACCTAAATCAATTACAGGTCCAGTTGATGAACCGTTGCCTGTATAAGATCCACACTTAATAATCGCCTCATCCTCATTCGTCCCAAACGATTGATCGTCATGTGCAAAGACATAAGCAACGTAAGTTTTACCGGATTGATTAGCTTTTACATTTGAGCTAACCGTAAAGTGTGTTGATGATGGGCTTGACGGGATTGAGCTGTAATATCCACCCGCTCCAGCGTTTCTGTTGAGCCGAAGAATATCGCTTCCGCTTACGCTTCTATGCCAAACCACCCAATCATCAGTTACATCAAGTACTTTGATGATCAACATGCCAGGGGTTGACCCTAATGAATGGCTGATATTTCGGTTATCAGTTCCATCCCCTGTGTAAGTAATTACATCAAAAAATCCAGGCGCTTTGCGGAAGGTCCAGGAGCAGTAATTGTAACTGCTGCTATTGAATTGATTATTATTGCCTCCCAAGGAAAACCCATTGCTGTTAAAGGATGTAATTCCCCAAGGCCGAGTCGTTTGTGAGCCATAGGTTGCATTAGAAGCAAGTTCATCGAAATAAGTCCCTGTCTTTCCTCTCTCAGAATCAGCAAGATAATGGTTGTCAGAATAGTCCCTAACTTTTGTCCAGACCATTCCGCCTTCACCGTTCAAATCAATCCCGTTCGTAATTGTTTGGGCACTACCAGTGCCATCCCAGATATATGTATTAAACACATCATCGACATACGTCTTTGTAGCGCCACCTGCACCACCAGCAACAGCAATCGCCTGTCGTGTAATCGGATCCATGCTATTCCTCAGTTAACGTAGTCAACAAGAGCAGCACCGCGATACCGCGTGCCACCATCGTCGGTCACAAAGAAAAATAAATGCGTTTTGCCAGTTGTAAGCGTAGGCGCAGTATCAGAATTAAATTTGACACTGCTTGGCCAAGTGACCGTTCCAGAGCTATGCGTCAGCTCAAGCGTGAACGATCCGACAGTTCCGCTTGCAGGTGGATTTGCAAAAGTAAACGTTGAGTTGCCGCTTATGGTTTTGGTGAAGTAATTGCCAGTGCTAAGGTCAATCTCTAAAGCTGAAACTGCTTCTGATACCTGCTTGTATTGTCCGTTGATATTAAATGAGCCAGCTACGTCTGCAGCACCGTTACAGTCGATCCCGCCGTTATGCACCGACTGCGCTGTAAACGTCTGTGCAGCACTAAAAGTCTGTGCAGCGTTTTTTGCTGGAATCTGGTTCGTCGCCAGTGACGTTGAGTCAGAGTGCTCAAGAGTGTCAGCAATGATTGTTCCTGCCATGTCAGCTCAGCACCGTGAAGAACGAACCAGTCGATACCGTAAGTGTAGCGCCTGTCGCAATCGTGTACCTAGGCCCTAAAACCCCCGCATTAGTTGATGCTGCAATCGTTGCACTAGAGCCAAGAGACTGACCACTGACAATAAAAGATGAAAACGACAACACACCACTGCCATTCGTAATCAGTGTGTCTCCGTTAGAACCGTTGCCATTAGGCAAGGTCAGCGTATTGTCAGCTGCAGTCGCTGGTGCCTGCAGCGTTACGTGCCCTGTAGTTTGGCCCTCTAGTCGGAGTCCCATTAGATAATCACCCAGGTTGTGGTGGATGGCACCGTAACTACTGCCGATGCATTCACACTAACCGGACCAGCAGAGACCACATTTTTGCCGCTACCAATCGAATAAGACGTTGTCACCGTGTTGTCATGCTCTAGCGCCCACTCATCTGAACCACCGCCAGCTGGATAGCCACCACCGCCAACTTCAACCCAAGCACTGCCGTTGTAGATCTTGAGTTTGTTAGTGGTGGTATCTAGCCATTCCTCTCCTTTTTCAACGCCTTGCTGGCCAGATACCGTGCCGGAACCAGTTGCCGCTCCAGTGGCCTGAAAGATCGTGCCGACATTGTTGTTAGACGCTCCAACAGACGTGAAGTCCGTAGAGCCAACCGTCAGGATCTGATACGTCGTACCAGCAACAAGCGCAGTAGCAGCCGTGCTAGCTGGTGAACTATTTGGAGCGTTAGTCCCGATATGAACCGGGCCAACCTTGACCAAGTTGCCGTTCGTATCTTTAAAAAACAGCGCTGGTGACGCTTCGTTTGTATTGACGACTGGTTCGCCAGATCCCGGCAGCGAAGGGATTGGACGCTTATTGGCAGTGCTGCTCCGCTTTAGTTTGATGGCCATGATCAGAGAATCATCCAAACTGCCCCGTTAGGGACAGTGACAGCGATTGAGTTTTGGATCGTGACCGGACCAACGCTCAACCCATTGTAATTAGTGGTCAGCGTGTAGTTACTACTGATTGCCTGTTGGTTCTCAAGGATTACGCCTGTTGCACCTGCGGCAGCATCTTGCCAACTAACCGCAGCAGAAGAGCCACCACTGGTTAAAACTTGACCGCTGGTTCCGTAATTTGCGCCAGCAATGCCAACCTGACCAGCGGGTCCAACACGTACTCGTTCACTACCTTCAGTCGTAACTTTGAAGTGGCCGTCAGAACCTGTATCGACAACCTCCGCTTCGCTGTTGCCTTCAACAATCTTGTCCGTATCAGCAGCAGTCCCATTAGACGCAGCAGTAATCCGGCCTTTCTGGTCAACTGTCAGGCTTGTAAGCGTGTAAGACCCTGGAGTTACGGCGGTATCAGACAATCCAGTCGTGACCACATTGGTCACAGTGACCTTCTTGGTCTGATCGTTGAGCGTGTCAACAATTGGCAGCACGTCAGATCCCTGAACTGCTGTTAGCTCAGTCAGATCAGTGATCTTCGCGTTTGCCATGACCCCTCAACCTCCAGCTAATGCTACCGCCATCACGACCAAGTCGAAATGGCAACCCGTTTCCAGGTATTCGTTGCAGTACAGATATAGATGTAATTAGCGTCCCATGCCACTTCGCCCGCCGTGCCAGCAGCACTGGCTGATGCAGGTGTATGCGTTGGCAAGATTGGACGGCTGCCGAGCGTAACGTTTGCTGCTGTGATTGCAGCCATGCTCGTCAACGCACCAGCAGACTGCACCTTGAAATCAAGTTTGCCGTCTTCAGACGTGTCAGTGGCATCAACAATGCTTGCTTGAACCGCCCCAAACAAAATCTGTTCCGGCGTTGAAGCGTCGTTATTGCCTTGAAACTTGATGGTGCTTAGAACGTCGGCGTCTTGGCCAGAAACGCTGCTACCTCTGTGGTGATACAGCGTGATGTCAGCAGCACTAACACTGACTGCCTCTGCTGACTCGATGAATAAGCCAGTGTTTGCGATCGATTCCGTGATGTGCAGTGGATGCTGTGGATCAGGCTCGTTAATTCCAACCTTGTCGCTTTTTACTGTTACGCGAGCTGCTGAAGCACCAGCAGCAATCGTAATCAGCTGAAGAGTGCCATCTTCGCTGCCATCAGTTGCGTCAACAATTTTTGTAAAAACCTGACCGTAAGCAATAGTTTCAGCAGCGTCGTTCTTGCCTCTAAATTCAAGGTTCCCAAGGAAATCGTCAGCAGCTGGAGACGCTGAATTGCGATATAACACCACATCAGGCGCTGTATCTAGGCCAGCATCAGTATTTTCAATGATGACCTGATCCGTCGTGTCGGCGCTGAACAAATGCAGCTGTGCCGCTGCCACTCCAGGGCCTACCTGAAACCCAGATGCGGTGAATTTACTAACGTAAGTTTGATTAATAGAGACAGCTAATTCGGACTGTGCAGGTTTAAAAAAACCATCCGCACCACCATCGCTTAAAAAGCTGATTGATGGCGACAACGCCGTCCCATCACCTACACCCCTATGAAGCGTTTCAAATGTTAGTTTTTTATTTTTATCAGCGTCAGCTGATACGCTTTGGTCAACAACAACAAATAAATCGTTGCCATCTGGGGCGGTTAGCCCAGTCAATGATGAGATTCTGCTGTCAGGCATCAGCTAGCCTCCAAAGCTTCAACACGCGCTGTAAGAGCAGTAATCTCAGCAAACGCTTCTTGCAATGCAGCAGTCAATAATGGGACAATTTTGGATTGATCAATTTGCTGATACTTGGGAGTGCCATCATCAAACGTTGCATCTTTGTCCCCGGTTATCGCCTCAGGAACTACGGCTTGAGCTTCATGAGCTAAGAATCCATCAACGACCTGATTGCTAGGATCGCTAATGAAGTTGAAACGATATGTTTTCAGCTGATTTACCCGATCTTTTGCGTTAGTTAAAGCAACTACATTTTCCTTGAGCCTATAGTCAGATCCTGTATTGTAATTAATGCTAGAGCCGTTAGTGGTGTTAATAGAGGAAATAAAACCACCAGTTTTGTAGAAGTCTACAAAAGCTCCGTTTGAGCCTACGCGATTCAAACTTAAAGGTCGTACGCTTGAACCAATATGAACCTGCCCGCCACCGTCATTAACATCAACAGGCCCTGCGACCAAAAAACCAGTTGCAGTTTCATCAGTAGCAGTTGATGGATTTTTCTCTGTTGCTCGCGTTGCTGCATTGCCAATAACAAATGCGTTAGTCTGGCTTTCAATAGTTCGACCAATAACGCCATATGCAGTTCCGTCTCTGGCAATGCCAATAACGTCATTGGCATACTCATACAGGCCGGTATTTTTTTCGCCGCTGAAGTAAATAGACGGTAGAGCCGCTGTTCCAGCAGGCAAAATTACATGGCCATCAATTCCCCTAAGGCTGATAAAAGAAGTGTTGGCCTTATTGCGTATCTTTATCTCGTCAGCGCTCAAATCAGCCCAATACTGACATTGGTATGTCGTAGCCGGAGCTGTGGTACCGCTCTGATTAGTAAAAGCAGCCAGCAACTGATCGTTAATGTCCTGCCTTACAGCTGCACCACTGGCGTTTGCGACAACTCCATCTGCTTGAGCCATAACGACGCTTTAAGACTGCTTTGTTCCGTATCCTATCGCAGTGTACTGAAAATTAATGCCATTACCACCTCTGTTGATAACAGCGTTGCTGCTGTCGTAGAAAGTAATCGTAAAGCCTGTCCCTGTCACACCTGTCAGCCTGTAGTAATCGCCGCTCTGGAACTCAAAAGCAGTAATTCCAACAGCAACCTCTGTGTCAGCGTCGGTATAAAAGGCATCCTCAAACAGCACGGCTTTACTCGACGTCCCAGAGGCAATTGTTCCGCTGTTTTCGGTGCGACGCTCAAACTGCAACGTCACACCCAGTTGGTCCACAATTGGTGTTTGGTCAACATGGTCTGTTGTCAGCACAGCTTTAAATTGAAAGAATCGACCAACAAACACATTGTTCTCTAGTGGCATCCAGTCGTCAAATTCAAGTACCGCGTCGCGATTAAATTTACTGCTGTCGTCTTCTTGCAAAATCTTCGAGCCATCTTCTTTTGCAAAGTCGCCTAGCAAGCCTGCTGGAGTTATAGAGTTTTGGTCAACACCTGCGCGGGATGTATCAGAATTCCTGCGGAAATAGACCTCAACATTTGTATCGTCCGGCAAGTCGCCATCAAAGTCAGACCACGTATCAACAAGCTCTGTACGATCATCAATCAAATCGCTTGCATACAGGCCTCTGGTTGTTAAAACGCGCTGCATGCGCACGGTGAACTTGTTGCCAAGATCTACTGTCTTCTGGAAGAAATACTCGCCTTTGGTAAGTTGCGTTCCGAAATGACTGTCGATGTTTGCAGTGAAGCTATCAAGGCTTGGGATAGCATCAAACGATGCGTCACCGTCAAGGATCAAGCCGTCATAGTCTTGGTTGTAATAAACACCAACCTTTTCACCGCCAAACTCATTAGCCAGCTGATCTTCTCTAAATACTTCATGGTTAAGACGAGGGATGCCGTCCGGTATGTTGATTATTGCGCTGACTGCGTTAGTACTACGCAGTCTTTGCTCATTCTGAAACTTGATAAGGTACTCACCATTTAGCAAAGGAAGTACAACTGATGTTGCTCGTGCCTCAACCCTGCGGAGAATGGAACTGTTTGCCCACGAGCCACTGCCGTCAGTTTTTGATGAGTGCTTGATTACAGCAACAAAGCCTTCAAGCTTTTGACCGCTTGCTGTTGCGCCCCAACGTAATGCAACTTGGTCAACTCCAATAGCCTCAATAGTGACGTCTTCTGGGTCTGGAGGCAAAGTGACTCGCGCCAGATTCGAGGTGTCGTCGCTTGTTCCACCAACTGGTATTTCTCTTTCTTGTTCTCCATAACCAGACTTCTTACGGTCAGGAGCAGGTCCTATTGCCTGAACTCGCACTATCAGTTTCTTGCCAGGTACAAGCCCTGTGGTGATGTCAATTGAATTATTGGTTGTAGATTGGCTAATCCAATTGCCGCCTGCGCCTACCTTGTATTCAACCTTAAACTCAATAACAGAGCCCGACAAACCACGAGTCCAAGAAACTGTCGCTCGATTCGTAGTGTTACGACCGTCATCAATCTGCTGGAATGTAATCCTTACGTCTGTAGGTTCGGCTGGGTCTGAGCTGTAAAAGAACGGATCTACCAGGTCAAGCTTTGCGGAGGGATCCTCAATAACCCTATAAATACCATCAACATGCTTGACACCTACAACTGCATACGTTCCATCTTCCCCCTCAGCTATTGATAAGCAACGATACTTTGGAAGCACCAAGTCATTACTTCTGATAGCATATAACGCGTCATCAGGCGGCGCTTGGGTAAATTTAGGGCTGACATTTAACGTGTTGCCCGCAACTGACGTGATCGAAGATGTTTCAATCGTGCCATCCTTCATTACAACCGATATCTTGTTGTTAGAAGTGGACGGCAAATCTACATCTTCATTGTCAAAAACATTCCAAGTGTCAACGTTACCTGTTCTGCTGTCGAATAACACACCTTGATAATCAATCCTGACAAGACTTGTCGTTGCGCCCATAATTCTTCCTGCGAAGCGCACGCCGACGCGCATTTCATCAGAAATTTCAAACACTTGACCGGGTAAAACGTTTAAACCCTCAATTCCAACTGAGAACGTTACAGTTTCATCGTGCAACCTTTCAGACTGCATAATCCATTGCCCCATGCGTTGAGCCTGATACTTAGACGTGCAGCCAAACGCGACAACGCTTTTCTCTTGCACTCCATACTTCTCTATAAGGTCTCTGTCTTCAATGCAGATAAAGTTTGGCTTATGGAAGTTGTCAGGATCGTTGTACCGCACACGCACCCTTGTGCTGCGTGTTTTCAGTGACGATCCATTGTATGTAAAGCTGCCCTCGACAACGTTTGAATTACTAAATATATGAATCGCTGGAACGTCTCCGCCATCTAGTTCTCCGTGATCTGCTGCAACCTGTATGTTGTCTGACTTCCAGAACAGCATCCCACGGAACACGCTGGCCATGTCCTGCAAAACGCTAAATGCTTCTGCCTGCGATCCAATAACCGTGTTGATTGCAAATCGCGCCTCTTGAGTGCCGTCAGGATTAGTAACTATCTCGTTGCTGTATTGAGCGATTTCAATCAAGTCAACCCAGTTAAGATTCGACTGCTCAATAAAATCACCGGCGCCATAGCGCTTGTTGGTAAGTAAGTCATAGAAACAACAAACCGGACAAGTAGTCCAATGCAATTCGTGGACACCGTCCTCATCTACTTTGAGACTTCCATCAAAAGCAATCGTAGGATCGAAATTTAAACTTCCTGGAGCAAGCTCATCATCTCTAACAGTTGCGCTTGATGGTATTTTTACCCTAAGACCTTTTATGTCATACGCTCTTGCAGGTAATGTGCTGTATTCTTCTGCGTCCAGGCTGAGAGATACAAGCGCTGTATGCGGATAAGCTGTACCAAATTTTTTACCAACAATAATACTTGTCCAGAGAATTTGATCAGCACGCTTGCCTGCTAAGGGAGTTTTTTCTGGAAGCTCTTCGAAGTCTTCAAAGGAAATTTCAAACGCTTGCTCACGCGCACGTTCCGCAGCTTTGGTGTTTGCACGAGCTAATGCATCCGACTTGCCTTCATTAAGAAACTTTTGCTCCAGCTGGTTGCGATAGCTTTCGTCAATATCGGCTCCAAAATCAAGCTTGCGAACTCTAATTCTATAAGGCCCTTTTAAATCCCTTAAATCAATAGTCTGTGTCTTGAATTGATAGCTAGACGTGCATATCCCTTTAATTATGTTTTTCTCGTTTTGGTTTTTAGCCTCTACATCTACTTTTCTCCAAGCGCCATCGATCCCGCAAATATGCAACTCTAATTTAATTTGAGCGAAGAACAGCTGCCCACGCGCTAATCCTTCAACCGCGACACAATAAAGTTTTGGAATTGTAAATACAAGCTCAACAAAATCAACGTCAGCGTCACTTATGGCGCGGGTCACTTGGCCGTCACCATACTTGCGCTTTTTGACCTCATTCTCTTCGTTTCCATCTTCGTTGATGTTCAATTCTTCGCTATAACTAGACCCAATCTCTTGACTAACGTCAATAATTGTTGTTTGCTGATCCTTAAACGTAGATCCTTCGTTAAACGGGACTTGGGTGCCTGTCCCGTCTCTCGTCTGGATTCTGACAGTTTCAGTGGAATATTGTCTGCCTGTTATTATCGTTTCATTCAAAAAAACGCTTTTCTTGGTTTTTCCTGCCAATACCAAACCTTCAATCGGCCCCTCGCAGAGTGCGTCAATAATTTTTAGCGTGGTCTTAGAGTTGAGAGCCATAGCGAATCAGTCGTCTTTGTCTAAAAGTCCGTAGCCGTAGGCATGAAAGATCAGTCTTGCATTATCATGCACCGCAGTGTCGATAATTTCAACTTTAACCCTGACCCTACTGTTTTCGTCACGCTTGATCTCCGGCATTTGCAGCCTGTGTCCATACACAATGTTGTGACTACTTAAAAGAAGGCCCTGCACCGTCACGTCAGCACTTGCAACTACCGGGTCAGGGTCTCCTTTGCCTGTCACCTCAGCAGTAATCCTGTATCTGATAAAACCGTCTATCTTGGTTGAGTCTTTATCGGCAACAAAGTCAAACAAGCCTTTGTTTATTTTAAACAAAATATCAAGCTTTTTCCTTACATCGTTTCTGTGTTTCAATGTATCGCTTGTAAGTTTTTTGTTCGCCTCAAGCTTTTTGTTGTCGCTAGAAGAAGGTCCAAAGCTTTCGTTAATTACAATTTTTGTCTTTTCGTCAGTGTCAGAACTATTAAATTCTTTGTCCGTTCTTCGCCCCTTCATTCCACCATGGCTCTCTAATTTTTGACTTACCTTATCGCCATTAATTGTAAAAGTACTCACGCCTGGTGTTTGCGTTGTTGTTTTTAATGGGTCTGAGTCATCAGATACCTCAAGATTAGCAGCAAGTAAATGGCTTCCTGCGATGACACGACCGTAGATAACAGGCACTGTCGCTCCCGTTCCAACGGTGTTAGCTGGCCCAGTAAACGCGTAGTTTGCTTGACCCATTGCACCGCGTGTAATGCCGTCAGGACCAGGACCACGCACATTTGTGCCTTCGCCTTTAATTCTGTTGGCACTGGCATTAGCAAGCTGCGGCTGTGGTGAAAGCAAGCTTGCAGTGCCGCCAAGAATCAATGCCACGCCAATATTTCCAGCGGCAGCTGATAGGCCTAAAGCCGTTGTTGCTGCAACCCCCGACGCAAGACCAAACCCAGTCGCGCCAAAGGCCAGAGAAGTACCCCCAGTAAAAATAGCAGTAGCAACCAAGCCGACACCGAGCAATATCTGTGTCGTACTGCCACCACCCGCACCAGAAATCACAGGCACCACAAGCAATGGCTTGCTGCCAAACGGCAGCTGTAGCTCGTCATATCCCATCGCCGCACCACCTTGGATCACCTTGTATCCAACGCCGTTATGGTGCGCCTGCATCATGTCCTGCTTCAACGCTGGATAGTTGATGCACAACAGCTTGATCGCATCTGCTGGCGTCTGCAGGTTGTAATACTCGTGCTGCTTGCCGTACCTCTCCCCCAGCTCACCCGCCAACAGAACCAACTGCATGGCGAAAAACTGCCGCAACGCTTTGCCTATAGTAACGGCCTAATGGCTCTAAAGCACTGATGCTGTTGATTCGTTGGTGCAGAATCTTGTTATTACCTACATAGATTGCCGCGTGCATAGGGTTCTTGGTGCCTAAACGCATGATGATCACGTCATGAGGCATGCGTTCATTAAAGGGCACCTCATCGAATCCAGCTGCTCTCGCATATTTCAAAAACAAGCTTTCAGTGCGTTCTAACGACTCAGGTCGCGGAAAGTCAGGCACATCAATGCCAAGCAACTTGTAATAATCACGCAGCAAAGAGAAGCAGTCATTTTGACCGTAGCTCCACTGCCGGCCAGTCAGGGCTCGATAGTTAACCATTGTTTGTGCGGCACAGAATATACGAACCAGGGCAGTCCGGTTTGGGTGCAAGCTTTACGGTCTGCTTCACTAACTGGAGTACCCTCTGGATGCGAGTGGACGACACCTTCGATGTCTCCAAAGTACATAGCACGCGCATAGTCGGCAGGCTCTAAAACGAAATTTGCCTTCGGATCATTTGCGATGTTGCGGCAAGGGAAATATCTGCCATTGACAATTAGCCCGCAACACTCCTCGGGCGATCGCCGGCAGGCGTGCCTCTCGGCTTCAAACTTGAAGTCTTGCGCCATAAAATCCTCCGAAGGGCAGCACCTCACCCCTGCCAAATCTTAACTGACAGCTTGATAATCTTTTGCCGCAAGCATCTGCAGCTCTTCTTTCCTCCAAAGTCCCTCCAGTAATCTTTTGATCGTCAATCGTAAAGCAAGCGTCTTTTTTATAAGTACATTCCTCCCCACGGTACTTCCACGGACAAAACTCTTCAATAGTCCTACGAGGTAAAGCTAAGTTCGTCAAATCAAGTTTTGGCGCTAACTCGAACTCTACAAATTGCTGATTCTCTGAGGAAATCCTGTCGATATACCACGTCTCAACGATCTTGGCGTTTGGGTCAGCGGTATCGTTCTCTGACTGCTCGATAAGAATATCACCGCTCTGCGTTGTCAAAGCAGCTTCTACATCCGACTCCTTGGTGAAAAACGGGTTCACTCCACTTTGAAAATTTGTTGTATCAATAAACTTGGCAAAAGTACGAATGCGTCTGACCTTTGCCGCTAATGGGTTGTACAGCAAAATCAAGCTAGTAATCGCATTGTTTACATTGGCAACCCGTAGCGTCGGTCTTGGCAACGTGCCTTTTCCGGAAAATTCAAAACCGTCGACTTCTACAGGGACCGCAGGATAGGTTTGGTTGCCAAACTTGATGTCTTCCGTCAGCCCGTTCTTGCCAGCGTGATAACGCAACGTATCCTCTACTCCATTAAGTTTTACGGTCAAATCAATCTCAAACAAGTCAATGATTGCAGTTGGCGCAAGGCGCAGCAGCTCTTCTGCTAAGGGCTCAAATGCCTCCCACTTAACCGTCCCATCAACAAGCTCTTGCGTAATCTTGAACGGAAATGCTGGCTCCTTGTTGGGAAAGTCTGCGTAAAACTCTTCGGTGTTAGTCGTGCCAGCTTGTGTACACTTAAACGCAAGCGTATTGCCCTTCAGCGGATTAGCGCGGACGACATCACCAACCGCGAATGGCGTGCTTGCTATCCACTTGTGATTTGCGTATGGATAAGCCATTAGGTCTCAAATACTTGCTCAAACGTAGCTGAGATATTGAACAGATTCGAGTACGGCATTGTCTTTGTCCATTCTTTGCAAATCCACTTATAAGTCGCGTTGTCGTCTGGTGGACTCCAGTTAAATGACTCCACGCCGCGTCGAGCTTCTAAAAAATCTTCAATAGTGTTGGCATCTGTTGCTGTTCTGTTCTCCCACTGCAGCGTCCAAACTTTTGGATCTAAATTTAAGCCGAACGTTGCCCGCTGGCTATAGCCCGATCCAAACTGCACCTGCCGCACGCGAGGTGCTGCCTTTTTGCTTGCGCCATAGTCAGCGTCGATGCTTGGGAAAGTAGCCATCAGCTAAGCAAGCCTCCAGGACGCTTTTGACGCACGATCTCAGCCTGCACGGCTGCACCGATGGCAGAACCCAATGCCTTCGCGTTTGGTTGGTCACCTTGCACTCTGGAACCAGAAGCATCGACGTTCACAACTACGTTACCAACGCCGCCAGAAGCCTCAACACCTAACTTGCCATCCCGTCCACGACGCAATGGCATGATCGCTTCAGGTCCAGCCTCGCCCATCAAGCCGGCACCATTCGCCATCGGGAACAGCGTCGGCTTGTTCACAATGCCGCCATAAGCAAACGGGACGATCTTGTTCTTGGCGTAGATGTTGCCTTTGGCGTTACCCAAAACACTGCTAAGAACATTATTAGGAACACCAGCGAAAGAGTTACTGCTTGCGCCTCCGCCTAAGCCAAGGAACCCTCCAATACCAGGAATAAGCGACAAGCCTTGGAACAGTGCAGCCCTTGCGAAGATGCGAGAAAGGTCCTGCAGAATAGATTGAGTCAACTCAGCGAAGCTTGACTTGCCAGTTGCGACGAAATCGGCAAACGCATCGCCAAATTGCTGTACTGCTTGCACGCCCTTGTCAGCTAAGGCTTGGTTTAAGTTCATGGCCTCTTGGAATACCTTTTGAAGGCCGCTTCTGAATGACTCAAGAGGCGACTCTGCTTTGTTTAAGGCCGCGACAGCTTCCTCCAGTTTTTTCCTCAAATCCTCTTGTTTAATTACACCTTCTTCTACTAAGACATTGTATTTCAACATTAACTCATTTACCTTAATTTGATTTAGCTCTTGCTGCACTTGCTCTTCGTTTAGCAAGCCTTGTTCGCCTTTTGCTTTTGCAAGAAGTTCGTTTAAGTCTAATTTTGCTTTGGCAATATTGTTTGCAGTCTTTAGCTCGTCTTGCTGAAGCTTATTGAGCTGACCAGCTTCTTTTTGCGCAATTCTCGCAAGCTCAACAGACTTCTTGTTAGGAGGCAGTTTTTCGGCGGCAACCCTAGCAAGTTCTGCCTCCTGCTTAATAGCCTCTTTTGTAAGTTCAATTCCCTTGGTGCGATTTTGAATTTCCTTGATTTGAGCCGCAGCCTGAGCTGCCGTAATGTCTTTAATAGTCTCTGCCGCACCACCACCGCTTCCATCTCCGCGGGCAAACCCTGTGCCTTGCTCGGGTCTCTTTATGTCAGCACTTGCATCTCGCAACTGTATCTGCCTAGCAATAGTTGCTTGAGCCTGACGGCGTCGTCTTTCAGCTCTTCGCCTGTCCGCTGGCGAGCCAGTCAAAATAGCTGCTTCGGCCTTTTCTAAGTCAGCCTGTGCTCTTTCAAGCTTTTCAGGGTCAAAAGCTAAGTTGAAAAATTTAGCTAGTGCTGCAGTTGCCTTTGAAATTTCCCTTGCAATACCATTAAATATGTCCTGAAAGGCTGCGCCGACTGGTGCAAGCAGCGTACCAACGTTCTCAGACAAACGCTCCAACGTGACCTTAAGTCGATCACCAGCCGCAGCAGGGCTGCTAGCGATTGTTTCAGCGTTTTTGCCATAGCGCTTAAATATGCTGCTTGAAAAACGGAGGAAATCTGCAAGCGTGACCTCGCCTTTTTCCAGTGCTTTGTCTAACTCAGCTGGAGTCTTGTCCATAGACTCAGCGAACAAAGTAAACGCACCTGGCAAACGTTCCCCGATCTGTTGACGCAATTCTTCTGCAGAAACTTTCCCTTTTGAGAACACCTGAGATGAGGCGGTTAGTGCAGAGTCAACATCAGCCAAGGAGCCACCTGTTGCCCTGACTGATGCAACAATTCCGTTGAATACATTCTTTGTATCTTCTAAAGTTCCGCCTGCGCCTTGGACAGATGCTTGTAGCTTTGTAAATTGTCGCGTGACAATTTCTTGCGGTATTGCAAACCTTTCAGTCGTCTCCTGAATAAAGCTTAAGGCGCTTGTATATTCTTCTTGACTTGTCGTGACACCTTGCAGCGCAATTCGTAATTTGCTCAGGTTCGCTGAATATGCAGCAGTGGCTCCTAGCGCTTGTCTGAGCTGGCCTATCTGAGCGCCAATCGCAGCACCAGTGGCTGCGCCTGCTGGCCCGGCAATTGCACCAATCGCACCACCAATTGCACCCTCAGGGCCACCAAAAATGCTGCCTGCAGCAATAGCGCCTGTAGTCCTGGCAAGACTTTGGAGGCGACCGGCCCCACCCTTCCTGCGCCCCTCTGCTTTTGCAAGCTGTCCATTCAACCTTTCTATATCAGCAGTCAGCTGCTTAAAAGTTGTACTACCAAGCCTTGCCTCGTCCCTAAGGGCAGTTAATGCTGAGACCTGAAGTTTTAAGTTAGATGCTGTATTCCTGCTCGCCTTTCCTTGCGCAAGTATTTCTTTGCGCAGAGATGCAACTTTTGGAGCTGCAGTTGTAAGCCTGTCCTCCAGTCCTGAAAGACTACTTCTAATCTGATTGATTACACGCTGAGATCCTGCATCCTTAAAATTAAGCTCAATGACCAGATCTTGAATCTTAGGCGCCATCAGAGGTCTTCCTCAGTTCTGTAAGGGCTGATGCCTCCATGATCTGGAGGCGTTCAAGCAGGTCTCTATGATCCTCCACATTGTAGAGGTCGCACAAGCCTCCAGTACCAAGCAAAACCTCGTATTTCAGGCCTACGTAACCACTCATTGAGACTTGCCACTGGGTTTGCATCCGTAGAAACATCATCACCGCATCCCAGTTCTCATCCCACACTTCAAAGTCCTCTGACTTCTCAGCCTTAGGTTCTGGCAGCTCCAAGCCAAAAGCTGCGGCGTCATCTTGCGTTTTATCCTCGACCTGCTGGCCGCCAGAAGCCCAGTGTATGGCGGCCTCTCTTAGTTTCCCGCCTCAGCCTCTGCGTAGGTTTTGGTGTAAGCAGACAACACGGCCTTAAGCCAATCGACATCGTCAGCAGCGTTTTGCAGCTCTTTTGTAGTGAAAGGAATCTCCTTGCCTGACTCATCAGTGATTCCTTCCCAGCCCACCATAATTTTTTTCAGGAAGGGCAGGTCAGAAGTGTCGCCCATCTCTTTCAGCTCTGACATCTTCACCCTTTTGAAGATTGCCACAAACTCAGACGACTCGAACTCGCCAGGATTCTCTGAACTTGGCTCACGCACTTCAACAGGCCACTTGAACGATTTATCTTTCTTGCGTACAAAAGCCATTAGGTAAGGTCATAAGCCGACCAAGCCTACACAAAAAAAAGGGGCCCGAAAAGGCCCCCTCTCAACGCAGTCCCTTCGAACCTTAGGTGTAAACCAGGTCAAACTCAACGTTTGCCGCAGCATCTGGCACGCAAGTGTAGGGGATGTTCAGCATTGCGATGCCATCCTGATCGCCGTAAGACACATCGCCTATGTCGACCTTGCTAGAGGTGAACTGGACAATGTTGCCAGCGACTGAGCCATGCGTGAACTGCAAGTTGCCCAGCGCAGCATCGTCATCGACCGCAGAAGCGAAGTAGTCCTTGGTCCCTAAAGCCACTGCTTCGATAGTGACTGAGCCAGTGGAAGCACGATCTGTGATCAGAACTTCCTTGCTGCCACCCACAAGCTCGCGATAAACAGTTGAGTTGCCGAGGTCGAACGAGAAGCTCTGCAAGGCCCCTGCATAAGACAGCAACTGGAAGCTGCTGGTGTTGCCGTTCTTGAAGATCAACGGATCATCTTGATTCACATAGGTTGGCGTAACCAGTGCGCTGTCGTCTGGAGCCACATAAATGCCAGTGAACGTAAAGTCGAGAGTCGGAATCTCACCAACGTTGGCAGTAATCGCCACGTTGCCACGGCAGCCAGTGACCTTGTGACGCACACCATCAATCAGATAGTGAATAGTGACTGATGAAAAGCTGGCGCTGACAGGGTCGTAAGTAACTCTGGTGTTGGCAACAACAGTCTCGGCCAGGCCGCAAGCCTTAAGAGCTTTGCCGTATTGAGGCGCAGTGCCTGCAGCGCCAGAACCAGCAAGCTCAACGCTGAACGAGCATTCAACGCGAGTGTTAGCCAGCAGTTGTTGAGAAGCTCCAAGATACGGACGAATCAGATCGCGACTGACAACGTCACTACTTTGAGGAGTGATCTCCAGACCCTTCACGAGTACGGCGTCGGCTCCGTTTGGAGTTGGATCCGTCCCGTAACTTGATTCCGTCTCGATCAGGATCAGGCGTTTGCGTAGTAGCAGTGCCATCGGAACTTTCCTTTGATGGTTGTGGTGGAAGCGTTCGCTCGATCAAAGTGCGCACGCCTGTTTCAGGATCAAGGAGGTAACTCCCGCCGTGACCACTGTGTTCATCCAACATGGTAAGTGGAGGACATGGTTAGGTTCAGCCTATCTCCAAAGACCTACTGGGTCAGATCAGCAACCTGTGAGCGATATCGAATCTCATATTCACAGAAAATAACTCCAGCCGGCTGGTCAGCTTCTAGCAATTGAAAACTGGTCTGTGCAGGCTGTACATCAATTGCATGGCCGCCAAGAGTCAGGTCAGCCATGATTTTTGAATGCAAGCTTTCGATCGTGTCGTCAGCTGCCTGATCTGGCACTGTGCCGCGCTCAAGCACAACAATCCGAACTCTGAGCGTCCAGTCCAAAGTTGGCAGACTCGTGTTCTGCTCTGGTGTGTCGCTGATCGGCTCAATGACAATGGCAGGCGACTCCTCGCGACTTAGCGGTTCTACCCTGCTTCGATAAATCCTTGTGCCGACCCCTGTCGTACCAGTAAGGGCAGTCTTTATTGCTGCAAGAATGTTCTCACGCTTGGTCGTCATGACTTCATCAGCATTACACGCATAATCTTGCCATCGTCTAAAAGCATCGGCTCACGGACGGTGTAGTTAACGCTATCGACCGTCATGGTGTCGCCTTGCGTGACTGACGAAAAGTCAGATGACTTGACCACGACCGCATAGTCCGTCGTCAAGACTATGCCGTCAGCGATAATCTCGTTAGGCGATTCAAAGTAGCCAACACTTGTTGTTTCCCCTGACACCACAGGCACTGTGAAACCCGGCGTATCGAAAAAAGCGTCGAGGTCTTCTTGAAAATCGAGTGCCATATGAAAAAGCCCCCGGTAAGCCGGGGGCAAAGATCAACGATCAGTTGTACTTCTTGCGTCCCAGTGCTGTGACGCTCAATGCACCTGCACCAGTACCACCAGCAACGGTGATGACTACGCGGGCATAACGCTTGATCTCATCAGTGTTAACCGTGAGGGTCTCTACAAGAGCAGTGTTTGCAGTTGTAGTAGTGAAAGCAGCGTCAGTGACATCAGCGAAAGTGCTGTTGTCAGCAGAGTCCTGCACCTTGACGGCATAGGTGACTCCTGATCCGCCAGCTTCAGCGTCAAGAATCATGGTGATGTCACCTTCGTAATCCAGAAGGTCCACGCCTGTTTCATTGCCAGTTGCGGTGACAACGTCGTTAGGCGCAAACGACAGGACGGTCAAAGTCCGTCGAGTGTTGCCGATGCTCATGATTCCTTGGTCCTCTTGCGAGTAGTGGTTTTCTTGGCAGCAGGCTCAGAAGCAGGCGCTTCTGCCTCTGCTTTGTGTTCAACGGCCTTGCCGAGACCAATCAAGGTCACGGCATCGCTATGACTGACTTCCAAAATGGAGCCCGCTTTCGCAGACTCCCCGGAAATCATTACTGGCCTCAGGATCTCAACCTTCATCAGGTAGCGAAGCAGAAAGCACCAGGCTGCTTGACAGCGAAATCAACATCCTGCAGAGCAATGATGCGAACGGTGCCAGCGGTGGCGCCTGCATAAGGATCAACAGTCAGATCCAAACCAGACCACATCGCCATGATCAGCATGGAGAAGTCGCCGAACAGTGCATCGTTGTTGCCCAGCTGGTTAGAGACCGTTACGGGGTAGCCGTTGATCTCGTTGTCGGCGAAGACAAATTCACCACTACCGGCATCTTTCTTGGTGCTCTTGAGAGCGCCGCGAGCAGATGCGTTGATGATGTAGCGCAGGCTGCCTGCATCAGCGTTGGCTGCAGCAACATCGGTCTCCATGCCGATGTACTCCTCAAAGGTGCCGAAGCTGCTCAGAGACTGAGTGCCGATACCAGTGGTGTTAATGATGCCCAGAGGCTGGTTAGAGGAACCAGAACCGTTCAGGCCAACACGGTCAAGCTCAAGAGCAATGACGCGAGCCAGGTCATCACGGACCATTGCCTCAACATCGATGCTGGATTGCAGCAGCAGCTTGCGGGAGTAATCAACGAAAGCACCGCAGGTCTTGGGGCTCAGGTTGACTTGCTCAATGGTTTGCTGAGATTCGGTGGGAGAAGAACCCTCGCCGACCCAGTAAGCCGTGGCCGAGCTTCCCTGCTTGGGAATTGAGATGTTGCCGTTGATTCCGCTCAGAGTGGTCATGCCGGCGTCAGCCAGTGCAAGACGGTTGCGGAGCAGATCGATGAAGCTGCCAGACAGCAGAACATCGTCAACGAGGTTGCCGCCAGCGGTGGCAGTACCAACGTTCAAGTCACGACGCAGCACCTCATTGGGCACCACGATGCCGTTAGAGGAGCGCTCATACTGCTTGGCAGCAGCTTGGCCGACTTCAATCTCAAACTCAGCGGCCCGGAGAGCTGACTTATCGCCAGGATTAGCCAGATAGTTCAGAGCACGAATGAAGCTGAAGCGCTTGACTTCTTTCTGAGAAAGACCGACATCGTTGGAAGTGACATCGGCAGAACGGATGGGTTGTTCCACTTGACGGGTTCCGAGTTTTTCGAGGAATGCAGCACGAGCCTCGTCGAGGGAGTTGTCTCCATCGATAAGTTCTTGTGCCAGATCTGCCATGCGGTGCTGAGCACCAAGAGCATTGATAGAGGCAACGCGGTCTTTTTCGGCCTTCTTGGCCTCCGACCGGATCACCTCCAGGTTGGGAGTTTGTTCTTCCATCGCAGGAGCGGGTGTAGATGCGGCGGTGACCGCGGAACGAGTTTCCTGTTTTTCAACAGGAGCTTCGTTTGTAATAGTAGTGTCTTCAGGTTGTGAAGATTCAGGCATAGCAGGCTCTTCTGAAAGAAGTGAACGTCCGATCCCAATTGTGGGGTCAGCCGGAATCGAAACAAGGCTCAATTCGTGAGGCGTCCAGCTAGTAGCAAGGACACCCTCTTCGCGTTGCTCAACCTCATCGATTGAATAGCCAAACGAAATACCGCGCAAGATGCCGTCTTTAACGTCATCTAGATACTGTTTGGCGAAATCAGAGCGCGAAAAGCGGATTTTTGCGTAAGCACGCTTTTTGTCTTCATCCAGATAGGCCCGCTCGACCACACCCAAGACTTTGTCGGGGTTGTGGTTGAAAAGGAACGGAGCGCCATCATTCAGACGCATGAAGTTAGGTGCCTTGCTGTCATGGCTAAGCACCTCGCTGCCGAAATACCGCACGACTGGGTACTCAGAGCTGAAAGGAAACTCAAAAGTCCGCTCGTCGAGAGAGCGAATATCGGTCGCCTCAGTGCGCTGCATACGCTCGCCGACGACAGAACGCTTTTCCTCTGGCTCCTCAGCCCGGATCGGCGCAATCTTTGTCAGCGTGCTGAACTTGTGCCCAACCTTCCGATCAGTCGCCTCTTTGTCGCGATAAAGAGTGATCAACGCTGCAGGGTCATCTGCAGTGCCAGTGATCGTGAATGAAGAATCAGGAACATCGATGGTTCCGTCACGCTCGATCCGATCAATACGACCTTCGGCGCGACCACCTGATGAGTTCCAGGAGACGAAGTCTCCACGCTTTAGGGCATCAGGTGCTGCCCTTTCTTGTTCCTGCTCCATAAAAGTCAAGAGTTCTTCCTCATTATTGCTAATAAGTTGTCTACCTTCTCGTGCCTTCTTGATCCGCTTCGATCGGGCGTCTGACCAAGACTTGCCAGCATCACCTCCCCAGGCGGCCCAAGCCACTCTTCCGTTACTGGGATAACCATCTTCCCCAGGGCTAAAACCCTTGCCCTGCTTGTCGACCTCGTGCCTTGCAAACCAAGCCGACATGGTGACAACAGTGTCAGCTGACAGCTCATTGCCACTCAAAATTTGACTTGCTCTAGTGCGGGCAACGTCAGTGCCGCCACCCTCACCATCAGACTTCCAATCGCGATAACGCTGAGCTTCAGTCCTCATGCCCTCGTTAGGCATAAGGTCAATCTCAACTCCGTTTACGTTTGCCATTTGTCCGCTTGCGGGTGGGCTGTGGCTCTTCTGATTCAAGCAACGAGAGCTGCATAGTCTCGTCAGTCAGATCAAGGTCCTTGTCTAGCTTGACTCCAGCGTCAGCAGCGATTTGCTGCTCACGGGCAAGCTCAGCAACGTTGTCATCAAAATCACCGCCTGAGTAAGCAATAACTTGCTGCTTCGTCATGTAGCCAGCTTGCTCAGCCTCTCGATAAGCCTTGACCTCCTTGAGCGGATCAACCCAACTCCAACCACGCGGCATCCAGCGAGGAGACAAGTAGCGCTCAGGACGTAGCTCGTAGTCAGGGAAGTCGCAGTAGCCGCTAAGTACAGCAAGGTTTAGCCACTCACGGAACACGCGCATATGCAGGTTGTCGATCAGATACTTCTGAACAACACGCCAGTGCTCACGATCCTCCAAGAGTGAAAGTCTTGAGCTGCTGTAGTTGGTGTCGCTGAAGTCACGAGACAACGTCTCGTAAGAGCAGCCAAAGCCAGACGCGAAACGTCTGACCTTGTTTTTGACAAACATCTCGAACTGTTGATCCGGAGAGTCAATGTCTGGAACAGTGATCTGCTCGCCAGGACTCAGATACTTGAACGTACCTGGGGAAAACTCACTGATGCGTTCGCTGTTTTCAATGTCATCAGCGATCAACTCGCCTTCGTTATTGGTGATGAAGCCCATGATGCTTGCGCCAGCACGAGCACGAATGACGGCTGCTTCCTCATAACCCTGCAACTGATGCGCATCCGCCATCACGCTGTGGAACCACGGCACACCCCTGTTTTGTCCTGGCCTCTCAGGCATAAACAGATGAATCACATCATCTGCAGGCAGAAAGACGTGCTTTCTGTCAGGAACAGGATTGCCTTGGAAAAATGTATCTCCAGGATGGCGAGTCAGGATCGCGTACCGCACAGGGCGACCCCACTCATCAACCTCAACCCCGTTGCGCCACTCGTTGCCTTTTTTGCCTGTGGCACCGTTGTATGACTCGTCCAGAAGATCGCTTTCGATCATCTGAAGCGCCAGCGGCACCTTCGACTCACCAAATTGACGACGCACAATCCTGAACAGTGCCTCACCTGACTCGCACATCGCGCCAGCAGCTAGCCACTCAAAATCATGAAAGCTGTATCGGCCTGAGCAGTCGCAAGCGTTAGGTCTCGTCCAATAAGACCATTTGGCCTCAATCTCATTGTTAATGCGGTTATCACGCTTGTTGCCGCGCAGCTGGAGCACCTGTGATTGCAGCTTGATGCCGGTGCCGATCACATTGATCTGTGTTGTCCGCTTTGCCTGCCGCGCATACGGATTGTTCCGCACCATCTCGCGGGAACGATCCCGCAACCTGCGCAGATTGCCTCGGATCTCAGCATCAGCGCTGGCTTGCGTTGACATCCAATCTGACGTCAAACGCGAAACCATCGCGCCGCTGTAAGCACGACGGAAAACTCTTGCTGCAGGCTTGCCAAACCCGAAGAAGTTCATAACGCTCGAACGAATCCCCATGATCAGTTGAACCTCACGAACATGTTGCGTGGATTGCCAAGGCCGTTGGCCATTAGCTCAGCCTGCTCTTCTCTCTTGACCTCTGCCTTTAATCGACCTTCCAGCTGGATCAAATCAGCCAAGTCGTATCGCTTCAAGTTGCGGTTGCCGATCCTGTATTCCTGAACAGCACCACCAGCAAGCAACGTCCGAATTGCTGTCTGCACAGCGTCAAGATCTTTCTGCGCTTGGGTCCGGCCATCAAACTTGAGGTTGCCAGCGCCCGTGTAACTAAGACTGGCCTCGACAGTCAAATTGCCATATCCAAGGGTCAAACTCTCAGCACCCTTGGTGGCAATAGCCTGCCAATACCAATCACCAGCGTCAAAATCAGCTGAATCTGTAGCGCTGATCGTGAATTCCCACCCAGTGCTGTAAACACTGCCAGTAGCGGTATGCGCTGCAGGCGTCACATTCGTTCTCAAGTAGTACTTGAGCGTCCACTCGTCACTCTTGATTTCGTTTCCGAAAACATCCGTGGAAGAGTTATCTCTCCATTTGACGGTGTCACCAGCCCGGATCTCGCTTGGGATGTTCACAGGGACTACCAGTTTTGGACGAAATTACGGCGTTTAGGCCGTTTTTGCTGCTTTGATCCTAGCTGAGACGGCTTATTAGGCTCATTGCGCCGTTCAAACTGATCCCAAATGCTCCGGCGGTCGAATTTTTGGTACATCCGGTGCAAAGCGGCATAGGCATAGACCATTTCGTCCAATGCCTCGTTTGGACTTTGGCTTTTTTTGACCCAAACCCGCTCAGGGAAGCCATTGCGATACCTAAGCACCTGTCGCTCTGCCGTTAGCTCTTGGAAGTAGTCAGGGCCAACTGTTGGGTAGAAGTGGAGGTATCCAGGGCCTGGATCATTGTGTTTCAACCGTCCAAACAACAGTGACTTCACTCCATCAACGCCAACAGGGAACAATTGAGCGCCATTTTTCATCGCTCGACCCTTGAAGTTGATATCAACTTTGCTTGGCTTACCCAATGGTGGTTTGCCTTTTTGGCCCATGCCTTTGATGGCGATCACGCCCATTGCTGCACGCTCTCGCGCATAGCCATACACCTCTTGAGTGTGGTGGCCACCAGAGTCAATGCAGCAAACCTCGATGTTTAGCTTCCGGCCATCCTCTGTCTCATACGGATTCTGCAAAACCTCGTCTAGTTGCTTCCACACCTCCGGCCTGGACGGTGATCCATGAAGAACCACTCGATCAACCAGATAAGCCTCTTCATCCCTGGCCCACCCCCAAACCGACAAACTCAATCTGTCGTCTTGACAGTCACAGCCGCAAGTAAGCAACAAAACTTCGGCTGGTGGCATTGCTTGCTTGTATTTCTCCTCAGCCGCACGTTGCAGCAGTGATTCTCCACTGATCTTGCTTGCATACTCGTCCTCCCAGACCTCACCCAAGATCGTGTTGACCCATGTCTTCAACTGCTCGGCATCGTGCTTCGCATCCAAAAACTCCTCAACCAAATTTGACCAAGCCGCATTAGGGCTGTAGCTATACGCCGCCCAGATGTGGAAGCCAGCGTGCTTGCCATTGAAAGGGCCAGTGCCACGCCACTCGCCACGCTCCACCATCCACCTCTTCTTGGCGTGAGGAATCATCACCCCACACTTCTCGCAGCAGTAAGACGCTGTTGACGGATCATCGTCAAACCAGCGGATGTTCGCCCACCGCAGATACTGCATGTGCCCACAATCAGGGCATGGGACGTAATAACGCCTCATGTCTGACTGGTTATACATTCGCTCAATCCGACTAAAGTCCTTGACCGTCGGAGTAGACCCGGAAACAATTTTCCGGTTCCAGTAGTACTCAGTACGCCTGATGCCCAGCTTTATTTGGTCACCCTCAGATCCAGCCGAAGGCGGATAGCCGTCGACTTCGTCGAACAAGACAATCCGCCTGCTAACTCGCCGGAAGCCACGCGGTGAGTTAGCTCCCACCAAACTAAGAGTCCCGCCCGGGAACTGCTTTTGCAGAATCGTGTTCGCGCCATCCTTCGCCTTCGCCTCACTCACCAAGCCTCTTAGGCATGGCGTGTCACGCAGCATCGGCGCAATCTCCTCCTTTGAATATCCCTGCGCGTCTTCAATCGTCGGCTGAACCAACATGATTGGTGCTGGATCTTGGTGAACGTGATACGCGACGACGTGGTTCAAAATCTTCGAGTAGCCGACCCTAGCTGACTTCATCACCGTCACCTGTTCAATAGCAGGATCAGTGATCGCATCCATGATTCCCTTCTGATATGGCAGCGTCCGCCATCGCCCGCCCTCAGCGCTGGACTCTGCACTCAAGAAAGCATTCTCATCAGCCCACTGACTCAAGCTCAGTTTTTTAGGCGGCTTAAATGCCATCAAGGCCCTCTTCTCCAGCAGCTTGATGTTGCTCATCCCTCTGCCTCCCGAGCCAAGTCTTCAAGGGTTTCGCGCACAATATCTGCTAAACACGCCATCGCACCTGAATCTAGATCTGGGATTCGCTGCTTTGCCTTGCTCGGCAAACCCATGATCTTGTTCCTGGCCATGGTCACAATCTCGACCCACTTGGCCTCAACATCGACTGCTGGCACAAGCAAACCTTCCTTCTGCTTCCTGTCCAACTCAAGCAACTCGGCTTTTAGGTGCTCTGTTCTGGCTCGGCTTTCGTCGTAGTCCGGGATGTACTCGGACGTTTTTGTCATACGCGGGCCGGAAGGCGGTTTTTGATATTTCTCCTCCAACTCTTCTTTGCTTACTTGTGATGCCTTCTGGTGGGCGGTAGTCTTGCGGGTTTGCGTGTTTTTCCGATAGTCCTCGGCAAGCGTGGCGGTGTCTAACCGCTTCTTACCTTTTTCGTTAAGAACTGTTTTGAGTCGGCCTTGGCTGATGGCTTGGCTGATGGCTGGTGCAGTGATGCCAAGAATTCGTGCTGCTGCGGCTTGAGTTACTAATGCCATCCGGCGATTACAGCGAAAATAAAAAATGCAATGTTTAGGTGGGCGTCAGCAACTTTTCAGTTGCTTCATAATGTGGATTGTAGATTATTAATCTACTTTGCGCGCTTGTGCCTAGCAAAATCGTGCGGTTCGAAAGACCTCGCAGGCCGACGCGCGAAAAGGACCCGCAGTTGTTGTTAATATATAAACAACAATTGCAATT
>Ga0181414_1000037_pt1 | contig 33003 bp, 43 predicted proteins | sample 37SPOviralmetaG_FD_130139 | JGI IMG/M metagenome (GOLD analysis project Ga0181414, IMG submission 130139) | Marine viral communities from the oligotrophic San Pedro Time Series (SPOT) site, San Pedro Channel, CA, USA - 37 SPOT_SRF_2012-11-28 | ecosystem: Environmental > Aquatic > Marine > Strait... | reverse complement strand
GACTTCTACAATTACTTTCTCACTCATAATAAAAGAGTAATCTTGAAGTGAAATAGTGCTAACTAGATGAAAATATTTTGAATAAAATATTTGACTTTAGAAATTCATAATTTATTGAATTTCTAGAATCATTTATTTGAATTTCTATTAATTCATTGTCAAAATTATTTGAAAAACTTATACTATTTTTAATTATTTTATTTAAATCTATATTGGTTTTTATATCTTTATACCCAAATTTAGTGATACTTGATAAAGCCATAAATGTTTCATCTGTCAATGGATTTATAGTCTTATATATAGGTGTGGATTCGTTTAAAATCGTACTCATGTAAAAATTATTTATTGATTCATCATATAGTATTTTTGTGTCTTGAAAATGTGTTTGCTTATCTTTATCAACAAAAGATTTATTAACTAAAGTAATAATATTTCTATTATTTCCTTGGTTATAACCTACAAACGTTAATCCAGCATTTGAGGTCCATCCAGTTTTCATACCTATAAAACCATTATCTATAAGTAAATTTGTATTTTTATATTCTTTGACTTCCCCATCTTGATCGTAATAAAATTTTGATTTATTCGTAATATCGATCAGTTTGGTATTTTCTAAAATATATATAGACAGTGATAACAAATCATTCAATGTTGTATAGTGATCTAATTCATCTAAACCATCAGGATTTTTAAAGTTTGTATTATCCATGTTTAACTGGTTAGCTCTTAAATTCATTAACTTAATAAATTCATTAGTACTACCAGAAACGTATTCTGCAGAGGCATACGCGGCATCATTTGCAGAAAACACTAATAAAAATTCCATTAATTGTTCTGCAGAAACTACAGAACCTTTATTCAGGTATGCAACTTTACCTTCAAAAGAATAATCATTTGGGTAAGATATTGTCACTAAATCATCCAAGTTAGAATTTTCATAAAGTAACAATGCTGTCATTAATTTAGTAATAGAAGCCGGTGATATAGGTTCGTTTATGTTCTTATCATGCAAAATAGAATTATTCTCTATATCATATGATAAATAATAATCAGTAGATACTAAATTCTCTTCTAATTCAACAGCAATCGATGATGATGTTACAAATAATAAAACAGTAAATATCAAAAATTGTTTTTTAATAAATAACTCCTAATTAAATTTGAATAATTTTTAATAATTATTTCTTTATCTGCAATTGTATCATCAGGCAATAAACTATTAATAAATTCAACAAAATCACCTGAACGTTCATTTATCGACTTTAAAACAGAAAAGTTTTTAGGTTCAAGACCTATAGAGTAGAAATAGGACCATGACTTTAATCTTAATAAATCTTTATTGTTGTAATCATCTTGCTCTTCTTCAAAACCATATGAGATTAATGAATTGTACTGTTCTTTATTCAAACCTGCTTGTTTAAGTAAATCTCTTAGTGAGTAACTATCAATAGTAATACTTTTAGATTTACTGTTTTTAAATAACGATGGGTTATTCTTTATAGCTTTTAAACTATAAAACTCTGTTTCTTGTAGTGATATTATTTTAGATATTCTTTCTATATCATTATTTGTAAATTTTCTTGTTCCACCTTGAGAGCGTTTAATATTTACTAAACCTTCTTTTTCTAAGAAACGTATTCTAGAAATAGTTACAGATGGATGTTTTACTTGTAATTTTTTTACAACTTCACCAATATTCACTTACTAACCTCAGTAAGTAGCAGTAAATATTTTCCTATTTGAATCTTATCACCTGATTTTAGTTTACATTCTTGAATAATTTCATTGTTTACGTATGTGCCGTTTGTAGAGTTTGTATCTTTTATATATAGTAAGTTGTTACTAACTGTAAGAATTGCGTGCTCCCTTGATACAGTGACGTCATCTAGAATTACACTATTATTTGATGACCTGCCAATATTGTAATCTTTATTAATTAATTTCCAAGAATATGACATTAGTTCATTATTTAATAGCGAAAGTATATAAAGAGGTTCATCAGCTGAATTACCTGCTGAGTCGAACGGTATTGTCTGATTATCCACTCTTATATATTAAGTTGTACAAATATTCAATTGCAACATAAAAGTAAAAAATTATAACAATAACAGTTAATTGATTGATAAAAGGAATACTCATAGAAGAGTTTATAACAAATAGACATATATTAATAAATAACAAAACAGTAGCAAATTTACCCTTATTGGAGACATTAATTTTTAATCCTTTAATCAATACATATAAAGACCCTATTAATACTAAAAATTCACGAAGCAAAATTGCATAAATTAAACTATTTGGAATAAATATATTTAACCAAAATAATAGAATAATAAAAACTACCCTATCTGTTAATGGATCTAGAATGACCCCTAATTCAGATACAAGATTATATCTTCTTGCGACAATCCCATCTAATGAATCTGAAAGGCCAATTATTGCAATGATAGAAACTAATATAAAAACATTAAAATTTTGTGGAGAATAATAAAAAAATAAGTAAATAGCAGAAAAAAATCTAAATAAAGTAATTAAATTTGGAAGGAGGAGAATATCCTTAAAGTTCAAAGAAGCCCTTTTACATCATGTGTGGCCACATAGTGACCATCGTTTACTTCCGACATTCCAGAGTCATTAGAATTATTAGCAATAATATTGTCTAATTCTGAAAAATTTAATTCATACTTTTCTCTTTTGTAAGTTGGGTCAGGAATAGGTATAGAAGATATTAGACGCTTAGTATAAGGATGAATTGGGTTACTTAATAATTCTTCTGTCTCAGCAATTTCAACAATTTTTCCATTAAACATAACAGCTATACGATCACACATATATCTTGCGACTGCTAAATCGTGAGTAATATACAAATATGAAACTTCTAAATCTTTAGCAAGATTTAACATAAGATCCATAATTGAAATACGAATTGAAACATCCAACATTGAAGTAGGCTCGTCACATACAACAAATTTAGGTTTCATTATAAGAGTTCTTGCAATTGAAACTCTCTGTCTTTGGCCTCCCGATAATTCGTGAGGGAATCTTGGCATATAGTTTTCTGGAGGTGTCAGGCCAACAGTTTTTAGTATTTCATAAACTGCTTCTTCTCTATCACTTAAATTTCCAATATTATGAATATTTAATGGTTCCAAAATAATATCTTTTATATTCCATCGTGGGTTTAAAGATTCATAAGGATCTTGAAATATCATTTGAATGTTTCTTCTAAATTTCTTTAATTCTTCACCATCAAGTTCATCAATGCTTTCCATTGAAGAAGATTCTTCATTAAAAAAGTTTATGTGACCATTGGTTTTTGGATCTAACAAACTTAGAGCTCTTGCAGTAGTTGTTTTACCACACCCACTTTGACCAACTAATCCTAAACTAGACCCGAAAGGAATATCGAAGCTTATCCCATCAACAGCTTTAACTATAGATTTATTTCTTGAAAAGAGTCCTCCAGATACTTCAAAATATTTTTGTAAATTTTTAACTTCAATAAGATTTTTATTCATAATTATCCACAATCCATGCAGCATTGATCTACGTAATGATTGTCATCAAATTTGATTAATTTCATTTCTATAGATCTATTTTTACACATATCTGTTGGGCTTGGACATCTGTACGAGAACAAACAACAATTATCATTATTAATTAAAGACGGAGGTTCCCCATCTAAAGATCTTAGTTTCTTTTTAGGTCCAATTATAGAGGGGGTTGACTCTAAAAGCATTTTAGTATATGCATGTTGAGGATTTGCAAATACATTTTTTGTATTACCCATCTCTACTATGGAACCTGCATACATAACAGCCATATTGTCTGTCATTTCAGCAATAACAGCTATGTCGTGTGAAATATAAATAAGGCTAAGTCCTAAAATATTTTGAACTTTTCTTATTTCATTTAATATTTGATCCTGAATTACAACATCTAATGCAGTTGTTGGTTCATCAGCAATAATTAATTTTGGATCACAAGATAATGCTAAAGCTATAACTGCTCTCTGCTTCATACCACCAGAAAGTTCGTGTGGGAATCTATCTATTATTGAATCGTCTAATCCAACAATGTTAAATAATTCAAATATTTTTTTGGTGTTTTCATCTTTTGTCTTATTTGGATAGTGCTCACGCATAGCTTCTCTGATTTGCTCACCAATCTTTACTACAGGGTTCCATGAATTCATAGCACCTTGAAATACAATACTTATACCACTCCAACGAACTTCTCTTAGTTCAGATTCATTTAAACCAACAATATTTCTGCCATCGAATACAATTTCTCCATTTGTTATTTTTCCATTATCTGCTTGTAGTTGTAATAACGACATTGCCACTGAAGTTTTACCGCAACCAGACTCTCCCACTATCCCAAACGATTCACCTTCTTTAACTGTAAATGATACATCTTTAACAGCTTCAACTTCACCGTCGATAGTTTTATAACTCATATTCAAGTTTTTAACTTCAAGAATATTCATTTTATCTATCTCTCAACCTTGGATTAAATACTTCATCTAAACCTCGACCTACTAAGTAGAACCCTCCAGTAAGAAATGTGACCGAAAGTCCAGCAGGCAGTATTAACCACCAGAATTTCATTCCAGAAAATATAAATCCTTCTACTTGAGCTAAATAAATCATTAGACCCCAGCTCATATCAATATTTAATAACCCTAGGAATGAAAGAACTGATTCTGAGGCAATTGCTCCTGTTACACTAAAAACCATAAATAATAATGCAAGAGGCGCTACATTAGGCAATACATGTGAGAATAAAATGTTCATTCTTGATCCACCAGTAATTCTTGCTGAATCAACAAAAGGTTTTACTTTAACTTGCAATGCTTGAGATTTAATTGTAATTACAGATCCACCAAGACCACCAATAGTCCCTAATACAACTGCTAAATGCCATATTTTTAACTCTGCAAAAGCAGATATAATAAATAGCAAAGGAAGCGTTGGTAGCATCAATATAAGATCTGACTGTCTCATAAGATAGGCATCGATTCTTCCACCAAAAAAAGCAGCGATTGTGCCAAGAATTGTTGAAATTCCAACACCTAAAGTTGCACTAAGTAAACCTAAAACGAAAGCAACTTGGCTACCTTCCATAATCTGAGAAAATACATCTCTACCTAAAGAGTCTGTACCAAGAATATGTTGTCGAGAAGGTGGTGCTGGCTGTAAGTTTTGTATAATGGTCTCACCTACTTGGGCATCAGAGTAAAATAATGTCCTTATATTAACTTCTGTTCTTCCAGGGCAATCCGATCTTTTATCATATTTTTCTGTAGGATATTCTTTAGGACAATCTACAACTAAAAATTCTTGGAATTGTTCTGAGTAGCCTACTACAGGGTCATAAACTCCCTTGTTCCAAACTCCAGTAATGAACAATATGGGTTGTAAAATTGTTAAAAAGAGGAAAAATAAAACAATATATAAACCAATCATACCTAGTTTGCTTCTTCTAAATAATTGCCAATTTTTCTTAATTGCCTTTCTTCTGATTTCTTTTGCTATATCTTTTTGATTTTTCATTTTAACCTTGCGATTGAATCCTAATTCGGGGATCTAAATATGCATATGAAATATCTGCTATAAAGTGTGCTACTAAAGCAAAAATACCAATAAATGAGAAAGATGCCATCGCTACAGGAATATCCTCTTCGAGTACTGATTGTAAAATTAATTGACCCATTCCTGGCCATGAGAATATTGTTTCAGTAAGAACTGAACCATCAATAATAGTTACAATAGTAAATATAAAAGATGTAACAACAGGAAGTAATGCATTACGGGCCGCATGTCTGTCTCTAATCCTTTTTTGAGACAGACCTTTTGCTCTAGCAGTTAAAATAAAGTCGTCTTTCATTACTTCCATCATTGTTGTTCTTGTTAAAAGTGCAGTACCAGCAAATGCAACAACAGTAACTGTAAATATTGGTAGTATCATATGATATGCAATATCCATTGCATATGGTTTCTGAATTAATAATTCACCAGTATTCCAATAAAATAAACTCGCAAGTGTAATAATTATAAAACTTACAAATCTTGCATTTCTTCGCATTGACAAAGATTCAATATTTCTTGTATATATATATACAAGGATTTGAATGAGAGACACTATAGCAGTAAATTTAATCATCGATACAAAAATAACATCACTATCAAATGGAGCGTCGTACCATTTTTCAGGATAAAGAAACTTACCTATTGGTAACCAATTAAGTTTATATCCAAAAAACCAAAGCATCATCAATGCAAACCATGGATAAAATATTGTGTAAGAAAAAACAGAAGTAACAGTAATCCAAGTTTCAGACTTTGATCCTCTTCTCCATGCTAAAATTTTGCCAATAAGAAAACCTGTATAAAAAGCAATAATATTAACCATTGCAAATAGCATAAGTGTTCGGGGTAATCTTTGAGAAATCAATTCGATTGGTGTTTTAGGATAATGCTTATATGAGTACCCTAAATCACCTTGTAAAAAGTTTGTAACATAAAGAAACACTCGTTCAGATAGGGGTTTATCTAAACCATAAAGTTTAACTACTTGTTCGTATGCTTCAGGTGGTAAATCCGGATTTAAAAGTAAATTTTGAAAAGCATTTCCTGGTATTGCGTCAAATAAAACATAAGAAGTAACCAAAAAAAGAAAGAAAACAATAACTAATTGATAAATTCTTTTAAAAATATATTTATACATATATGCCTAACAATATATTAATGACGGGTGGTTACCCACCCGTCATTAAATTTATTTACTTATTAACTCTTTGTTTTGACAACACCGGGACAGCCTTCACAGGCATCTGTGAGTCCGCCAAGAACATCAGTAAATGGATATTCTACGGAGTCGCCTCTGTATACCTCTAATACAGGTGGGTTAAACAATACTAAGTAAGGAAGATCCTCAAACAATATTGCTTCCATCTGATTAGATAGTTTAATAGCTTCGTCTACTGTCTTAGCAGCTTCGAAAGCATCAGCTACAGCATCAAACTCTGGATTGTTATATCCAGGTGTATTGAGTCCACCGGTACAAGAATCATTTCTTGAATGGAAGAAAGCTACAGCTGAGTCGGGATATATACCTACACCCCAACCTAACATGTAGAAATTCCAGTCTTTACACCCTTCGGCATCAAAGACAATATCTACAATAACACTAAATCCAGTCGGTCTAGCTGTTACATCAAAACCTAATTGTCTAATGTAATCTGCAATGAACAAAGAGAAAGTATTTCTCAATGGATCATAACCAGGACCTGGTGCATAAATTAACATATCTGCTGGTGGAACTTCACCATTTGGACCTTTAATTCCAGTAGGTGGAATAGCTCTTGTATCATTTCCAGGGTGTGATCCCCAGTCATCAGCTGTCCAGCCCGCATCTTGTAGGATTTGTATGGATTTCTCCCATTTTCCTACAGTGTCTAGGTCTGTACATTCAGCAAGAGTACCAGTTAATGGTGGTGCCCATGCTGTTAGAGCTCCAGATATAGTTCCATCCATTCTTTCAACAGTTCCTTGAAGAACACTGTTGATAATGAAGTCTCTATCGACTACACAAGCGACTGCATTTCTGAAAGCTTTGTCACTTCCAGGAAATATTCTAGTGTTATGAGCGAAGTACCTCATACCAAGTGGCATGTTTTGTACTAACTCAACACCAGGAACAGTAGCTAATTGGTTAAATAAGTTTCTCTTAACTCCTAGTGGGTTAAGAACAAAGTCAACTTCACCATTTTGGAATGCAAGATAAGCTGCATCTTGGTCACTATAAAGTGTATATTCTACAGTTCCAACAAAAGGTCCACTCTCATAAGAGAATGAATCCCCAGTTGTGTTTCCAAAGTCCGCATTAAATGCAGGAGCTTTTCCGTTATCCCAAGCAATGCTTGTACCACCACCATCATAAATTGTGGTAGTTCCACCGCTCCACATGGTATTTGGATCGTATTTCCATGTATAGAAAGCACCGTCTTCTAGCTTGTCATAAACAAATGCACTTGCTACTGGTGCGTTAACCGCATCATGAGCATATAGTGTTTCTTTATCTGTTGCATATTGTTCCCAGTATGCTTTGCTAAAAGTAGGGGCTTGAGCAGCACCATATTGCCAAGTTGACAATCCTGGATCATAATTAAATGTTACGCTTACTGTATAATCATCAGTAGCTACAACACTTACAACACAGTTTTTACTATTACCTTCATCATCTGCACAAGAATAAGGATATGAGCTTAACCAGTTACCACCAAGTGATAATGATTTTACAGTGTCGTAAGTAAACTGCCAATCATTAGCAGTAATAGGACTTCCGTCACTCCAAGTGTATCCTTCTCTGACAGGAACACTATACGTAAATGTTCCGTCACCGTTATCAGCTGAAGTTTCGACTAGTTCCCCAGCCATATTAACTACAAGTTGATAGTTAGGTATTGATAATGTGTAAAGAGAGGTAACTTGTCCAGACATAACATAGCCAGTCCAAACATCATTTTCCGTATCATAGAATGTCCAGTAATTATTAGTTTGTGGATCCGAAAATATAGCCATCTTATAAACACCATCAGGACCTGATGGAGCTGCTTCCTCAGCTGCTGCTGCTGTAGTTGCAGGTGCTGCAGTAGTATCAGTTGCTTCTTCAACAACTTCCTCTTCTGCTGTATCGCCACCGCATGCGACTACAATCATAGCAAAAACTGAGAAAAGTAATATAAGACGCCAAGACTTGGATCCTCTGAAATTACTCAATTTCTCTCCTTTTTGTATACAAAAAATCCACATAAATGTGGATGTATTAATATTAGGAAATTTATATAGGTATTCAATGTAATATTTAATTTATTTTATAAATAATTTGTATAAAAGAACCTAATTAATTATGAAAAATAATATTTGAAATAAACGAATAATTATATAAAATCCAGCAGCAAAAACAATTAATTTAAAGCCAAAACTATGCATTGATCTTTAATTTAAAACATATATTTTTCATATTGTATGATTCACGAATATTGTTTTCCAAAAATACATAATAATTTTTTGGAATTCTAGAACTTAAATTAAATGAAAATTCAGGTGGGTATGTTGAGAATTGCGTCACATATTTAAGTTTTGCTTTTTTTCCTCTATAAGGATGCGGAGGTTTTTTAGTCCATAATTGTCTAAACTTCATGTTTAATTCTGATGTTCCAACTCGTGTATTTAGTTGGACCTCAACGTCTTTAATTATTTTACTAATTTGATTAATATTTTTTTTGTTTAAAGCTGAAATCCTTAAAACATTTACCCATTGATATTGTTTTAATTCATTTTTAATATTTTTATTTATATCATCTTTTTCAGAAGTATTTAATTTATCCCATTTATTTAAAATAACAATAGGTGTTACGACTTGATTTATTGATTCTTTTAAAATTCTTTTATCTTCAAAAGTTAAACCAATTTCACTATCAATAACTATTAAAGCTATAGAAGCGTTCTCTAATGATCTTATAGCAAGTGAAGAAGAGTATTTATCTATCTGATTTTTTTGAGTTTTACGAGGGATTCCTGCAGTGTCCGTGATTTGATAGTTAGTTTTATTTAAATTTAAGTCTTCACTAATTTTATCTCTAGTAGTACCAGGTACATTTGATACTGATGATCTTTTAATATTTAAAAGTGAATTGAAAAGTGTAGATTTTCCAGCATTAGGTCTTCCGACTATAACGATTGAAGAATTTTTATTTATATTATCCTCGCTACCTTTAGCAAATTTTTTTAAATAGTTAAATAAATCTTCAATACCGTGTTTGTGATAAGCAGAAATAAAATATTCAGTATTAAATATATATTTATACATTCTTTTATCTAAATTTGAAGATTCGAAATTCTCAGCTTTATTAAATATGGTTGTTGTTTTTCTTTCTAACTTATTGTCAATAATTAATTTAAATATAGAATCTAGACCAGAATAATCTTTTGTATAGACATCAATAAGAAATAATATCTGGTCTGCATCGTTTAAATATCTTGTGATATTTTCTTGAAAATTGTTGTTGAAATCATCTGGTGATTCTAAAAAACCTGGTAAATCAGAAATTACTAATTTATTATTATTATCAAATATTGCTGTATTTGAAATCTTGTCTCTTGTTGTATTAGGCGTTGAACCAATAATTGATGTTTTTCTTTTAGTTAATGCATTAACTAAAGTTGATTTTCCAGCATTTGGTAAACCAAGTACTAAAACCTCTGGAATTTTATTTTTAGTCATAATATAAATATAGCTATTCTATTTATATGGTAAACAAACTATATCTAGTAACTCCAAGAGGGTTTTGTGCAGGAGTAGAAATGGCTATTAAAGCTCTACACTGGTTGCTTAAAATTTATGACGAAACTATTTATTGTTATCACGAGATTGTACATAACAAATGGATTGTAAAAATATTTGAAAAGAATAATGTTATTTTTGTAGAAGATCCTTCAGAAATACCAGAAGGATCGATAGTTATGTTATCAGCTCATGGAACGGCACCTGATATAGAAGAAAAATTTAATGATATAGCTTCGATTTCTATAAACTCAGTATGCCCTTTGGTTACTAAGGTTCACCATGAAGCAAAAAACTTTTCAAAAGAACAAACACAAATAATATATGTAGGACACAAAAATCATGATGAAGCAAAAGGTGCATTAGGAGTTTCACCTAAAAATATGCACTTGGTAGAAAGTATTGAGGATGTTAAAAATTTAGAAATAGGCCAAGATGTTGCACTACTTGCTCAAACAACTCTTGCTAAATCTGAATGGGAACCAATTATGGAATATTCAAAAAATAAATATAAACAATTGAAAATGCCAAGAAAAAGCGATTTATGTTACGCAACAACTAATAGACAGGAAGCAATATTGGAAATATTACCAGAAGTCGAAACAGTACTTGTAGTTGGTTCAGAAAACTCTAGCAACACAAAAGCCTTGGTAAGCATGGTTCAAAATAAAGGAATTGCTGCACATAGAATCGATAATGTAGAAGACATTAGTGCTATTGATTTAAGTGCCAATGTGGCTATTACAGCTGGTGCATCAGCTCCTGATCATATAGTTTATGAAATAATTGATAAGATTAATCCAAATATATTGGAACATTTTGAGTTAAAAAAAGAAGTTGAATACTTCCCACTCCCCCAGCAGTTAAGAAAAAACATTAGATTAATTTCTAATTTTTTAGAAAACTTTAACGATTCTGAAAATAAGCCATATGCACAACTAGGAATCAGCAATGATAAGGAATGGACAGCTACTGAAGCTTTAAATTCTCTTTAATTAACATAATAATTTCATCTATTGTCATATTTTCATTATTTATAACAAGTGCTTGATTAGGTATAACAAGTGGAGAAATTTTTCTATTTGTATCTCTTTCATCACGATTCCTAATATCTTCGATTGATTCATTACTGCCTGATTGAATGAATCTTCTTTTACTTCTAGTATTTTCACTAGCATCTAAATAAATTTTTAAATCTGCATCTTGGAAAACTACACTACCCATATCCCTTCCCTCAACTACTATCCCATTAGATGAAGATGTAGATAGAAAATGTAAAACATTTGAAACAATATTTCTGACTTCTAATAATTGTGCTATTTCTGAACTTTTATCATTAATCTCAGATGAATAAAGTTGATCTTCTGTATAAGTCTCACCATCTATTAAACAAGTAACTGGGTCTCTTGAAGTGATCTGTATTTCATTAATCGTGGTGACACCTTTTGAATTGAAATGTGCTGCTATAGCTCTATACAACATTCCGGATGAAAAAAAATCTAAATTTAATTCAGAAGCTAATCTTTTACCAACCGTTGTTTTGCCTACGCCGGATGGACCGTCTAATGTAATAATCTTGCTCTTCATATTTCTATTTTAGACAGTTGACCTTTTGACATTTTATTTAAATTATATTTACCAATCTTTTCTCGTTTTAATTCTCTAATCTTTAATTTATTAAATCTAAAAATTCTTCGAATTTCATGATTTTTTCCTGATGTTAAAGTCACTAAATAAGAATAAGTATTTAATGCTTTGATTTTATTTATTTTAAGCATTTGACCTTCATGGTTTATTCTTGTTCTAATTTTCCTATTATGATCTATTTTCTGAGCAAGAGTTACCTTATATATCTTTTCTATTTTATTCTTAGAATGAAATATATTATCTAACCATTCACCATCAGTGCTAAGTAACATTAATCCTTCAGAATCTTTATCTAGTCTTCCACCAAATTTTAAATAATCTTTTTCTATCAACTCAAATATAGTTGGTGTATTGCCTTGCTTGTTATGTGAACAAACATAACCTTTTGGTTTATAGAAGCGATAGTACTCATGCTTTTTATTATTATGAATTTTTTTCCCATTTACGTAAACTTCATCTTTACTTTTTACAATATATCCAACTTCAGGGATACTTCTATTCACTGATACTTGACCTGAGCTAATTAAATCATCAGCTTTTCTCCTAGAAGTAGGTAAGTTTAAAGCAATATATTTATTTATTCTCAAGAAGATTTACTCTTCCTCAATGTTTGAAAAGTATTCACCTAGTATTGGAAGTTCATCAGTTGTAGAAATATTCATCTTTTCTAAAAACAAATTTGTAGTTATATATAAATATGGATTACCTGGAATATCTAATGTTCCTGATTTTTCAATTAACCCACGTGATTCAAGTGTTTTTAGTGATGATTCTGACTCAACACCCCTTATTTCAGAAACTTTTAGTTTTGTAACAGGTTGCTCGTAAGCAACAATAGATAACGTTTCTAAAGCTGGTGTTGACAAACCTCTCAGTATAGAAGGTGGTTTGAAATCAGCTAGTTCAGAAGAAATAGATCTAATTGTTACAAAATCTGAGGACTTATTGTCGTATTTAATATAAAACCCATAATCATTTTGATTTAATTCGGTATTAATATCATCAAAAATTTTTATAAGTTTATCTTTATTAATGTCAAAGTTTTCTTGAAAATAAGAATGGTTAACTGATCCATCTGAAACGAGTAAAATAGCAGTTATTACTTTTTTATAATTCATAATTTTTCTCTATCTTAATACTTTCATTTTCTTGATCTGCTTTAATAAAACCCCATCTTACTGCTTCTAAAAGAGCTAAGAAAAAAGCAATAGCCTCTTTTTCTGAATCTAAGTCATTAACAATACTCTCAAATGAAGTATTTAATCTTTGATCTACAAGTTTTAATAATTCATCAATTGCTTCTTGTAGATCAGGTAGGTCTTTATCTATATGCTTAAAACCTTCAATTGTCTTGTACCGATGAAAAACTTCGTTAGCAATATTTTTTAATTTATCTTCATCTATCAGATATTCAACATCTGGTTTAGGAAAAAGGTTTTTAGTTTGGTAATATTTAAAAGATTTTATTTCATTTTCATTATGTTTTATTTTAGAAGCTATAGCAATACCAATTTCGGAAAAAGCTTTAAATTGTAATAATCTAGCAAAAGCAAGATCCTTATCTTTAAGAACTTCCACCTCATCAAGCCAATCCACTTCATCATCTTGGGGTAACATTCTCTTAGCTTTTAACTCAAACAGAGAAGAAGCTAGCAAAACGAATTCTGCATAATTATCAATATCATTATTTAAATTTTTAATTTTAAAACTAGTAAATAATTCATGTAAATTTTCTTCAATTTGTATATTTTCAGATGTGTATTTAACAATTAAAGTTTTTAGATTATCTACTAAATAATTTAGTTCCATTAAAAATCAGTCTTATCAAGTATTTCATTTTTGGTTGTGAGCAAGTTTTCAAAATAATATTTAGCTATTTCATCAGTACTTATGTTTTCTTTTAGTAAATCGTAACCAATATCTTCATGGTTAAGATAGTTGTAGGCTTTTCTGTTAGTTACAATCTTTAATTCAGCTAATATCCTAAAAACCCAGCTATATTCTGATATTGATTTACCAATATCATGTAGAAGTGATAATTTCAATAAATCCACATTTTGTGTACGTTTATATGTTCTGTTCAAAACTTCTAAGGAATGGTGTCTGTCTGCTTTTGACATTTTCCAAAATAATAATTCTAATTCATCATTATTAAGTATTTTTGAAATATATGTTTGGTCTTTTATAGGAATATCCTTATAAAATAAAAACCTTATTGCTCTTCTGGCTTTCAAAATTAATTCACTCATGATCTTGGATGACTTTCTAAAAATGCTTCTTCTAAAAATTCTTTTGTAACTTTAGTATATATCTGCGTCGTTGAAACGGAGCTATGGCCTAAAAATTCTTGAACAGTTCTTAAGTCGCATCCTCCTTCTAACATATGGGTTGCAGTGCTATGTCTCAGTGTGTGTGGATGGATAGTGTTATCAAGCGAAACTTTTAATGCTGTATTTTTAATAATTCTAAAAACAGCAGTTCTATCAAGTTCATTTTTTGATTTTGATAAAAATAAAGCTTCTCCTTTGCTCTTTATAAAGGTTTCTCTAATTTTTAAATAAATCAATAAATTTTGTTTTAATTCAGTTCCAATAGGTACAATTCTTTCTTTAGACCCTTTCCCTTTTAATTTAATATAAGAATCATCAAGATCTATATCTGATAAGCTAATATTACATAATTCCGATACTCTGCATCCAGTCGAGTACAAAACATCAATTATTGTTAGATTTCTAGAATTAAGATAATTATCATGTTCATAAAAATTAATCATTTTTTCAATGTCATTAACGCTTAGTACCTCAGGAAGTTTCCTGTTTGATTTCAATTGAAATTCAGCGACTTTTATATTTACATGATTTTCAACTTCGTATAGGTAATTAAGAAAATTCTTAATAGTTGAGTAGTATCTTTTTTTGGTTGAAGTTGAGTAGTTAAATTCAGATACATCTATAAAATAATTTTCAATACTTTGCTGAGATATTTCAGTATCTTGTAAATAATAAGATAATTTTTTTAAATCAGAAACATAAGAATTTACTGTGTTTTGAGATAAGCCTTTTTGATATATTAAATATTCTGAATATGTTTCGATTAATTCGTTAGTCTTTAACTTTTTGTCCATCTTCGACATTCTCAATAACAAATTCTATATTTTTAGAAGCTGAGATAAAGGAATTAAACATAGGAGCAGGTTCCCATGGTCTTGATTTAAATTCAGGATGAAATTGAGAAGCTACAAAATATGGATGGTCTTTTAGCTCTATCATTTCAATTAAATCTTCATCCGGAGATAAACCGCTAAATATCAATCCATTGTCTTCTAGATTCTTACGAAATTTATTATTCACTTCATACCTATGTCTATGGCGCTCATAAACTATCTCGTTATTATATATTTTATTTGCAGTCGTATCTGATTGTATTTTACAAGGGTAAGTACCTAGCCTCATAGATGCTCCTATATCGTCATCTTCTAAATTTTGATTAGGCAATAAATCAATAACTGGATTTTTTGTTGTCTGAGAAAATTCGGTAGAATTCGCATCAGAAATACCACACACATTTCTTGCAAATTCTATGACTGCACACTGCAAACCTAAACATATTCCCAAAAAAGGTATTTTATTTTTTCTTAAAAATTCTATCGCCAATATTTTTCCTTCTATTCCCCTATAGCCAAATCCTCCAGGAACAACTACTCCATTTAATTTCTTTAATTCATCTAAGTCAAAATTGTCAGCGTCAATCCATAAGAGATCTAAATTTACTTTGTTTTGTAAACAAGCGTGTTTTAATGCTTCCACAACTGACATGTAACTGTCTGGTAATCCAAAATATTTTCCAAGAATCGCAATTTTAATATTTTGTTGAACACCCTTTTTTAATGAAAGCATTTGTTTCCATTGTGTAAGATTTGGGTCTTTAGAATTTAGCGATAAACGTGTATTAACTGAAGAGTCCAAGCCTTCCTCATGCATTTTTAAAGGTATGTCATATATATCATCAAGGTCTGGAGCATTGATTACATTATCTATGCTTACATCACAAAAAAGTGATACCTTGTTTTTAATTTCATCATTTAATTCTTGCTCAGATCTCAGAACAATTATGTCAGGACTAATACCGTAGCTTCTCAGCATAGAAACGGAGTGTTGTGTTGGTTTGGTTTTCAATTCAGTGCTTGGTCCTATAAAAGGTACCAAAGTGACGTGTACAAACATAACATTTTCTTGTCCAAATTCTTTTCTAATTTGTCTTGCAGCTTCAAGAAACGGTAAAATTTCAATATCGCCAACAGTTCCACCTATTTCTGTTATCTGAACATCAACATCATTAGAGATGCCTTTAATTCTTCTTTTTATTTCATCTGTTATATGAGGTATTACTTGAACTGTATCACCAAGATAATCACCCTTACGCTCTCTATCAATTACTTTCCTATAAATGCTACCTGTAGTTACATTTGCATCTTTTCTTAAATTAACACCTGTAAACCTTTCATAATGACCTAAGTCTAAATCTGTTGTAGCTCCATCCTCAGTTACAAATACTTCACCATGCTGAAAGGGATTCATTGTGTCAGGATCGACGTTTATATAAGGATCTAATTTTTGATTAACAACTGAAAGACCTCGAGATTTGAGCAAGTTTCCAAGAGATGCTGAAGTAATCCCTTTGCCAAGACCAGAGACTACACCACCGGTGACAAATATGTATTTGGTCACGTTGAAATAATAACAGGTTTATTTCTATTGTGAAGAATTATCTAAGTATTTGGTTTAAGAAATGATCGAGTTTAGGATTGTCACTCACTTCTAAAACTTTTAATTTGTTTTTTGATAATCTATAATCATAAATTCTATTTTGTTGTTCATTGCCTTCTATGACTTCTGCTCCATCAAATTGAATAGAAAAATCTTGATTCTTAAAAATAGTAATTTTAATATCTGATTTATTATCCAAAACTATTGAACGTGGAAACTTAGTGAATGGAGAGATTGGTGTAATGATAAGAGAATCTATACTTGTTTGCACAATTGGTCCACCAGCAGAATAGTTGTAAGCCGTTGAGCCTAGAGATGATGAGATAATTAATCCATCTGCTCTAAGTTTTACTTTTTGATTATATGTTTCAATTTGCATATCAAGCATCCTCGTTGGAGCATTCTTAATAAGAACAATTTCATTAAATGCAGGTTGAAATTCATCATTATTTTGAATTATCGGAGTTCTATTTTTAAAATTTTTAAAATTTTCATTAATTATAGAATCAAAATCAATGCTATCAAAAGAATTAACTAAATAACCCACAGTTCCAGATCCTAAATTCAATACAGGTACTGAAAGTTTCCATCCAAGACTCATTGCTTTTAAAGCAGTGCCATCTCCACCAACACTGATTATTAATTCAAAAGCAGCTTCGTTATTACTATTTTGTAATTCTGAATCAGCCAAAATTTTTTCATAAATAATTTTTTGTTTATCAAGATAATTAATTAATTCAACTGCTTGTTTTGACTTAAAATATTTTTTTGATGAAACAATAGCTATTTTATTCATAGATACATTATAGATGACTTATAATGTTCATAAAGTGATACCTATATCGGACATAAATCCAGCAAGAAATACTCCCGTAATTTCAAGAATATTTATGTTTGCTACTGTAGGTGTGTTTCTATTAATACAACCAAAAAACCAAATAGAATTATTTAATTTTTTTTATCAATATTCAGCAATTCCTTGTGAGCTAGTTAATTTTTCTCCGATATCAGAATCGCAATTTTATAACAATGATTGTTTCAATAATCAGTCCAGTTCAATATTCCCAGAAAAAAATTTATTGCTAAGTGTGATCTCTGCAAATTTTTTTCATGCAAATTTTATTCACATACTAGGCAATCTATGGAGTTTCTGGATATTTGGAAATAATGTCGAAGATAAACTTGGGAAATTTCGTTTTATAATCTTTTTAATATTTATTGGGATTATAAGTATTTCAGTACATACTTATTTAAATCAAGATAGCTTAATTCCAATAGTTGGAGCTTCGGGAATTGTATCTGGATTAATGGGAGCATATGTATTTATGTTTCCAAATGCAAGATTGTTAGTACTTGTACCATTTGGTTTTTTATTTCCAACAACAATAAAAGCTAAATTTTTTATGGTTTTTTGGTTTTTGTCGCAAATATTGATTTCAATCAGTGATCAAAATATTTCTTGGGAGGCTCATGTGGGTGGCTTTGTTTTTGGATATTTATTATTAAGAATTTTCAACAACAAAAGGTACAATGTCTGAAAAATTAGTTAATTGATAGTCTGCAAGACTTTTATCAAGATAATTATCTATACCTGAAGAAACTAAAAAACTAGTAGCATTTAAATACTTACTGAACATTATATCAGTATCTACCCTGTCACCTACTACATAATTTATTGGTATTTTATTAATTTTAAAATATGATGAGTACATTTCTCCAGATTTTCCTAAACTTTGAATATTTATAGATAATTCATCTTCGATAATTTTTACAACGGCACCATTACCAGGCTGCTCTCCATATTCAGTTGGAAAAGTTAAGTCTTTATTAAGACAAAATATCTGTTTACCATTTTGAACATGAGATATGATATCTTTGATTTCTAGCTCATTATTAATTTCTTTTCTACCAATAAGAATTGCCTCAGAATTATTAAGATTTACAATCTCTACATTTAATCTCTCAATATATTTTTTTAATTCATCTGAACCATAAATATATATTTTATTTAATTTTTTAGATATCTGGTCTTTGAAAATTATTAATGGAGTAATAATTTTATTAATATCAATTTCAAGATTTAATAATGAAACTAATTTTTCTCTAATTTCTGAAGGTGATTGAGAACTATTGTTTGTGGTAAAGTATATTTCTATATTGTTTTCTCTTAACTCTAATATTGATTCTCTAACACCATCTATTAAAGTCTCACCTTTAAACAATGTTCCATCAAGGTCTGTAGCGATTGTTTTCACGTTTTTCTTCCATTAATAAAACTCTTGCTGTAATTCCATTTGCTTCATAAAAATTTTTTGCAACTCTGTCACTTGGAAGTGTGATTGTTCTTAATATTGAATTTATTGATTTTACATATTCTCGAATAGAATCAAGTAGAAAAGTCCCAAGTGATAACTGTCTGAACTCATTCTTTACAAATATTTCTACTAGTAACGAATAGCTATTGTTATCACAAATTTTGGCATAACCTAAAGGTTCGTCTGCACAACAAAGCAAGAAACTGTGTTCTTTGTCAAAAATTAATGTTGAGTAATACTCAATTAAATCCTTATCGACTGAAGACATGTTTTCATGAAATAAATTAATTAATTCTTCAGGTATTTTTGCTTTACTGTCTACTGTAAAAGTAAATCCAAAATCGTTATAACTATACACAATCAATGCATACTTTAGCTCTTGGTTTTGCTAATTGAGTATTTCTCAATACCATGAAACAAATTGTGCATGTAAATTCATCTTCACTTTTATCGTCTGCAATATCGTCTAATTTTAAATCTGATTTTTTAACATTTCTTTTTTCAGCTGCATCGACTGACATAAATGAACCTTCTGCTTCATCAGCATCATCTACTGATTTTTTTTCAGTTTCAACTCTTGCCTCAAGAGACTCTGTCTCTACTTCTTCCTTTTCTTCCTCTTCGGCTGGAGCATCAACTTCTTCAATGTCGTCTTCTTCTAAGTCTTCAAGTGTGGGCTCTTCTATTTCTTCAGTTTCTTTTTTAGCCATACATACTCCTTACGTCCATAAATATTACTAAATTTTAAATTGTATGGTGCGATTTTCAATAAATATATCAGCAGGGCCATTGTCAAAAAAATCACCATCAATTTCTATAGGATCTGATGTATTTACTATTAATTTTGATGATTTTTTAGTAATGACATCTGATTCTCTTAAATGTAGCCCTCTTTGAGCTAAAAAAAATATTTTCATAGCTTTTAACTTAGAAACTGCAAATATCTGTACATTGAGTTTGCCGTCTTGCAAACTTGATTTTGGTGAAATGTTCCAACCTCCACCAAAATATTGTGCATTGCATACACAAATATTGAACGCTTTATTATTAAATTTATATTTTTCTAAATCAATATTTATCTTATTTGCTTTTGCAAATATTATTTTTATCCAAAAACTAATAGGATATCTAAAACGACGAATTAATTTTGGCATACGTTCACTAATTTCAACAGTTGAAGCTAAAAATCCGATATTGAGGACATTTATAAAGTATTTTTTATTTTTCTTTGTCTCCACGCTTCCAACATCAATTTCGTAATATGATTCTGAATTTAAATGCTTTACACTTTTTTCAATATCTTGAGGCAAAGCAAAAGTTCTTATAAAATCAGAACCACTTCCAGCTGGTAAACAAGCAACTTGGGGGTTAGGTACATTGTTGATCATTAACGCATTAACAAGAGAGTTTAAACTACCGTCTCCACCGATAGCGCAATACTGGTACTTATTGCTATCACTATATTTTTCTATAATAATTTCAAGCTCATCTATGCTTTTAGTAGCAAAATATTCAAAGTCTACATTTTCTGTATTTAATAAATTTTCTATGTAATTTTTGGATAAATTTTTACCTCTGGAATTAAGATTGTGAATTACTATATATTTTTTCATGTCATAGTTTTTTGTATAAGTTTATTTTTAAATATATCATTAATTTCATCAAATTCAGTATCGTTATAAATTACTGAAAGTTTTTTTGATAATTCTGAAGCCTCTTTAGCTACCTTAATAAAATCTCCTATATTTAATCCAAACTTATTTATTACGTATTCAATATTATTGGTCTTCATATATTCATAGAACACACTAAACCACGAGAAGTTTAATTTCATTGGTTTTCCAACTCCATTTGCTACCTCAGTTTTATTTACTAATTCCAAAGAAGAATTAAATGAAGATAACAAAGAATCAAACTTATCATTAAGAGCAAACTCCGCTCTTTCGTTTGTTATTCCAGATGAAATAAACATTAGTTTGAATTCTATATCTTTATTTATTTCTTTATTAAATAAATAAATAGCTGGTATTAAATTATCTCTGTAAGTTTGAGTAAGTACTAAGCCTTTATCAGAATTCAAGAAACCTAATTGATTAAGGACCCCATACTTGGCATTAAAAAGTTTTTCCAGCTTGTCTGTTTTATACATGTTTTGATAGGCAAAAAAACTCTTTCTAAGCAATTCAACTGCTTCATCTACGTTATATATGTTGAGTAAATTTAATATTGAAGAATAATTTACTGAAAAAGCAGAAATTAAATTATTAGGTTTTAAAGTAAAAAGGTTACTGTACCATTCCCTATTAACACTTTTATCATAAGAGAGAAAAGCAAAACCTTTATCATCAATACCTCTCCTACCCGCTCTTCCACTTAGTTGTAAAAATTCTGACTGTGTCAAAGGTCTGGTTTTAATTCCATCGTATTTGTGAAGCCTATCTATATATATTGATTTAGCAGGCATATTTATGCCTAATGCCAATGTTTCAGTAGCAAATAAATATTTGATATATCTGTTCAAAAACAAATACTCAACAAATTCTTTAACTATTGGGGCAAGGCCAGCATGATGAAAACCAACCCCTCTTGACCACATCCACATATGTTCATCTAAATTTAATAAGTTAATTTCTTCTGGGGTCAAATCTTTAAAAACTTCATTATATTTATCTTTAATATCATTTTTGTTTTCTATAACACTCATTTTATTTGCCAATTGTCTTGAGCTAGATTCAACTCTTTCACGAGAAAAAAAGAAAAATATAACAGGTAACAAGTTTCTAGACTCAAGATATACGGCTTGTTCATTTAATTTTGGCTTAGTGAACTGTTTAGCTTGTCTATCAAATTTAAATATTTTTCTATTCTTATTGTCCTTTGAAGATTTAATAATTTTTATATTTTTATCACTTTTTGAAATGGTAACTAGTGAAATCTCTAAAGGTATTGGCCTTATCTCTGAATTTACTAATGAAGTTGATCCCCTAAGTGATACGATCCATTCAAGAAATTCATTTTTATTTTTAATGGTTGCTGATAAACATAAAAACTTTATATTTTGATTTGCGTGGATAATAATTTCTTCCCACGTTGTACCACGATCTTTATCACCTAGATAATGAACCTCATCTAAAATAATCAAACCAGTATTTTCTAATTTTTCATCATTACTAAATATCATATTTCGTAATATTTCCGTTGTAGCTATAACTAATTCAGAGTCCTTATTAATTGTCCTATCCCCTGTTAATAGCCCCGTGCTAATCCCATCTCTGTTAAAATCATTAAATTTTTGATTTGATAGGGCCTTTATTGGCGTAGTATAAAATACATTTTTTTGTTTACTTAAGTAATGCTCGATAGATTTTTCTGCAATATAAGTCTTACCTGAACCTGTTGGGGCTACTACCAAAACATTATTGTTACTTTTTATATCATTAATAGCTTCTATTTGAAAGTCATCAGCGACAAACATTCTTAATTATTTTTCTTACTCAATAACAAAACAAACTCAATAAGTAAATAAAGAGGAATTGTAAATATGAATAAAGTTATAGGATCACCGGTAGGTGTGATAATTGCTGAAAATATTAATACGAATAAAAAAATTTCTTTTCTGTTATTAGTAAATAAAGATCTTTTAATAATATTTTTTTTAATTAGAAAGTAAATGACTAACGGAGTTTGAAAAGAGAATCCAAACAAAATTGATATTCTTGAAATTAGTTGAAAATAATTTTGGGTTCTTAATATGAATTCAGATTCATTAAATTCTAGTAAGAAATTTATACCAATTGGTATTGTTTTATATGCAGAAAATATACCTAAATAAAATAATATTATAAAAGTTATTAAATATGTCAGGAATACAATATGAGAAGTTTTCTCTAATGCAGGTTTAAAAAAATAACCTAAAATGAAAATTACTAGAGGCATTGAAACGGTTAATGAAACAAAAAGTGTATTTAATATCTTGACTTGAAATCCCTCATATATTGTAAAAGCCACAAGATCAGTTGTTGAGTATCCAGCACTTATTAATGGACTGATTAAAATTTTATAAACTGAAGTGTAGTTCAAATATATGGTTAAAAAAAATATAGCTATAACTAAGAGAGAAATATAAATTCTATAATTTAACTCTTTAAAATGATCAAAAAATTTTTTATTTTCCATTAATTATTCTTCTTCTAGCCAGACCCATTTTTGTTCAATCGTGTCATCACCAATTACTTTTCTTACTTGATCCGATTTTGAACTATTAAAAAATTGTAAAACTTTACTAATTTTATCTTTATCAAGCAAACCTAAGGACAAAAATATAATGATAACTAATTCAACAAGACTCATAATTTAATTTCTTAATTAATTTTGTTTTTCTAATACTAATTTCATTTGCTATTGATTGTGGAGTTATTATTTCTATCTCATTGAAATGATTAAGGGCAAAGTTTATAGCATTCGATTCTGAATAGAATGTTACTATAGCTTGTTTTCCTGTCACTTTTATATTTTTTTGATTAAAACCGCTAAGAACTGTTTCTTTTTCAAAATTAAATTTTAATTCAATTATTGATCCTTTTGTTTTTTTGTTATTTTTAAACTCAACATTGTCGAATACATCAATAATTCTATTTAAAAGAAATGTTTTATAAGTTTCATCATCTAAATCTATTGCCTCTAATACGATGCCATCGGTATTAGTTGTAAGAGAAATTGGCTGTATTCTATATAAATTTTCCCTTACGGTACCCAATTTTATGTATGAAATTACATTTTCTTCAAAAAAAGTTAAATCGCCAATATTTTCATTGTTGTTATTTTCAAAAATATCTATATTAAAAAAATTTGAAAGAACATCGTAGAATTGTTTAATATCTTTATTTTCAATTATTAATTGTTTATATATTGAGTTAGTTGAGAGTAGAAAGTAAATATTAAATAATTCTCCATCATTTATTTGTGTAACATTTTTAATTGAAGAATTTATATTAAATAAGAATTCCTGATTTTCTTCGTTATATTCATAATCTATTAGTAATTCACCATGTTGAGAATATATATCAGTAACAATAGAAAGTAAGTAGATCAGCTCTTTTTTCTTTATTCCAAGTTGATCAATTAAATCATCTATGTTCCACTTTTCATTACTTTGTATTAAAGAAAGAATATTAATGGCCATTTCAAGGTTTAATTTCTTATTCATCTAATAGTCTTTCTATTTCATTTATATTATTTATGTTTAATATTTTTATTGATGAATCACATAGTAAGAGAAACTTAACAAGACCAATATTATCGTTAGTTAATATTTTGCAATTAAGAATATTATCTGAAATTTTATCTTCAATAATATTGTGAGTGAATATATTTTTGTTAACTTCATAAATGTCTTTATTAATTTCAATAATTATTTCAACTAGATACTTTTCATCCTGCCACGAGAATGGAAAACTAAAACTGTTAATTTCAAATAATTCAGATTTATTTCCAATTCTTAAATTTTTAACATGATTTAGATTAAAAGTTTTAATTGTACTGTTATCTTCACCCGCTAAATACCATTGGTTATTAAAGTATTTTAATCCCTGTGGTTTAACCTTCCTATACTCACTCAAGTAGTCAAAGGCTACTCTCCTCTTTTCATTAATTGCCTTAATTACTTTTGTTATTATTTCGCTTTTATCAATATTCATATTTCCAGATGAAAAGTATTTTTTTAAATATAAATATGTTTGCATAAATTTCTCATTATTTGTATTATTATCATTTCGTATTGATTCAAAGATAGAATTACCAGATAGGGTATATCCTTTATCAAAAGACCATTTATCATTTTCATAATCAATAACGTATCCGAAAGAACGCAATAAATTTTTGTCCCTTTCAAAAGATCTTCTAAAAGCTTGTTCATTTAAGTCTCTATAATCTGGGATATTGTCCTTAATATTTTCAGTAGAAATACTTGAGTTATCACTTAAAAGATTTAAAAGTTCTATTGATCTTTTTAGTACATTTTTCATATAGTAAATATATTAAATATGACTGAATTCATATATCAATTTTACAAATTGTCATATATAAATTTATTATTAAAAATTTATATATGACAACATTATTGTATTATATACATTATGAAAGTTTGGATAGATCAAGATCTTTGTACAGGTGACGGACTCTGTGAAGAAATAGCTCCCGACGTTTTTGTTGGTTTAGATGATGGACTCTTTTATGTAAAAGAAGGCGATAAAATTTTTTCAGAAGAAAACGGTAATGTTGGTGGAGCCGAAGGACTAGCAATCGTTCCTAAAGGACAAGAAGAAGCTGTTGTTGAATCAGCTGAAGAATGCCCCGGGGAATGTATAATGATTGAACCTTAATACTTTACATATTTAGCTGATATTAAAAATCCTGTATGTGAAACAAGTTTATTACTAGGTCTCACAATTTTTTCGTCAACAATCCAGTCACGTAAAATTACTTCTTTAACTTCGATATCTTGAAAGTTTTTTTCTAAAAGAATTTCATTTAATCGTATTATTTGTGTTATCGAAGGCAGGTAAGAAACCCAAATTATATTGTTTTCAATTGTATTTTTTATAAAAAAGTCCCAAGGCTCTGGAACATCAGTAATAATAGCGTCAAATTTTTCTTCTAAACTTTTATAGTTAAAATTACTCAATTCATCATTAATAAAAGTTACATCAACTGTTTCTTGAGAGTAAGTAGATAAATATCTTGTAATTGTTTTATTTGCCCTTCTTTGATTAATTTTTGAAGAATCGAGACTATACAGTTTTCCACTATTTTTTAATAAACTATACAAATACAAAGTCAAGGCACCTGAGCCTGAACCTATTTCAAGAACTTTGCTTGAATTATTGATGTTTGATTCAACAATAATTTGTCCAACGTCTTTTGGGTATATAATCTGTGGACCTCTTTTCATAAGCAATACAAATTCCTTATATGTGGGGCTATATATCTGAAAATCTATTCCAGTTGACGTTGTTACAAGAGACGGTATTTTTTTAATATCAGAAAACTTAAATTTTCCTTCATTTGTTATAAATTCTTTGTTGTTTTCTACGACAGATAAATATTTATTTTTAGGAGTGTTGATTACAACAAGTTGATTATCAATATTCAAATCTATAGAAATGCTAAAAAGGAAGCTACAGTTGTTAATAACATACCTACAGATACAATAATTACAATAATTTTTTGAAGTCGTTTATTCATTTAAATTTTTTAAAAATCTTTTTTTTTGTATTTTGTAATTTTTCATAAATTCTGCCTAATAATAATCCAACAAATAAAAAACCAATTAATTTACCCTTATCACCATCAATTTGGTTTTTTAAATTTTCGTAATCTTTATAAAATTCATTCACCTTAATATCCTCCAAGAAATTAATGCAAAGGACAAGATACATAATAATGCCATAGAAAAGTAAATTAATGCTTGAATGAAATACTGCCCCATATATATTTGTGATAAGACAATTGACATTCCTGTTAATAGAAGCAACGAAGATAGAGCTAGATAATTACCTGCCTTAAAGTTTTTTCTCACATCTTTTAATGATTTTTCTATAGGATCAACTGTTTCTGCTTGCAATCTTTCTAAAAAACTATCGAGTGCTTTAATTGCAGATGTAGAGAAATTAAACATTTATAATTGTTTTCTATTTTTAAGGACCGTGCCGATTACTCCTTGAACAGTTGCTGCCACTGGTAATGCAAGAATTGCACCAACTCCTCCTAAAGTATAGGCTCCAAATAGAGTTGCAAAAACAGCAATAGCAGGATGAATTTCCATTGTTGATTTAGTAACCCTTGGGCTAACTAAATAGTTTTCAACAATTTGATATATAAATAGTACCATTACCGTAGCTACCATAGCCGTAGTTCCTAATGATATAGATGCAATAAATGGCACTAACCCCCCTAAAAATGTTCCTACTACCGGGATAAGTTGAGATAATATTCCAGCAGCAACACCTAAAGCTATTGGAGAAGGTAAGCCAATTATTAAAAAAGATACTGATAAAACAATACTTGCTAACACACCAAGGATAACTTTAGCAACTATAAAACCACCTGCTTTAGAAACTCCAATAGTCCAAACTTGATCAATTGATGTTGAAACATTGTTTGGTAATGATTCCTTAAGTTTTATTCTCCAACCATCCCCTTCACTAATCAAATAGTATGTAAAGAAAAAAATAATAAAAATATGACCTAGAGTTCTAAGTAAACCTTGACCTGCAAAAACTACGCTAGAACCTACTGTGCTTCCGTAATCTTTAATTAAAGAATTAAATTGAGTCTCTAGATCAAGAGACTGGCTAGAAATAGCAAAACCTTCAACATTCAAATAATTAATAAAGTTATCAAAGTAAGTAGGTAATTGAGAAGAAAGAAAATATATCTCTTGTACCATAATTGGAATTATTGAGAATAATGTTGCACCAATAAGTAAAAGAATAAGTGATACTGCAACAAGTGCGGATGCCTTCCTGTTAATTTTTAGTGATAACCTATATACTACTGGTTCAGCAAGTGCCGATAAAACGACAGCTACAAACAAGTCAAAAATTAGTGATTTAACTCTTAGAAATATCAAAACAGAAATAGAAATTAAAAGAACATACAAAAAAGCCCTATTTAACAGCTCCTGTCGAGTTTCACCTTTTGGAAGATTCACTATTATTTGACCTTTGATACTGATTTATAGTTACTGTTTTGAACGAGTATAAAAATAAATAATAAAAGTGAAAACGAACTGAAGTAGATTTCAAAATAAGTAAAGTTTTCATTGACAATATTACGTGTAAAAATAGACGAAATCACAAATAATATAGCTGTACTAAGAACTCTTTTTTTATACTTCAGTCCACGAACAGTTACATTAAGTAAAAGTAATCCGATTAATATTCGGCCCAAACCTTCATAAGTATTACTTCTTAAAAAATAAAATTCTCGAATTGTAAAGAATCCATCTTGACCTACTCCACCTAAAGTTAAGTGAAATACACCAAGTAAAACAAGAAGGGCTGAAAACCAAGCTAATACGAAGTTATTAATAGAAAATCTTGCTTTTATTGGACTAGGCCATGGCTGTAAGGGATTAACTCTTTTTACAAGATTTGACGAGAGCTTGAAAACAGATCTTTCATAATTACCAAAAAATAATGAAACTATAATAAACAAAAGAGGTATTAAATAAAGGCTTCCTCCTAAAAGATAAGTCAAAAAGAAAATAAATAAATGCCATAAATAAATTGTATAAATATTTGCGTGAATATGGGATACAACGAGCCATAGTTTTTGATTTGAAAGTATTTTTTCAATAACATTCTTAAAAGTAAAAACTAAACAAATTAATCCAATTGAAGCAACTAGATATAAGGTAGTTGGTGGATCTTCATTGTTTATTGATGATAGCCTATAGCTTGCCAAAGAGAGATATTTATTTGCAGCAGTAATTTGATAAAAAAGATAACCATAAGCAAAAACAGTAACATATCTGAAAAAATTAATATTAATCTGTTGAATCTTTCCATCAGCATAAAAATAACCAATTTGATGAACAGCTATCCAGAAAAAAAGATAATTGAATAACTTAATATATGAAAAATTTACAGAAAAATCAATATTGTCGATCAATATTGTCAGAGTAAATAAAGTAAAAAGTGTTGCATATGGATACTTTTTATGTAAAAAAATAGTTAGTGGAGCAAACAATACCATAACAAGATATATCGAAACCAACCAAAGGGGCCACAATATAAACTCTATAGAAGGCATTATTCCATCTTCGGAAGTAGTAAGGTAGCTAGGAAAAGTGTAAGACCTACTTAAAATATTTAAAACTATGGTACTTGAAAATATCCAAACAAGCACGGGACCAAGAAGAGTATTAATTCGGTCAACAAGATAATTCCACTGACTTCCATCTCTCCCAACATTTGAATACCAAGCTATTAAATTATTAAATCCCATAGAAAAGAAAAATAATGACATTCCGGCAGTAAACCATGTAATTACTATTAATGATTCTGAACTAACTGAAAGATTTTTTATAAAAATCTCTCCCCCAGATTCCTCAAGCCTTAAGAAGAAAAACGAATTTATTATTAATAAAAATAATCCAATTATCTTTGTAAAATCGATAAATTTTTCTCTTGAAATAGATGTATTCGAAACTTCATTAAATACAGACCTCAAACTTGTTAAATTTGGTAAAAATAAATTTATTATTTGTTTCACATAAATATAATACCTATATCAAATGTGTTTAAAACAATATAATTAGATTGTGGAAATAGTTTTATATCAGCCAGAAATTGCAGGCAACGTAGGAGCAATAATCAGATTATCTGCAAATACTGGAGTCTCACTAAATCTTATAAAGCCATTTGGATTTGAGTTACAAGAAAATAAAATAAGAAGAGCTGGCTTAGATTATCATGACTTATCTATTACTAAAACATACGAATCGTGGAATGAATTTAAGGCGATTAATAGTAAAAAAAATATTTGTTGTTTATCTTCTAAAGGTTCTCAGTCATATTGGGATACAGATTTAAATAATTATGATTTTCTATTATTTGGTCCGGAGTCAATAGGCTTATCAGATGAAATAATATCAAATCATAAAACAATCACGATTCCTATGAAGGAAAACTCTAGGAGTATCAATCTTGCAAATTCTGTAGGTATAGTTGTTTTCGAATCCCTAAGACAAGCAAATGTTAAATAATTTAATCCTGATATTTATCGGTGGGGGTATCGGTTCAATATTAAGATTTGGAACAAATTCATTTATTAATCATTATGCATTTAGTCATATAGGAACTTTGGTAGTAAATGTACTTGGTTCGTTTTTATTTGGAATTATTGTCGTTATTGGGGAAGATAAAAGTAATTATTTTAATCTTTTTCTTTTAACCGGATTACTTGGAGGGTTTACAACTTTTTCACAGTTTTCTTATGATGTTATCACTCTACAAAGTAATGATAATTTATATTCAATAATCTACGTATTTACCTCAGTATTAATGTCTATATCTATGGCGATATTAGGTATATATATAGCAAATCGATTTATTAATAGTTAATATTTAAATATGCCAACATTTGATATTACTTCTGAATTTAATCAACAAGAAGTAGTCAATGCAGTGGATCAAGCGCATAGGGAAATATCAAACAGATATGATTTTAGAGACACAGGAACACTAATTTCATTTAGTGAAAATAAAATTACATTAAAGAGCAGTACTTCTGAAAGGATGGCTGCAGCTGAACAAGTTTTAAAGGAAAAATTTGCAAAGAGGAATGTTTCTATAAAATTCCTTGGAGACTTCAATGACGAAAAAACACCATCTGAGGTTAAAAGATTTTTTAACTTAAAATCTGGAATAGACCAGGTTTCTTCAAAGAAAATAATAGCCTTAATTCGTGAAAATAATAAGAAAATACAGTGTGCTTATCAAAATCAACAAATAAGAGTAACGAGTAAGAAACGAGATGATCTACAAGAAGTAATTCAAATAGTTAAGGATTCAAAATTAGAGATTCCATTAAATTATGGTAATTTTAGAGATTAAATTTAACTTTTAATTTTTTGAAGATAATTCTTGAAAATGTAATACTGAATATTAAAAATATTATTGAAAAGTAAAAACCGTTTTCATATTCTGTACTAAAAAAATATGAAACAAATAAAACAAAAAATCCATAAAAAAATCTAAAAATGGAAAACATGATAAAGGTTCTAAAAATTTGACTGTTTCTTAAATCTTTTATTTGTTTCAAATTAAATGCCTATTTTTAGCAAATATCTTATAAACAAAATCTCTTATGCGTTTTGGGAATAATTTAAGAATGTAAACTATCTTATATATACCCCCTAGGGATGCAACCGACATTATTACAGCATCAGAGTAATAAAATACTTTGTTTTGATTTTTATAAACCAAAGTGTCTAGATTAATTTCATTAGTAGAAAGGTTCTTCTGGTCATTGATTTTCATATCATCATTTTTATTATTTATCCAATTCCCATAGGTTGAGCAGACTTTACAATCATGATCAATAAATATTTCACTCATCAGGATTAAACTCCATACTTAATGAATTTACACAGTATCTTTCTCCCGTAGGAAGAGGGCCGTCATTAAAAACATGGCCCAGATGAGCATCACAGGATTTACAATTAATTTCCGTTCTAACCATTCCGAAAGAAAAATCTTTTTTTCTTGTTACTTTATCAGTAATAGATTCGAAAAAACTAGGCCATCCAGAATTTGAATTATATTTTGTTTTTGAATCAAATAATATATCTTTACAAACAGCACAAATGTAAATACCTTTTCTTTTTTCATTTAAAAGTTTTCCTGAAAACGGCGGCTCAGTTCCACAATTTTGTGTTATTTCAATCTGCTCGTCTGTGAGGTGACTCTTTTCAATTACCATAATTTTATTTAAGCAGGAATTAGGTATAAGTGTGAAAACCTGGAGTCAGTAGTTTTTACACTCTCTTCGACCCTTTTATTTAGATCTACAATTTCTAAGTCAGTATATGAATCGAGATAATCAACATTAACAATTCCAAGATATTTGTTAGTTCCAATAGATACAATCTTTACACTTATTACCTCTTTGACCTTATCTTCATTTATTAATGCATTTTCAACAATTTTATATACATCTTCATTGACAGTTTCTCCAGTTATTAAATGTTTCATTTCATAACCTAAAAATATTCCAGAAACCATTAAAAGAATCCCAATAGAGATTGCGCTTAGTGCATCATAAATTGAATTATTTGTAAAGTAAGTCAACAATGTTCCAACTAATGCAAAGATTAAACCAAGTGTCGCAGCAAAGTCTTCAACAACTATTGCGATAAGAGGTCCATCATTTGACTCTTTAAGTAATTTAAGTATTGACTTTTTATCTTTATTGCCTCTCAATTTTTTAACAGCTTTAATTAATACATAGGTTTCTAAAAGGATAGAGATTGAAAGTATTGTTATGGATATATATAAATTATCGAGCTCTTTAGGGTGACTTAAAGCTTCTATTCCATGTTCTAACGACACCAATCCACCGACAGTAAAGATCAATACTGCTACAACTAAAGTCCAAAAATATTCTTCTCTTCCTCTACCAAATGGATAGAGTTTAGGATTGCTCTTTTTTGTTTGTTTAATACCAAACCATAATAAAAATTGATTGAAAGAATCGACAAAAGAGTGCACTGCTTCCGAAAACATAGCGCTTGAACTAGTTATGAATGCAACGAATGATTTTATTACACCTATAAAGAAGTTAACAGATAATGCTAAAAAAACAGTTTTTGATGAATCTTGATTATTCATTTAACCATGCTCTTAAATCTTGGTAACCACCAACTCTTTGGTCATTTATAAATACTTGTGGTACGGTTTTAACATTATCACCCAGTTTTTCATAAAATTGAACTCTTTCTTCATCATTAGATAAATCAAATTCTTCAAAATCTATAGAGTGAGCGTTCAATAAACCTTTTGCTCTATCACACCAAATGCAGTGATCTTTTGTGTAAATTTCTACTTTCAACTATTTTCAAACGTTGTAAAAACTTCATTTGTAGTTTGTGTAACTCTAATGAAGGTTGTGCATTTTGGAAGATCTTTAAGAGTTTTTGCGCCAACATAGGAGCATGCTGAACGAATACCTCCAAGAATTGATTGAACAGTATCATCAAGAGGTCCTTTATATTTTAATCTAACTTTTTTTCCTTCTGGAGCTCTATGCTCAGCTAAGTCACCATAATATGTTTGTTGTGCTTTGGTTGAGGACATGCCATAAAAATCCTTATACTTAGTGCCAGTTTCATCCTCTACCAACTCTCCTCCTGATTCTTCATG